>Ga0208645_1002708_pt1 | contig 13836 bp, 24 predicted proteins | sample VirMetDEL_Sep_01_FD_184519 | JGI IMG/M metagenome (GOLD analysis project Ga0208645, IMG submission 184519) | Aqueous microbial communities from the Delaware River and Bay under freshwater to marine salinity gradient to study organic matter... | ecosystem: Environmental > Aquatic > Marine >... | reverse complement strand
CAAAGTAGAACGCGGTGATAAGTGGTGGAAGGCAAATGGGCCCGATGCTTACTTAAACGAATCAGCTTGTGCTGGCAGAGATGAAATATGGGTTGGTGTATATGATAACAAGGATGAAGAAATTGCATCATTCTTCCATGAACTTGGACACTGCATTAGCCCTAATATGGAAGATTTTCACCACACAGAATATAGCATCTTCCATGTTGAGTTGGATGCATGGATGGTTGGATTGATAGAAGCATATAAATACAAATACTTGATGAAACCCTCAACGTTTAAGTATATGGTAAAATGTTTAGAATCATATATTAAGTTGGAGGAGAAATAACCTTTAAAACAAAAGAGAAATGAAAACAATTGAAGTAAAAACTATGTACAAGGATGTAAAAAATGAATTACCCACTAACACTTTTGAGTGTATTGTAAAGATGTGGAATCAATTCAATGACGAGTGGGTGACTGGAATTGGTATTTACGATGTACCAACTGGCAAATGGGAAGTTTCAAGCAATTTAGGTGAGCAGTACCCTGTTCATTTTTGGTTTCAAACACCTGAACTTATGACGGGTATAGGTATTTATGATATACCAACTGAAAAATGGGAAGTTTCAAGCAATTTAGGTGAGCAGTTTGAAGTTAAATAACCTTTAACATCAAAGGGAAATGAAGACAATAAAATTGATTAGAGGATTCTTTAGACTATTTGTATTTGGAGTTTGTCCTAAGTGTAACCACGATGCCCCAAAGTTGTACGACTGTGATATTTGTTGTTATTATGAAAAATTAGATAGGTACAAGTCCAACCAAACAAAAGAGCAACGAAAAACGGTTTGGATGGAATATAAAGTAAACTTTAACACCAACTCTAAATAGTTCTCTCCATATTTATAATAAAATAGTCAAATGGATAATTTCGATTTAAGAAAATACTTAACCGAGAATAAGCTAACCTCTAACAGCAAGTTAGATGAGATAGGTGATGCTTCTGCTGAACCATATAAATGGGAAGCTCTTCCAAAGAGTGAAGCAGGAGAAGGACATTCATACTCCTATAAATTCACTACAGACAATGGAGTAGAGTACGAAGCTGAATTTTGGTACTCACCTCTTGATGGTAAAAAAGGAAAACTACTTTATCTATTTGAATTTGCACCATCAGATGCTTTTGATGGCGGTGATGACGGTAACCCACTAGTCACTAATGAGGGTACTCCACTTCGTGTAATGTCTACTATCGTTCAGATTCTAAAAGACTTTATCGATAAAAACCCAACAGCTACTGTCCAATATTCAGCAGGAAAGAATTTTAGCGGAGATGCAAGACGTGCTAAACTTTATATGGCTTATATAAAAAAGCTACTACCTTCTAATTACGAGGTTATAGAGAAAGGAGATGATGTTCTGATACAGCCAAAAGATAGCGAGTAACTTAGATTTTCACATATTTATTACTGCCGAGTGGAAGCGGTAGTTTGAAAATATTTTATAAAAGCCTAAGCGTGAGTAGAGAACTTCCACCTCGAAAGCGTCTTAGGTTTTTTTGTCAATGAAAAAAATTACTTACATTTACTATCTACATAGGGGAGATAACATACCTTTTTATGTAGGGAAAACAATTAATAAAGGTTTAAGAAAGGCTGAACATCGTTGGAAGAATAAAGGTAATTGTAAACCCGAGTTTGTTATTGTAGATGAAATCCCTACTGAAGAATGGATATTTTGGGAAAAATATTGGGTATCTCAAATTAAAACTTGGGGTTTTGAATTAGAAAATAAAACCCAAGGTGGTGGTGGGGTAGCATTTAAAACTCCCGAAAGTAGAAAAAAACAATCCCAATCATTGATGGGACATATAATTAGTGATAAAACAAAAGAAAAAATGAGACAAAGTGCGTTAGGTAGACATCACACTCCACAACAATCTCAACGTCTCTCACAATCACTAAAAGAATATTATAGTAAAAATGATGGTAGTTTTAAAGGTAAAAAACATACCGAAGAAACTAAAAATAAAATACGTAAACCTATGGAGGTTTATGATTTAGAGGGTAATTTAGTAGGAGAATATAATTCTCTTAAAGAGGCAGCTAAATCCCACAATACCGACGCTGGTAATGTTATTAAAAACATGAAAAGATGTGGTAAGTTTAAAGGTTTGATTTGGAGATATAAAAAATAATTATTACATTTAATATAAAGTAAAGAATAAAATATATTTATGATACAAGTATCTCATGAAACACCTCGTTGCTTACTCGAGGATAGTAAAAACTTTTGTGATTACCAATACGCACTAGTTCATCTATTAGAAGAAGATGAAGAATATAGAGAACATTTTTTACAATGTAGAGATGAAGGAATTCCTATTTACTTAGATAATAGTTTACACGAAAAAGGGTATGCGATTGGTGGTGACACTCTTATAAAATGGATTAATATTCTTAAACCTGAATGTGTCTTCATCCCAGATGTTTGGGAGAATAGAGATGCTTCAGTAGTAAATGCTCGTAAATGGGCTTCAATTGAATTACCTGAAGGTGTGGAGAAGGTAGCAGTAGTTCAAGCTGGAACTATTCACGAGGCAGCAACTTGTTACCAAACGTATAGAGATTTAGGATACCAAAAAATTGCTTTTTCATATGGAGCTAGCTATTATAATGATGTTGTTCCTCATCCAAATAAGGATTTAGGTAAGGCGCTTGGAAGACTCTCAATAATTTCAACTTTATTTAAAATTGGAGTTATTAACCAAAACGATAGAATTCACTTATTAGGTTGTGCTGTACCACAAGAATTTGGATGGTATAAAGGATACGAATGTATTGAATCAATTGATACATCAAATCCAGTAATGGCTGCTTTAGAAGGTATTCGTTATAATGTTTGGGGATTAGATACCAAACCAAAAGCAAATATGAACGATTATTACTACATGCTTGAAGAAGAAGTCAATTGGGACTTATTAACAGATAATTTAACTAAATTTAGATACATAAACGATTTATAGCGTAAGCCTATACGCTCAAAATACCTGGCAAATTTAAATATTTATAAAAATGGCAAAACATTGTGTTGTTAGTCTTAGTGGAGGGATGGACTCCTCAACATTATTACTTCGTTGCTTGAAAGAGTACGATTCTGTAACAGCTATTTCATTTAATTATGGACAAAAACATCGAGTTGAATTAGAACGCGCTCAATCGTTAGTAGATTATCTTAACAAAGAACAAGATTATCAATTATCCTATATTGAGCCTAAATTTAATAATATCAAATACCGCCAAATTAAACTTGATGGTTTAGTTGATTTACTTGATTCTGCTTTAGTAGAAGGTGGAGATGAAGTACCAGAAGGTCATTATGAAGAGGATAATATGAAAGCAACTGTTGTCCCTAATAGAAACAAAATCTTTGCTTCAATTACCCAAGCAGTAGCACTTTCAGTTGCTAACCAAACCGGTGAAAAAACAGATATCGCACTTGGAATTCATGCGGGTGACCACGCTATTTACCCAGACTGTCGCCAAGAGTTTAGAGATGCAGATGATGCTGCCTTTAGAATTGGTAACTGGGATGCTGATCAAGTAGGTTATTTTACCCCTTACCTTGAAGGTGATAAATTCGATATCTTAAAAGATGGTGAAATACTATGTAAAGAATTAGGTATTGAGTTTGACGCAGTATATTCACGTACAAATACTTCTTACAAACCAATAACTCACATGCTGATGGATGACGAAGCACGTCTAATACCAGTATGGTTCTCAGATTACAAATCAGCCTCTAGTGTAGAGCGAATTGAAGCATTTCTTAAATTAGGAAGACCAGATCCAGTAGCTTATGCTGATGAAACAGGTCCTGTAGATTGGGAAGTAGCTAAAACACACGTAGAAAAAGTACTAGCAGAATATGAGTGATAGAGAAATAATGGAATCAAAACCAAATTGGAATAAAACCCCCAACTGGGCTTATTCAGATACTAAAATCAAAAAACAACTTCCCGATGCATATAAACATCAAGTAGTCTCCTTTACTAAATCAGGAGTTCGTATTTTAGGTTTTGGGGCTTGTTGGTGGAGTTTGGATATTGGTTTAACTTTGCTTATATTAGCAGAAGTAATTGGAATTGGAGAAGAATTAGTATAAAAAATGGAATTATGAAATTATTGTATTTTAGTGCCCCCTGGTGTGGTCCTTGTAAAATGTTTGGTCCAACAATGGATAGATTAGCAGCTGAAGGTTTAAATATTCAAAAAGTAAATATTGATACAGAAAATGAACTTACAGCTAAATATGGAATTCGTAGTGTCCCATCTGTTATTAAAGTTGATGGTAACGGAAACAAATTAGATATGTTTGTAGGTGTAAAAAATGCTGAATTTATAAAACAATTTTATAATGGGTAAGTTTCAATCAAGTAAAGTATTTGATGGATTTTCAACTGTATTCCGTCAATGGAAAGCAGAAGATACTCATTGTAGATTTCTTCATGGTTATGGGGTCTCTTTTAAAGTTTATTTTGAAGGAGATCTAGACCATAGAAATTGGGTTTGGGATTTTGGAGGTATGAAACGTGCCAAAACTCAAATTGATGGTATGTCTCCTAAAGCATGGATGGATTATATGTTTGATCACACTTTGATTGCAGCAGAAGATGATCCTGCATTACCTCATCTTAGAAAACTAGAATTTGAAGGTATTATTCAATTAAGAGTTATCCCTGCTACAGGAGCAGAGAAATTTGCCGAATATATTTTTAATAAAATCAACGAATTTGTTCAGACTGAAACCGAAGGTAGAGTAAGAGTTACTAAGGTTAAATTTGCTGAACATGGTAAAAACGCAGCTTACTATGTTGAATCCTAAATTATGGGATAAGACCGCCCCTCTAGGTCGAATTGAAGATTATAATAAAGTACTTCCTATATTAGAAGTTTATCGTTGTGTACAAAGTGAAGGTAGTCGATTTGGTAGACCTACAATCGCAGTAAGAACTACTGGCTGTACTCATCGATGTTATTTCGGTGAAGGAGGGTGGTGTGACAGTTGGTATACGTCAGTTCACCCTGAAAAAGGTACATTTACGTTTAATGACATTATTAAGATCTATGATGAGAATCCTCACGTCAAAGAAATGATGCTAACAGGCGGTAGCCCTACTATGCATCCATCACTAGTTAATGAAATAACACACTTTGCACATGAAAGAGGAATCCTCATTACTATCGAGACTGAAGGTTCTCATTTCCTCGAAACCGATTACCCGATTAATCTCCTTTCTATATCACCTAAGTTTAGCAATAGTATCCCTGTTGTTGGTGCTACCACTCCCAATGGATCAGTTACGGATGAAAAGATGGTTAAAACGCACAATCGTCTTCGCCTTAATACTGAAGCCATTAGAAAGAGTATTGGTTATCATACTGACTATCATTATAAGCCTGTCTGGGATGGCACTGATGAAGGTCTCGCTGAAATCGAAGCTTACAGACAAGAGCTCGATATTCCTAAAGACAAAACCTACATCATGCCAGCTGGAGATACTAGAGAGACATTAATTGAGATGTATCCTTTAGTATTTGAGATGTGTGCTGAAAAAGGTTATAATATGACAGGTAGAGATCATATCATAGCCTTTGATACTCAAAGAGGAGTATAATGGCTAAAAAACAACCTAAGCTAACTACAGTTTGTCAGGATTGCCTTAACAGCATTCCTGACAAAACTATTTTAAAGTATAGTATACCTGAATCTAGTGTAGGTCCAGCTTATACAGCATACTTATGTAAAAATTGTTTAGTAAAAAGAGAAAAATAATGTACACTTACCACGCCACAGTAGATAGAGTAGTAGATGGAGATACAGTAGATGCCCTAATTGATTTAGGATTTGATACTTGGAAAAAAGTTAGAATTCGAATGATGGGGATGGATGCTTGGGAATCTAGAACTCGAAATAAAGAAGTAAAGAAAAAAGGATTAGCAGCTAAAGCCCGTCTAATTGAAATTCTAGAGTTAAATAAAAATGAATTTATTCTAGTATCTCATGGGGTAGGGAAATATGGTCGTTGCTTAGGTGAAATCTTTGTTGAGAACACTTTTAATGACAACCCCAATCTCCCAGAGATAAGTGTTAATCGAATTTTAATTAATGAAGGACACGCTAAAGAATATTACGGAGGTAAACGGTAATGCAGCTAATATCAACACACCCAATTAAAAAATCAGATCTAGGTTTCCATGCTAATCTCTTCGGAGGTAAATTACTAGCTTGGTTAGATGCCGGAGCAGCAGCATATGCAATGGAAGTATGTGATACTCCGAGAATGGTTACTGTGATGATTGATAAATGTGTCTTTAAAAAATCTGCTAAAGAGGGTCAGATGATTAAGATGTATGGGAAAGTAAAAGAAATCGGTACTACTTCTATTACACTTTACATGGAAGCCCGTTCACATAACGTGTATTCTGGTAAGCAAAGTATTATATTATCTACAAATATTAAATTCGTAAGGATAGATGAAAATAATGATCCTATCCCTATTTCAGAACGAGTAAAACAAAAATTCAATGACGGAATTAATTAAGGCTAAAGATATAGATTTCAAAACCAAAATTATAGGTAAACAAATTGCCGATAAGCATAAAGGAGATAAAACACCTGTAGTAATGGTTGGTTTACTTAATGGTTGTTTTGCGTTTTATAGCGATTTAGTACGTGCTACACCCATAGACATGCAATGCGATTTTATGCGCGTTAAATCATACATAAACCGCAAACAAGGTGATATAGTTATATCAAAAGATTTAGAAACCCCAATTAAAGGTAAACATGTTTACATTGTAGATGATATCTATGATACTGGAAATACAATGAAAGCAATTACAGAATATTTAAAAGTTAAAAAACCAGCTTCTATTACAATTGTAACTCTTATTGTAAGAAAAAATTCACCTACACCACCTCAAGAATGTTACCATGCATTTGATATAGACGAGGAATGGATTGTAGGTTATGGCCTTGATGATGAAAAAGGAAATATGAGAAATTTACCTTCAATTTGGGCCCTTTAAAATTAGTTATTACATTTATATAAAATAAGTTATAATACATGGAAAACAAACGTCGTAAAGTACACCAAGATCTAGAGGTTGTACAAACAGGTTTTGCAAATGGGGTTGCACCTGGCTTCCCATTTACTGATAAAGAAAAACAATCAATGATTGACGAAGCTGCAGAAGCATTTGGTCAATTCCTTGATGCTCTAAAATGTGATTGGAGGAATGATCCAAACTCAATGGAAACCCCTCGTCGCGTAGCAAAAGCATATGTAAATGACCTATGGGAAGGTCGTTATACAGCAATGTCTCCTATTACATCATTCCCTTCAGATGGTTATGATGGAGTAATTATTGAGCGTAATATTCCTCTTACCTCAATGTGTTCACACCACCACCAAACAATTGGAGGTGTAGTTCATATCGGTTACATTGCTGGTGAACATGGTCAGGTAATTGGTTTATCTAAACTAAACCGAATTGTAGAATTATTTGGTCGTAGAGGTGCTATTCAAGAACAACTTACAGCAGCAATCCATAATGCAGTAGATAAAATTACTGAAGGTAATTTAGGTGTAATTGTAACTGTGGTTGCTAGCCATTCTTGTGTATCTTGTAGAGGTGTAAAACACCAGGGTGCAGCAATGGTTACTACTAAAGCATCAGGAGCATTTAGGGATGATACAAACCAAGCACGTAAAGAATTTTTTGATAGTTTAAAAATTAATAATGGAGGACACAATATTTAAGTTATGAGTAGTTTTAAAGATATTATTGAATTAGAATTAAGGAATAGTGTTAGTTTACTTCGTTCCTTAGAAGATAGAGATCAACTTTCTATGGTCCCTGAAATAGAATGGGCTTCAGTAGTTGCTGAAAGGATAGCAGCTAAATTTGAAGGAAAATATGTTCCATTTGTAAGTGAAGTAGAAGAATTTAACGCATTGATGAATAAACCTAATAATTATGAACCTACAATCCCTAAAGAAAAAGGTGAATGGATGTTTGTTTACAACTTCATTCTTGAAGAGTTGGAAGAGTACAAACAAGCGTGCGAAAACGGAGATATCGTTGAGGTTCTTGATGCTTTGTGTGATATTACTTATGTTTCCCTTGGGAACGGTGCTATGTTACATGGTCTTAAAGATAAAGTTTGGAAAGCTTACCAAGAAGTCCAGGCATCTAATCTCTCGAAGGCTTGCCAAACAGAGGAGGAAGCTCAAAAAACAGTGGAAGTACGTTCCGCTGAGCAAGGTGAAAAATGTCATTACGAAAAAGTTGATAACAAGTTTATTGTTTATAGAACGAGAGATCGTAAAGTTATGAAGAATATTAATTACTTTAGACCAGATCTTAAAAAGTTCTTTTAATGTACAAAAAGTGTTATCAAGGTAAAAAATTAGACCATAATTTGTACGAGATGCACTTATGGGAAGAGGATGGTAAACATCAGGTAGTAGAGTATAAAAATACTGCTTATGTTAATTGCTCTAAACAAGATGCTACTTTAAAAGGTCTAAATGGTGAGTTTGTAAAACCTGTTACAAATTGGAGATTTTCTAAAAACCCAATGTATAAGGATAAAAACACCCCTGGATTACACTTTCACGATATGCCTGCTTATCAAAAGTTCCTTATTGAAAGATATGGAACTAATGATGATCCTTCTACAGGACATAGAGAGGTATTTTTTGATATTGAGATTGAAATGGGTGGTGCCCTTACTGAAGAATATATTGAAGATGCTCCAAAACCCGTAACCTCAATTGCTTGGTGGGATAAACAGACTGATTTATGGGCTATTATTATCTTAGATAAAAAAGGACAATTAAATCGAACAAAAGCCAAAAACAAAGAAATAATCCCAGTTAAAACAGAAACTGAATTATTAAAAACCTTTGTTAAACGTTTTAAAGAATTAAACCCTGATATTATTATTGGATGGAATAGTGATTATTTCGATATTCCTTACCTTTATTATAGAATTGAAAAAGTTTTATCTAAAAAGGCAGCAACCAGTTTATCTCCTTTAGGAGTAGTCAAAACTCGTAAATCAGCTAAATATAAAGATGAAACTACAGGTGAAGTAAAAGCTAGATGGTATAAACAAGATATGTATGTAGATATTGTAGGTGTAGAATCCTTAGATTACATGCGTTTACATAAAAAGTTTAGTTTTAGAGATGAACCTTCATATAAGTTAGATGTTATTGGTGAAAAATATACTGGGTTAGCTAAAATTGAATATGATGGTAATCTAGACAGATTATTTGAAGATGATATTCATAAATTCATCCAATACAACTTTCGAGATGTTGAAATCCTTAAATTGTTAGATGAAAAATTAGATTACTTAGCACTTACTAAAAATCTATCACATAAAGGTAAACACAATTATAGTGAGGTATACGCTAATACTAAAACCCAAGATGGAGCCATTTCAGCCTATCTATTAAGTCAAGGTATTGCCCCTCCTGCTAAGGATCCTAATCCTATTAATAAGAAAAATTATGCTGGTGGCTACCTATTTTGTCCTACAGCTGGTATTTTTAATTATATGTTTGATGAGGATTTAACTTCACTATACCCTTCAATTATTATGTCTCTAAACATTGGTAAGGAAACTCTAGTAGGAAGGATTTTAATGCCTGATGAAAAAGTAGTAGTTGAAGGCAAGGAAATATTCAATTGTAGGTATGCTTTGAATGATCTAAAAGCAATGGATCAGGAACGTTCTGTTTTAGTTCAAAATGCTAAGCGTCAAAATACCAATATTAAAGTTAAAGATTTAGTTGATCTAATTGAAAGTGAAAATCTAGCAGTTTCAGCAAATGGTGTAATGTATAGAACAGATTTTGATTCTGTATTATCTACTATCCTTGCTAAATGGTTTGAGGAAAGGGTTGTGTTTAAAAATAAAATGAAAGAAGCATATAAAGCTGGTAATAAAGAATTAGGTGAATTAATGCATTTAAAACAACATACAATGAAGATTTTGCTTAACTCACTTTATGGGGCAACAGCATTAGGTTCATTTAGATATGGTAACGTTATCTTAAGTGAAAGCATTACACTTACAGGGCAACGTATCATCCAGGAATCAGCTGCTTTTGCTAATAAACATATGAACCAAGTAATGCGAGGAGAAATAGAATTATGTTAAGTAAACAATCAATTAGAGGTAAAGTAGAAGTTTTACACGAAGGTAAAAAACTCGAAAAAGAAGAAATTATTGCTTTAAGTGAAAGTTGGAGTGAAATCCAGCAAAATTTCTTTAAAAAGATGTTAAAGCAGGGGGGTAAATTCTCAATTAAAGGATTTAAATTTCATATTATCCCTGAAGAACAATTATTAACTTCCCAAGGACAAAAAGATCCTGGAATTATTACCTTACCCGATATTCAATTTTAATAAAGAATGAGCACTTTAGATTTACACGGAACTAGACACGCCGAGGTAGAAGATAAACTAACCCGTTACTTTTTCTGGGATAAACCTGGACATAAACAATATACAATTATTACCGGTAATTCTAAAAGAATGCAAAAACTTGTGTTTGAATGGCTTGATAAATACGAATACAAGTATTATATTCCATCACACAATTTAGGCGAAATAAAAATAGTTGAATGAAGCAATTAGAGAGCACACCTTGGTTTATTTGTAATAAAGAAGATGAAAACTACTGCGTTTACGTAGATACCGATTCTAATTATTACAACGCAGAACCTATGCTTAGAAAACTCTACCCTAATTTTGATACCATGTCAGAGGAGGAAAGAGATGAAAAGCTAGAGGAAATAGCCCTTAAATACCAGGATCTAATTACTAAATCATATGATACATTAGCATTAGAGGCATTTAATGTTAAATCACATAGACTTGAGATGAAAACCGAGTGTATGATTCGTGCTGGTTATTTTAGAGCTACTCGTAGATACGCTCAATGGATTACTAAAAAAGAAGGTGTTCCAACTGATGATTTAGATATTAAAGGTTTGGAATTTATGAAGTCTAATTATCCTAAAATATTTGGAGACTTTTTTAAAGATGTGCTCCAAAGGGTAATTAAAGGTGCTCCACAAAAGGAAATAGATGCTTTATTGACAGATTTTAGATCTAAAATTTTAACAGATACTAACATTACTATTTTAGGTAATCCAACTCGTGTAAAAACATTAGATAAGTATTTAGCATCACCTCCTAGACCTGGAGAAATGTTTTCACTAGTAAATCAGGGTGCCCCAGCTCCTGTAAAAGCTGCTATTAAGTATAATGATTTACTTACATTTTGGGGCTTAGATAAAAAACATTCTAAAATTACTCAAGGTGATAAAGTTAAATGGATTTATTTTAAAGAAAATCCTTATAAAATCGATGCTTTAGCATTTTTAGATTTTGATCTCCCAGAGAAAATTATTACATTATTGGATAAGTATGCTGATAAGAATAGAGCATTTGAATCTATTCTAGAAAGTAAATTACAAGGGTTTTATAACGATTTAGGTTGGGAATTAAATATGAATCCATACCGAAATCTAATTTTTAGTTTTTAATATGATAAGTAAACACGACTTACAATCAGTTATTGGAAAATACCACTTAAATGGATTAGTTGAATCTGTTAAATGGACTATTGAAAATAACGCGTTAAATATTGATTTCCAATCGCCCAATAAGGATATGATTGGACGCGTTAATCACGCGAATTTCCCACTAGAAAACGCCGAAATGGCGGTATATGATACTTCTAAACTGAATAAATTATTAGGAGTTACTAGTGGTGAGTTATTTTTAGAGTTAGAAAAAACACAGAAAGTGTTTACTAAACTTATCATCTCAGATATGAATTATACTCTGAACTTTTCATTAACTGACTTACTACTTATCTCAAGTGTAGGTGAAATTAATGACTCAGGTGAATTTGAGATTATTAGTGAATTAGATTCAGAAAGTATTTCAGCTATTATTAAAGCTCATAACGCACTTGAAAGTGATAATGTTATAATTAATATTGATAAAGATTTAGATTTACAAGATGTATTAGTTTTATCATTTGGTGATGTCTCTAATCATACAAATAAAATTGATTATCAAGTTCCTAATACAACGTTAAAAGATGTTCCTTATGGGACTGAATTACCATTTAATTCATCAATATTTAAAACTATCCTTAACAATAATAAAGATGCTACTAAAGCAACTATGAAAGTTAATACTAAAGGATATGTAAAATTCGAATTTGAGGGTGAGGATTGGAGCAGTTATTATTATGTTGTGCGAAAGGCAGATATTTAATATATGTATACGAAAATAACATTGTAGCTAGGGCACGTTGTTATATTTTTAATTAATCGAGTAGCTTAGGCACTCACAAAACAAATGATATGAGTACATTAGAACAATTTGAACGTTCACCGTTCGACATCCTATTTAGGAACTTTTTCAATGCTGAAGACAAATTCGCCCCAGCATTAAATTCTAAACAACCCCACCCACTTAACATTTATTTTAACGACGAAGGTTTATATTTTGAAGTCGCTTGTACCGGACTTACAAAAGAAGATCTTGATATTAGTGTAGAAGGGGATTTACTTAAAATTAGTTATACTAAACCAAAAGAAACCATAGACTTTTCAGGTTATATTTATCATGGTTTATCCAAAAAATCATTCGATTTAGGATATAAAATTTCTCCAAAGTACAATTTAACTAAAGTTAGTGCTGAAATGGAAAATGGACTCCTTACTCTTCACATTCCAATCTCAGAGGAGTCAAAACCAAAATCAATTAAAATCAAATAAAAGTTATATAAAACAAGCGTGTCCTAGCACTTTGTTTTTTGTATATTACAGTTAAATAAATAAAAAATAGTTATGGCTAAACCTAGCAAATCAAATTTACGTTTTATTAAGGATCCAGCATTGAATCCTTATTACATTCAATTAGATGAACATTGTTACATTGCTCAGAAATCTACATTCTCTGAGTCAGGTAAAGAGTATCAAAACACAATCGGCCATTATGGTAAATTAGGAATTTGCCTTGAAGCAATTGCCCGTGATAGTGCTAAATCTCAAAGTTATGATTCACTAAAAGAATTCGTAGAACGTTTTGAACAAAAATCAGAAGAACTTAAAAATTTAATTAGATTATGATTGAAGCACTTTATAATGCGGTTGTAGTGAAACCCGTAGAGGTAGAAGAAACAATGTATGGTAACATTGTAGTCCCAGATTTAGGAAATGAAACAAATAAAACAGGTCAAGTAGTAGCTGTAGGTCCAGGTCACACTGTGATGGGACATTTTATATCTACTACATTAAATGAAGGTGATATTGTAGTATTACCTACAATGGGTTTTACCAAGTTTGAGTACGAAGGTGAAGAATATTGGATTGGAAAAGAAAATGAAGTTTTAGCAAAAATTAAAAAATCAGTTAATGTAGAAGAAATTCTAGAAAAAACTGAATTAACAGAAGAAGATAAAAAAGCGTTATCGTAATGAGTAAAATTATTAAATTTGGAAGTGAAGCTAGAGAACAACTAGTTTCAGGTATTGATAAACTAGCAGATGCTGTTGTATCAACTTTAGGTCCTAACGGACGTAATGTAGTTATTTCTAACGAACAAGGTTTTCCCCAAAGTACTAAGGATGGTGTAACAGTTGCTAAATCAATTTCACTTAGTGATAATGTAGAAGAAGCAGGTGTATCATTAGTTAAACAAGCAGCTATTCAAACTGCTAATTTAGCTGGAGATGGTACTACAACTT
>Ga0208645_1002707_pt1 | contig 13839 bp, 15 predicted proteins | sample VirMetDEL_Sep_01_FD_184519 | JGI IMG/M metagenome (GOLD analysis project Ga0208645, IMG submission 184519) | Aqueous microbial communities from the Delaware River and Bay under freshwater to marine salinity gradient to study organic matter... | ecosystem: Environmental > Aquatic > Marine >... | reverse complement strand
AACAGACATGTTGACACTATATGAAAATAGATATAAAACTGAACTACAAAAGTTTGCAGCAATGCAAGTTGGAAGAAGAAGACGAGACGATTACACGGATGGAACAATAAGAATACCAATCGAGTCAGCGCCTCAGTAATAGGAGAAAAAATTTATGACAATAACATCAGCAATATGTAATTCTTTTAAAGTAGAAATTTTACAAGGTGGTCACAACTTCAATGATGCTAGTGGCGCACCAACAGGTAACGCATACAAGTTAGCTTTATTTTCAAGTGACTCAGCTTCATTAAGTAAATCAACAACTGTTTACACAGCTCCCTCATCAGCTAACGCAGTTCCAACTAACACACTTGAAGTTAGTCAAAGTCAAACTGATGGCGGCTCTTCAAACACTGGTTACACTGCGGGTGGAACAGCATTAACACCATCAGCTGATCCAGTTTTATCTGGTGACACAGCATGTGTTAAATTTAATGATGTTAGTTTTACTTCAGCTACATTTACAGCAAGAGGTTGTTTAATTTATAATTCAACAGCAGTTACAGGATTCACAACAAACAGAAGTGTTTGTGCAATTAATTTTGGTGCAGACAAAACTGTAACAAGTGGTACATTCACAGTTCAATTCCCAGCGCAAACTGCCGGAAACGCAATCGTTCAAATAGCATAGGGGTAAAAAATGGCTGACGTTACACTCACAGTAACGGGTCTTTCTTCTACTTCATCTTTAGGAGACCTTTCATATACAGGTGTTGCTTCAGGGTACGGCCGGTATAGTTGGGGTCAATCTGATTGGGGAGATACCAATATATATACAACTGGATGGGGTGCTAATACTTGGGGTTTCCAAAGTTGGGGTAGTTTTCCTACTGTTGAACTTACGGGTGTATCTGCAACAGCTTCAGTAAATCTTCCATCAGAAAATATACAAGTTAAACCTGGTTGGGGTACTTTAGATTGGGGTGAAAATGGTTGGGGTACTGTTGAGTCTGCAGTATTTAATTTAACAGGATTATCCGCAACATCTTCTGTTGGAGCTTTAACTCCTGCAAATGTAATGGGTCTTACAGGTTTATCAGCTCAAACAGCTGCTGGTTCGTTAGCAATTGTTGTAGATAATACTCTTACTCTTACAGGATTATCCGCAACATCTTCTGTTGGAACTTTAACTCCTGCAGATGTAATGGGTCTTACAGGTTTATCAGCTACTAGTGCAGTAGGAAGTATATCTCCTGCAGATGTAATGGGGTTAACTGCTCCATCTGCTGTTCAAACAAACGTTGGTGCTATAACTATTTCATCTAATCCAGTTCTTGATATAGTGGGTGTTTCTGCATCAACATCATTGGGATCTTTAACAATAGATAATATAACTCCTGCATTGTTAGCAGGTCAATCATCTACAAGTGCAATTGGATCTTTAACTACAACTCAATTATCTATAGCTAGTTTAGATGGTCTAGGACAAATAGCTACTACAAGTTTAAATGATGCCGGTATTATTTTACAATACTACGGAAGATTATCACCTAAAACTAGTACGGGATATTCAAGAAAAACACCTAAAACAAGTACAGGTTACACAAGAAAAGTACCAAACTAATGTTTGACTTAAAACTAAATAAACAATATAAATAAAACAATCAGGAGTACAAAATTATGGCATCAACTTTTACAGATCTTGGCCTAGAGCTAATGGCAACCGGCGAAAATGCTGGTACTTGGGGAACAAAAACTAACGCAAATTTAAGTCTCGTAGAACAACTTACGGGTGGGTATAATTCTCAAGCTGTAACTGATTCAGGAACACCAACTGCTTTAACAATAGCAGATGGTGCTTTAACAGGTACTGCTCAACACAGAGTTATAGAATTAACAGGATCAATATCAGGAAGCAGAGTTGTAACTTTTCCTCTTCTTACAGAAAATTTTTACATTATTAAAAACAGTACATCGGGTGCACAAACAGTTCAATTAAAAGCAGTATCTGGTTCAGGAGCAACAGTTACTTTTGCAACAACTGACAAAGGATACAAACTTATTTATCTTGATGGTGTTGCAACAAACACTGGGGTTTATGATGTAGGTTTTGGAGATGTAACTCTTACAGGAACACAGACTTTAACAAACAAAACTTTAACTAGTCCTAAAATTGGAACAAACATTTTAGATACTAATGGAAACGAATTAATTAATCTTACTGCAACCGGTTCAGCAGTTAATGAAATTACTATAGCTAACGCAGGTACAGGGGTTACTGGACCAGTTATTTCAGCAACAGGAGAAACTAACGTTGGTATTAATATAAATCCTAAAGGAACAGGAGTTTTTAATTCTGGAGGATCAGCGGTTAAAATTTCAGGTTTAGAAACTATGTGGGTTCCAGCAGCAGCTATGTATGGAGCAACAACTAACGGTGCAGAAGCAGCGCAAGTTGAAACAACAGCAACAAGACCTGATATGAAAGTATTAGATTTTGATGCAGGTACAGATGAATTTGCACAATTTTCAGTAGCTTTTCCTAAATCATGGAATGAAGGTACCATTACTTATCAAGTATATTGGACACCAGCTTCTACAAATACAGGTGACTGTATTTTTGGTTTACAGGGAGTTTCTTGTGGTGACAGTGATACTATTGATATTGCTTATGGAACAGCAGTAAATATTACAGATGCTGGTATAGGAACAGTAGAAGATCAACAAGTTTCAGCAGTAAGTAGTGCTGTTACAATTGCAGGATCTCCTGCAGTAGATCAATTAACTTATTTTCAATTATTTAGAGATGCAAACGCAGGTGGAGATACTTTTAGTGCCGATGCAAGAGTTCTTGGTGTCAAAATATTCTTTACTACAGATGCTGCTAACGACGCATAAGGAATTTAAATATGAGAGAAAAATTAAATCAACCTCTTACTGTTGAAGGCAAGAGTTCAAATAAAAAAAAATCAACTCGAGGAAAATCTTTTGGTTATCAAGTCTTAGGATTTGGTGCCGGAGGTGGTTCTGGTTTTACGCCAGGAACTGCAGAATATTTAGTAGTAGCCGGTGGCGGTGGCGGTGGTTTTCAATCGACTGCTGGAGGTGGTGCTGGTGGATTTAGAACAGCTGGTTGTTTTGCAGTAGATGGTGGAGTGTATTGCATATCAGTAGGTGCTGGTGGAGCTGGTTCTACTAGTGCACCTAGTACAGGAACAAGTGGTGGTAACTCAGTATTTTCAACAATAACATCAGCAGGTGGTGGTGGTGGTGGTTCAGATGGAGCAAATGGAGGTGCCGGTGGTTCAGGTGGTGGTGGAGCAAATGGTAGTAGTCCTGGAGCAGGAAATACTCCTCCAACAAGTCCTCCTCAAGGAAACGCAGGTGGTAGTTCTGGTGGTGGTTCTCCTTCTGGTGGAGGTGGTGGTGGAGCAGGTGCTGCGGGTACTCCTAATAGTGGTAATCAAGGTGTTGCTGGTGGTGTAGGTTTAGCAAATTCATTAACAGGTGAGCCAGTTTTTTATGCAGGTGGTGGTGGATCTGGTTCAAGACCAGGAAGTGGTGTCGGTGGAGCCGGTGGTAATGGTGGTGGTGGTAATGGCGGTAGTTGTGATCAAGCAGGTACAGCAGGAGCAGCTAACACTGGAGGTGGTGGTGGTAATGGAAGATCTGGTGGTAGTGGTGGTTGTGCACCAGGTAGAGCCGGTGGTTCAGGAATTGTAGTTGTGAAATCAACAAGTGGTTTATTAGCAAGTGGGCCTTCATCTAACACAGTTAGCTATGATGGTACAAATTTTACAGCAATATTTAAAGCAGATGGTGAATTAACATTTGGATGTGCAGCAGCAGCAGATAGTTTTATTCAAGTAGATTATTTAGCTGTAGGTGGCGGTGGTGGTGGACGTAACCAAGCAGGTGGTGGAGGTGGAGCAGGTGGTTATAGAACTTCATTTCCCGGTGGAACAAAAGCATATTTAAGCACAGGAGCTAATACAATAACAGTCGGTGCTGGTGGTTCTGCAGGTGCAAGTTGTTTTTCAGGTAGTGGAACAGCTTCAGTAGTTGGTGCAATATTTTCAGCTGGAGGTGGTGGTTCAGGTTCTTCACCCGCACCTACTGCTCCCGGAGCAGGTAGAGCAGGTGGTTCAGGTGGTGGTGGTTCAGGTGGTTTTAAAACTAATCCATGTAGTGCTGCAGGTGGAGCAGGTAATACTCCTCCAACAAGTCCTCCCCAAGGAAACGCAGGTGGTCAAGGTTCAGGTGGATCTAGTTCACAAGATGCTGGTGGTGGTGGAGGTGGTGCTGGTGGAGCAGGTACTAATGGACCATGTTCAAGTGGTCAACCAGGTGGACCAGGTGGTGCAGGTGTAGCAAATAGTATTACAGGATCTCCAGTTACAAGAGCTGGCGGTGGTGGTGGTGGAAAAAGAGAAACTCCTTCCGGTGGTGGTGGTGGTTCAGGTGGCTCAGGTGGTGGCGGAGCAGGAGGTTATTATAATTCTAATGGATCAGCAGGTTCAGATAATTTAGGTGGCGGCGGTGGTGGTGGCGGTAGTATTGGTGGTAATGGTGGAGCAGGTGGTTCAGGAGTAGTTATAGTTAGAATTCCAGCAGCTAGTGCGCCAGGTAGTGTAGCAGTAGCACCGGGAACTAATAGTTTAGCAACGTTATCTCCTAGTGGAGATAAACTAGCAACATTTACTGTATCGGGAACATTGACACTATAGATAAAATAAAATATAAATAATAAAGGTAAAAATTATGGCACATTTCGCAGAATTAGATAGTAATAATAAAGTTCTAAGAGTAGTCGTTGTAGGTAATGATTGCGTACCATCGGATGAACATGTTGATGGAGAAACATGGTGTGTTAATTTTTTTAAAGGTGGTACTTGGAAACAAACTTCTTATAATAACAATTTTAGAAAACAATATGCAGGTGTAGATTATACTTATGACGCTGCAAAAAATAAATTTATAAGTCCGCAGCCTCACAATTCATGGGCATTAGATGCTAATGATGATTGGCAAGCACCAGTAACTTATCCAACAGATACAACAGATAAAAGTATTTCTTGGGATGAAGAAAATCTAAGATGGACTGCAAGAGACCAAGAAGATCCGGTAAATAATTTTAATTGGGATCCAGCAACACTAGCTTGGGTGTCCGCATAATTATACTTTACAGCAATTAAAAAATCATTTATATTATTTTCATAAAGAGATATGAATTTAACAAATTATTATTGGTATTTTAAATCAGCTATTCCATTACACGTGTGTGATGATATTTCTAAGTACGGAAAACAACTTCAAGAACAAATGGCAGTAACTGGTGGCTATAGTGATAGTAAAAAATTAAATAAAAAACAAGTCATAGATTTAAAAAAGAAAAGAAATTCAGATATTGTTTGGATAAATGATAGATGGGTTTACAAAGAAATACAACCTTATATACATCAAGCTAATAGAGCTGCAGGATGGAATTTTAATTGGGATTATTCTGAATCTTGTCAATTTACAAAATATAAAAAAGGCCAATATTATGATTGGCATTGCGATAGTTGGGATCAACCTTATCAAAGAGAAAATGCAAATGATCCATCTCATGGTAAAATTAGAAAACTATCTGTAACTGTAACTTTATCTGATCCAAAAGATTATAAAGGTGGTGAGCTAGAGTTTGATTTTAGAAACATGGATCCAAATCAAAAGCGTAATATTAAAAAATGCACAGAAATATTACCTAAAGGATCTTTAGTTGTATTTCCAAGTTTTGTATGGCATAGAATATGTCCAGTTAAAAGTGGAGAAAGAAACAGTTTAGTTATTTGGAACCTAGGATACCCATTTCAATGAAAAAGAAAAAAATTAAAAAACTAAAAAAAACTATTTATCCTCAAAAATTAAATAGAGAAGATTATTTTAAGTGTCCTATATGGTTTGCAGATGAACCTAAATTTGTAAATAGTTTAAACAAAGCATCTGATAGTTATATAGACAAAGCTAGAAAAGATTTACAACCAGAAATAGATAAAATTAACAAACAAAACAAAACTACAGGGGATTTAGGTAGTGTTTATCATTCAACAAGTTTGATAGGTGACCCTAAATTTAAAGAACTACAAGATTATATTGGTGCAACTTCATATAATTTATTAGTAGAAATGGGTTTTGATATGCGTGGTCATCAATTATTTACTACAGAAATGTGGGTACAAGAATTTGCAAAAAATGGTGGAGGACATCATACTTTACACACACATTGGAATGGTCACATATCTGGTTTTTATTTTTTAAAAGCTAGTGATAAAACTTCAGTACCTATTTTTGAAGATCCAAGAGCAGGTAATGTTATGAATCTTTTACCTGAACTAGATAAAACAAAAGTAACTTATGCTAGTTCAATGGTGCATTATAAAGCTGAACCAGGTAGAATGATATTTTTTCCTTCATATATGCCACATCAATATTTAGTTGATAAAGGTATTGAACCATTCAGATTTATTCACTGGAATTGTCAAGCTATACCAAAAACGGTATTAAATGTTTAAAGTAATTAATAATTTTTTATCTAATAAAAATTATAAAGTTATTAATAATGCTATGAATGAAGAATACTTTCCATGGTATTATAATAATTATAAGGTAGACGGAGATAATGAATTGTTTCACTATCAGATGACACATGTTTTTTATAGAGATGGTCAAATTAATTCTAATTATTTTTATATTTTAGAACCTTTATTTAAAAAAATAAAACTTAAAACTTTAATAAAAGTAAAAGCAAATTTAAATCCAATCAGTCAAAATCTTGTTGAATTTAATGAACATGAAGACACACCAAAAAACACTAAAAATAAAAGTATGATTTATTATATAAATAGTAATAATGGATATACTAAAATTAAAGATAAAAAAATAAAATCTACAGCAAATAAAGCATTGTTTTTTCCATCAGATACTATTCATAATGGAACTAACTCTACTGACTGTAACAACAGAATGGTTATAAATATTATCTATGTCGTTTAAAAAAAATAAATATACTGTATTAAAAAAAATAATTTCAAAAGATTTAGCAAATTTTATTTGTCAATATTTTTTAAATAAAAGAAAAGTTGCTAGAGTTTTATTTGATGAAAAATATATATCTCCTTTTAACAAAGAATATGGTGTATGGAATGATGTACAAGTACCTAATACTTATTCACACTATAGTGATATTGCAATGGAAACATTGTTACAGGAAGTAAAACCTATAATGGAAAAACACACTGGTTTAAAGTTAAGTCCTACTTATTCCTATGCAAGAATTTATAAAAAAGGAGATATCCTAGCCAGACACAAAGATAGATATTCATGTGAAATATCTACTACGTTAAATCTAGGTGGTGAGCCATGGCCTATATATCTAGATCCAACAGGAAAAACAGGTCAAGATGGAATAGAAGTTAATTTAAATCCAGGAGATATGTTAATTTATTCTGGTTGCGAATTAGAACATTGGCGTGAAGAGTTTAAAGGTAATGACTGCGCTCAAGTTTTTTTACACTATAACAAACAAAATTCTAAAACATCTAAATCTAATCAATTTGACAAAAGACCTTTTCTTGGATTACCTGCATGGTTTCAAGGGGTTAAGTTGACAAAAATTAAAAAATAATATATACACTAGGCTTGCGAGGGGATGATCCACCACTGATTCCCCTTGCTTTAAACATATTGAAATCACAAACAATCTGCTATATTACCTAATAAACAGGATTTTATATGTTACAAAAACTAGGTTTTTTACCAGGATTTAATAAACAAGTTACATCTACAGGTGCAGAGTCTCAATGGACGGGTGGCACAAATGTGCGTTTTAGATATGGTACTCCAGAAAAAATAGGTGGTTGGTCACAACTAGGCGATAGTAAATTAACCGGCGCTGCTAGACAATTGCATCACATGGTTAATAAACAAGGTATTAAATATGCTATTATTGGAACTAATAGAATACTATATGCTTATTCAGGACAGGTGTATTATGATATACATCCTTTAACTAATCCATCAGGCACAGCTATTACTAGTGCGTTTAGCACGACTAATGGTCAACCAATCGTAACCCTTACATTTTCTGGTTCACATCTTTTTCAAGAAGGAGATATAATTTTATTTGGTGATGCTAGTACGTTTAGTGCTATTACTAATTCTAATTTTGTTGCAGCAGATTTTGCAAATAAAAAATTTATGGTAACAAGTGTGCCTAGTTCTACAACTATAACTATTACAATGCCTAGCAATGAAACCGGATCTGGTGCAACAACATCAGGTGGTATAACTTATTTTCAATACTACCATGTAGGACCGGCTGAACAAGTTGGAGTTTTTGGATGGGGTATATCTCAATTTGGTGGAACATCAACAGCGCCTCAAACAACAACTTTAAATGGATCATTAAGTGCTAATTCTTTTGGTACTGGTGGATCTGGAACTAATATTGTTTTAACGTCTGTATTAAATTTTCCAACAGTAGGAACTAATTTTATACAAGTAGGCACAGAAGAAATTTCTTACACAGGGGTAGATACAGCAACAAATACTTTAACCGGAATAACTAGAAACGTTAGAGGAACAACAAATGCCTCTCACAGTTCAGGAGATACAGTTACAGACTACAGTAATTTTTCTGGTTGGGGTCAATCATCAGCTGACACAGACACCGTTGCTGAACCTGGTATGTGGTCTTTAGATAACTTAGGCAGCACTCTTATTGCTTTAATTTTTAATGGAGAATGTTTTGAGTGGGATGCTGATGCAACAAATGCTACAAATACAAGAGCTACTATTATATCGGGTGCACCAACAGCGTCACGTGATATGTTAGTGTCAACTCCTGATCGTCACTTAGTGTTTCTTGGAACAGAAACAACTATTGGTGATAAAACTACACAAGATGATATGTTTATAAGATTCTCTTCTCAAGAAAATATTAATGACTATACACCTACAGCTGAAAACAGTGCAGGTACACAAAGATTGGCTGATGGATCACGGATCATGGGAGTTGAACTTGGTAGAAATGCAATATACATTTGGACCGACACCTCTTTATTTACTATGAGATTTGTTGGAACTCCATTTACATTTGCTTTTGAACAAGTTGGAACTAACTGTGGATTAATAGGAATGAATGCAGCGGTAGAAGTAGATGGCGCTGCTTATTGGATGTCTGATAATGGTTTCTTTAGATACACAGGTAAACTAGAATCAATGGACTGTTTAGTTGAAGACTACGTTTATGATAATATTAATACAACATCTAATCAATTTGTTTATGCGGGTATTAATAATTTGTTTGGAGAAGTTACTTGGTTTTATCCAGAATCTGGATCTAATGTTAATACACAGTCGGTTACGTACAGTTATCTAGACTCAACTTCTAAAAGACCTATATGGTTTGTTAATGACAGTGCACTATTTATTAGAACTACTTGGCAAGATTCTTCTGTTTTTGGGTTACCACATGGAACACAGTATGATGCAGGCACAGACAGTTCTTTTGATGTTACAGGAAACACAGATGGAATTTCATATTATTATGAACATGAAACAGGAGTTAATCAAATTAGACTAGGAGTAACAACAGCAATTCCAGCAAACATTACTTCTGGTGATTATGATATTACTCAAAAAGTTATACGAGGAGCTGCAACTAACATGGCTGATCTTAGAGGTGATGGTGAAAATATTATGAGAGTTAGTAGAATTATACCTGATTTTATATCTCAACAAGGAAATTCTATTATACAATTAGATTTAAGAAATTATCCAAATGATACAGCAGCTAGTTCATCATTAGGTCCATTTACTATAACATCTACAACAGATAAAGTAGACACTCGTGCTAGAGGAAGAGCTATAGCTCTTACAATATCTAACACTGCTGTTGACACTAGTTGGAAACTAGGAACTTTTAGGTTAGATATACATGCAGGTGGAAGAAGATAATGGCAAAAATAGTACAATCATTAACTAGAGCAAGTTCAGAGTATGAAGAAGATGTAGCACAGTCTTTAGTTAGAGATTTAGATGCAGTTCTTGAAAAATTAAACACTACATTTCAAGAAGAATTAAAACAGGAGATAGAAGCTAGAAGTTTCTTTTTAGATTAATGGCAGTAGTAAACCAATATAAATTTGTAGGAATAGACAACAGCACATCAGGTAGTGTTCTGACACCATTAGGATCAGGCATTCCTGCAGTTAATGAAACTGTAGTTATTAAATCAATATTAGTTACATCAGCTGGTACACCAACAGTGACTATTATAAACAATAGTATTACAGCTATAAAATCAGCACAGTTAACAGCAAACACAACTAAAGAATTATTAACCCAACCGCTAATAGTAGAAGGTGGAAAAACTTTTACTGTACAATCAAGCACAACAGATTCGTTTGATGTGGCTATTAGCTATTTAAATATTAAGAAAGAGGTAACAACATAATGATAGAGTTAACACCAGAAAAAATAATAACTACTATTAAAAATAAAAAAACAGGTGTAGTATATGAGACTGAAGAAGCTTTAAAAGCTGCTAATATACCTGAAGAAGATGTGCAAAGAGACGTAACAGTTATCATGCCACCTCTTGATTTAATGGGAAAAACAAAGTAAAAGGAGATACTATGGACGAAAAAATTTCAATGAACGAATCAATACAAGCTGGAGCACCTGACATTAAGTATAGTAGTGGTGATATTAGAATGGGTGGACAAGAACCAAATGATCAAAGCATGCAGATTGCAGCAGAAATATGGTCACAAATGGAGCCAGAACAAAAAGTTCAGTTTCAAAGTTTTGAAGCTTTTTTTGAAAGTGGTATCTGGAAACAAATTTTACAACAGTTGCAACAAGATCAATCAGGAATTAGATCTCAAAGTCCAGAAATGATGATGAGTGAAAACGTTAACATGGCAGAGCAGATGCCTGGTGGCGGAATAGCTGATGTGGATGTCAGAGAAAAAGTTGCAATGGCAGCCAACGGCGGTTTGATGGGTCTCTATAACAGAGGGATGTAGTCATGGCTGGTATAACAGCACTAAATAAAATCAGAAGACAACAAGCAGCCTTTGGTGGTATCATGGGTCGTGACGGTAGACGTCAATACGGTGGTGGTTCTGATATGGGACAAGTTGGTGATAGTAGTGGTAAGACCGGCCCAGGAACAGGTGGTTATCAAGGTGGACCTGTAGGTGGTTATGGTGATGCTGGTAGAACTGGTCCTACAGCTAAAAATCCATACGATAAAACTCCAGAACAATTTAAACAAATTAGAGAAAAAGAAAAAGCTAAATATGAAAAACAATTTGATGGAATTAGTCCATTAGGTAGTAGACCTGTAAATTTTTTTACTAAATTAAATTATTATGATAAAAAGTACAAAGCTAATTGGGCAGCTAAACAAAAACAAAAACAATTAGCAGCTATTGATAAATTGATTGCAAAAACTTATACAGAAAATCCACACATGGATATTGCTGAGATAAGAGATGCGTTGATGTCTCAGTATGATGGAAAAACTAATACAATGACTGGACTAGAAGGTTTTAATGTAGGAAAACCTGGAATGAATTACGGACCAACTGAACTAGGTCCTTTGGGTTTAAATACAAAAAATGTTAAAGGTGAACCTTTAGGTACAAAATACATGGATCAAACCCCTTCATTATATTCTCACCCATCAAATCTGCCAAGTATTTATGGTCAAATATTAGGTAAAGTTTCTCCACCCAATATAAATAATTTAATGTCTTCGATTAATAGAATTAATCAATTAACAGATATTCAAAAAGATGGCGTGACTCAATCCGAGATTACTGATTATTATGACAGAGCACAGGGTAAGGGTAAGTATAATATTTTTGGTCCTGATCAAAGTGGTAGCCCACAACCTTATATACCAATAAACTATAACACTGGAGCAGCAACCGTAGAAGCTGTAGAACCTTACACTAATGATTTTGTATATAGATTTGGTGACGGACAAGATGTTGGAGCAGATGTAACACAAGGTTTTTATGCAGCCAACGGTGGTAGAGTACCAAGAGCCTTTGGTGGTATCATGGATACAGCTACAGGAAGAAGAGCTTACGGTTTAGGTAGTGTGTTTAAAAGCGTAGGTAAAGCTATAGGTAAAGTTGGTAAAGCAGCAGGAAAAGTTTTAAGTAGTGACATAGGTAAAGCAGCAATAGCAGGAGCAATGTTTTATTATGGTGGTGGTGGTGGAATGCCTAAATTTATGGGTGGAAAAGGTTTAGGTGGATTTAGTTTAACTGGACCAGGTAGTTTTTTTAGTAAATCAAACCCTCTTTTATTTAGTGCAGGAAAATTTAACCCTATGAAATTTGCTGGTTTAACTACACTAGGTGGCTTTTTAGGAGGCCCTGCTAAAGTAGATCAAATGCCTGGTGATGACGGACGTAGGGGTGGTAGATTATTAGACTCAAAAGGTAATGAAGTATTACCAGCTGGTATTAGAGCTGAAATAGATGAAGCTTATGAATCAGGAGATCCTGAACAAATTGAAGCAATAGAAAAGTATTATGCTTTTTTACCACCAACTGAACAATACTTACCTTATTCAAACTATGGTTCACAAGGTTACAGAACTACTGTAGCAACAGGCGGAAGAATTAGAGCTGAAGAAGGTGGGCTCATGAACCTTGGAGGCATGGAAAAAGATTATAGAAACGAAGGTGGATTTGTACCAATAGGTAAACAAGAAAAGGCAGATGATGTACCTGCAAGACTGAGTGTAAATGAATTTGTATTTACGGCCGACGCTGTTAGAAATGCTGGCGGTGGAGACATAGATAAAGGTGCAGAAGTTATGGAAAATATGATGAAAAATTTAGAAAATGGTGGTACAGTATCCGAGGAATCACAAGGAAACACTGGCGCTCAAGAGATGTTTAGTGTATCAGAGAGAATAGGAGAAGTAATTTAATGGCAATAACAGAAACACGTAGTTTACCACCACAATTTGTAGAAGATCTAGGTAAAGATTATGCAACGCAGTTAACAGGTTTAACTTCTCAAAAATTAGATACAACAAAATTTCAACCAATGGTTGCTGGTCAAGACCAGGCAACTAAAGATGCATACACAAGAGCTACAACACAAGGTCAAGGTATAGGAGCATACGCACCATACTTATCAGCAGCTGGACAATATCAAACTGGTACAGGAACGTTTGCAGGTCAACCTACAAACATGATGGGTTCACAAGATTATTTACAAGCTCAAGGAGCTATGTCAGGACCAACAGCCTATCAACAATTTATGTCTCCGTATCAACAAGATGTAATTGATGCAACACTATCAGAATATGATAAACAAGCTCAAGCTGGTATAACTAATATTGGTTTAGGCGCAGCACAGTCTGGTAATTTAGGTGGTGGTCGTGAAGGTGTGATGAGAGCACAGTATCAAAATCAATCAGATATGAATAGAGCACAACTTCAAGCACAATTATTAAATCAAGGTTTTGGTCAAGCTCAAGGTCAAGCTAATCAAGCATTTAATCAACAAGGACAATTATTTACAGGAGCACAACAATTAGGAGCTGATCAACAAAGAATGGCTACACTACTTCCACAATTACAAGGCGGAGATATTTCAACATTGGGTCAAGCTGGGCGCGGCCAACAATTATTTGAACAATCTATCCTTGATCAACAAAGAGAAGCAAACAGAATGGCAGCATACGAACCATACGAAAGACTTGGTTACATGGGTGCTGGTATGGGTAACGTTATGGGTGGTGCTATGGGTCAGTATCAATCACAAGTTACACCTAATCAA
>Ga0208645_1002706_pt1 | contig 13839 bp, 1 predicted proteins | sample VirMetDEL_Sep_01_FD_184519 | JGI IMG/M metagenome (GOLD analysis project Ga0208645, IMG submission 184519) | Aqueous microbial communities from the Delaware River and Bay under freshwater to marine salinity gradient to study organic matter... | ecosystem: Environmental > Aquatic > Marine >... | reverse complement strand
TCAAGCGCTGCTGCACTTGCTAAATTTATAAATGGAGGCTATCTAAATAATGCAGAACAAAAATTGTTAAATGCTTCTGCATCAGCAGCAGTTATGAAGCAAATGCAAGTGCACTTAGAAAAAGGTAATATTAAAAAATTTAAAGATGCGCAATTTAAATTAATAGAATATCAAGCTTACGAAGCGTTGCAACGTGGAGGCATGGATGTATACTTAGAAAAACTAGAAGATGCTAAAAATTTAGATGCAGACCAATTTATGGAAGCATTTGGGTTTCAAACTAAAGACGCTGCAGGTAACGCTATAACATTAGAGCAACAAACAGGCGGAGACAGTCAAGCTAAAGTTGTAGATGATTTAAAAGCTAAAGTAGAAAACTTTAGAAAAGTGTACGACAATGTAAACGAGCAATTTCCGCTAGCAGATAAAACGTCTGGCCTTCCTAGAATGTTAATGAGCGAGGAAAACAGAAAAGCTGAAGATGCTGCATATAAAGATCAAGAAAACCTTAGAGCACAGTTAATATTTAGTGGAGCTGAAATTGGTAATCGTAGTAAAAGAATGACAGACATCCAAAAAAATATGGGTGACACTCTTTCTAATAGCATTAGTCCTAAAAAAACAAAACTAAAAGCAGACCTAGATGCATTGCTAGCAGACCAAGATCCTAACTCTGTAGGAGAAATAGATCCAGCTAAAGACTTTGATGCAAATGAACAGTTTAAAAATATACAAGACGGTTTAGAAAAAATAAGACAAGAGCTCATAAAAGAAGACGGAGATGTAAACGCTGCTAATAATTTTGTTAAAGATGCTCGTGATTATTTAACACTTGCGCAAGAAAATAAACAAGCATTAGACTCTTATAACAAACTGTCGTCTGATGAGTATTTCCAAGAACAGTTTAAAAAAGAAGTAGAAGCAGCACAAAAAGCAGCTAAACAAGCGCAGGCAGATAAAAAAGGTAAAGAAGTTTTAGCAAATGCTAAAAGCGCGCAAGAGCTTGGAGAAAATATGCCTGACGGACTTAGCCCAGAAGTTCAAGAAGAGTACGATAAAAAATACAAAGAGTTTAAAGATGCTGAAAACGAAGCAATAAAAAAGTTTTTAGAAAGCGATTTAGACACTTTGTATGGTATGGATAAATCTAAAATGAGTCCTATAGAGGTAGAGGCATTAAAAGATGCTATAGATATTTTAGAAAAAAGAAAATCTAAAGTATCTACATCTACTAAAAAATTTGGATTTGAGTCTGAGTCTACTGCATCTATAACTGAAGACGGTGTGAGTATTACACCTAACCCAGAATACCAACAAAAACAACAAGAGTTAGAAGAAGCATTTCGTCCTGAAAACGTAGGAGATGTGCAGGCGATGGATGCAAACGGTAGAGAATTTCAAATAGATGGTGAACTGCATTATAATGTAGAGCCTAATCCTTTAGATGCCATTATAAGAGATAAAAATGGTAATATAGTAGGTGTAAAGCTTAGAGACGAAAGTGGTAACTTTACTAGTATTTACGGCCCTGAAGCTAGAGTAGATGCTATCGCTTATGGTATACTAATGTCTGAGCAGCTAAAGTCTGAAGGCTATCAAGAATTATCTAAAGATGAGATCTTTGAAAAGCTTACTGCATTTAATGAAGAAGTTGCAGAAGAAATAAGTACAAAAGGAGATAGAGGTAAGCACGGCTCTAAAACTACAGAGCTGCTTAGAGAAGAAATCTACTCACTAGAAAGAGCATTAGACGAGGCACTAGAAGCGCATGATCAGTTGCGCACATACTATATACAAGAGCTTAATGCTACAAAAGAAGAACTAAAAGCAGATGACGATCTTAGAAATCTTAAACGTACAGTTAACTCTATTAGAGCACAAATAGGCGCACGTAAAAGAATTTTAAAGTTGCGAGGAGAAGCTGTAACAGCTACAGACTCTGAAGTATTGAAGATTGAGCGTAAGGCTATGAAAAAGATAGAAAACTTTGAACAAGATCTAGCTAGCGCACAGAATGAAATACAAGAAGCAAAACAAGAAATAGAGTCTTTACAAGAAGACGTAGATAGATTTAAAGCAGCAAATGACCTTGACTCTTACCGTGCAGCGTTAGCTGATCAACGGACCGCCCAAAGTCTTTTAGAAGAAGCTGAAAAGAGTGCAAAGAATCTTAAGCGTAAAATAAACTATCACAAAAATAAACTAAAACGTTTAGCGAATGAAAAATCCAAACAGCCTGCAGGAGATGCAGAACAAGTTGCACCCGGAACTGCAGAAAAAGCTCAAGAACAAGTCGATGAAAGAGAAGATACAAATTCTGGAGCAGTCTCTAAAAAAGCGCAAGCTAATGTAAAACCTATAAGTTACACAAAAAATGGAAAAACTGGACTATACACAGTACGTATAGAAAATGATAAATTTGTTGTGTATAACTCAAAAAACACACCTGTAAATTTTGCGCCTGAACAGCTAACTGATAAAAATAAAATAATAGGTAAGTACCTTGTTAGGGAAGGATTAGCTGAAGTTGTAGCTGCAGATGAAGGAACCCAACAATATATTGTTGTTCGTAAATCTGTAATGAAAGGTGAGACATATATTATAAATGCAAACACAGGACAAAAGGTAAATAAAGCAGATATTTCGCAAACTCCAGGAGGAGCGGAGTTTTTTGACGCGCTTATAAAACAAGCTAATGATAAGTTTAAAGCTAGGCAAACAAATAAAACAGAAATACCTACAGATAAGTCTACAGAAAAAAACGTTATAGAAGAAAAAGGTAAACAAAACTTAAAAAAAGAAATAGATAATAAACAAACTCAGCCAGGTGCGCCTAAGTCAGATAAACTAACAGTTGTTGCTGAATATGAAATGTCTGATCTATTAGAAGACCCTGACCCTATAACAGCTGCATTTGGGCCTGCAGGAGATATAACAGATCTTGCGCCTCCAAGTGCCAAAGATAATCTTGGCATTAAAGATGGAGCAGAATTTAAGAGGTTTCATACAATGCAGGTATCTACTCCACAGGGTGAGCAACAAGCTGTAGATTTTATGATTAAAGATGCCAACAAAGCTGGCATGGATTGGAAAATAGGTACTAGTAAAGCTACAGTAAACGGCAGAGATGTTATAGAAATAGTAATGCCTAATGGTTATTCATTTTTAATGTATAAATCTAGCGGCACAGGAAGTACCTCAAAATCAAAAAATTTGTGGGTGCCTATCCCAGGATTTGCAAATGATAAAATAGGACGTTTTATAAAAGTGTATGATTCAAATGGAAAAGATCCTAAGTTTAGTAAATACAATGTTCCTTTATTCCAAAACATAGCTAATACTTTAGAAAGTCTAGCCAATGAAAAAGTAGACCCAATGAGTTTAGAAAGAGGATGGAGTCCTAAGTCTACGCCTGCAGCTAAAAAAGAATCTGTTAAGCCAAATCAGGTAATAAATATATATGCAGGAACAAATGAAAATAAGGAGTTAAGTAACTTTGCTATAAGGCCTTTTACAATTGAGCCAGGAATGAGTTTAGATATACCTGCAGGTACTTACATTACAGTAGAAGGGGCTTTTCAAGCCGCTAAGATGATGAACGCAACTGCTGGACTATATTATAAAAAAGGGTTTGGTCTAACTCTTACTGAAAAAGGTAAAAAACTATTAGATAAATTGCAAAACGCTTCAGGAGCTGAGGCTAAAAAGCTAGGAAAGTCTATACAAGGATTAAAAGTTACTGAGTGGGATAGTAATTCTTCTACTATTATGGAAGATTTAATTAAAAAGTCTTTTGAACAAAATCCTGACGCACTACAAAAACTTTTAGAAACAGGAAATGCTACTTTTACACACACGCAAGACAAAAGTAAATGGGGAAAACTTTTCCCACAAATCTTAATGGATGTAAGAGATGAGCTACGTCAAGCTAATGTTAAACCTGCAGCACCTACAATGTCTGGGTCAGGCACACAGCTTACAGCTGTTGCAGCTAGAGAAGATAAGGTAGAGGTAGTAGATGAGTTAAATTACAAAGGGGATGTACAGATTAAGTCTAGAGTTGTAGTATCAGATACAGGTGCGCCAGATACATTTGATGCAGACACACTTGATGGAGAGCCTATACTATTAAATAAAGAAAAACTTGTAGACCCTAATTTAATGGGTAAAGATGTAACGTTTGAGATTATAGAAAATGACTACTATAAAAATAATCCTAGCGTAGCTGTTCCTATATACTATAAAATAGATGGAGAGCTTGTAGGTAAACTAGAGGCAAACAGTCCTAACAGAGATGTGTTAGAGCAAAGATTAAAAGATGGAGAGCAGGTAACTATGCAAGTCTCTGAAATAATAGCTGGTAACTTTAACCACTCCAGAACTATGGATGGTAGCAGTTTCTTTTCTGACCCTAGAGAGCAGTTTAGAGATCCTTTGTTAGCATTTGTAGAGGTAGTAGAAGATATACCTGCATGGACATTAAGTCAAGTTAGTACTGATAAAAATGAAGAAGGAGATGTGCCTCAAATAAAATCAGACATTGTAGGAACAGGTACTGAAAAAATAAATTACGGACAGGTAGGTATAATTGTAAGACCTGAAAATAGCCCAGGAGGGCAAGCTAGAATATCTATGGCATCTACAGCCAATCTTTCTCCTAAAGCACAATCTGTAGCTTATCAAGATCTTATAAACGAAAACTTTGAAAAAGCAAAAACTATTGTAGCTAATAGTTTGTTTGAATCACAACTTGGAGCTTCTCAATCAGAGTACATGCAATTTGGATCTTTTAAAGGAGGAGCAAACTTTGTTGTATTCCAGAGTCCTGAGTTAGGAGAACTTGTACGTATAACAGAAGAAAATTTAAAGTCTGCAGGACAAAACAAACCTTTTAAATATAATATAGTAGAGGTTACTAGCGATGAAAACGGAAAACAATTCTTTAAAAATACAAATCGTAATGTAGCAAACTATAATCCTGCAACAGATTTAAAAGACTTTTTAAAGATTAAAAAATACCATGTAAGTAGAGATTTAGGAAATGTAAGCACAGAATATACAAGTCCTGTTACAGGAAATAAATATAATACGTATCAAGATTACTTGTTTAGTGCTGAAGAGATAGGGACAGACAGAAAAGTAGGTAAAGGGCATCACTCTATACTTACTACAGATGTAGTAATGCTAAATGGGTCTATGTTCCACAACCCTAAAATTACATTCTCAGAAGATGCTAGCAATATAAAAAGTGCTAAAGATGTAATACAAAGTGACTCTACCGCTCCAGGTAGCGCAGAGCAAACTCAACAACAAAAATCTGACTTACTAAATGAGTTGTCAGATATGGGAGGTTTAAACTTTGGAGACCAAATTAAGAAAGACGAACTAGATCAAGATTGCCCATTTTAAATAAAACCAACAATGGCTTGTAGTATAAAAAAGAACAAAGAAGGACAGGTAATAGGTGCAGTAGCTCCAAACGGTAAACCTTCTAAATTATTTAATAAACTAGTAGAAGCAACAGGTAGTACTGATGCAGCATATACAGAATATGCAAAGTTTAGAACTAAAGCTCGTAAAGATGAGTTTGGGCAAGACTGGGAAGACGGGTCAGCTGTAGATAGTATATTTACTGACGACAATGGCGAACCTATACTAGCTAAAGGTGAAGGATATTACTATGTAGTTGGACCAAAAGGTAGAACAGAATATAGAGATCTAAAAAACACATCAATACATCAAGGTCTTAACATAAGCTACGAGGTAGAAAAAGCATCAATTGATACTATAATAATGTTTTTAAATGATATTAAAAACTCTGCCCCTGATTTTTTTAATCCTAAAGAAGTTAATAAACTTTTTAATAAAACTAAAGATAGTGATAAAGGGTATTTAGCAGACATGCTTCTTACAGAATCTTTTGGGCTACCTTTAAACCAAGCAGATATTGCTAGAGATTTATTTAATACTTTAAAAACAGAAGGAGTTAATGCAATGAATGCTAAGATGCCTGAGAATGCAAACATGCAGTCAGGTAAAGCTAATTTGTTTTTAAATATATACGACCAGTGGGAAGACATACCTGACCCTGTAACAGGAAATATAATAAGAACAGGATGGAGAACTAAAATCCAAAATGAATTGTCATCGTACGGTATGAAACTAAACGATGCTACTGAGTCTATAGAAATGTTTGATGAAGACTACGTAAGAATACACGATGTGTCTAGATTACAAGAAAGTCCTAAAGATAAAATGTCTAGTGTGGTAAGAGGTGTTCTTACAGATGTAAGAAGAATAGAGCCTAACATATTAGGGTACCAAACTGCACTGTCTTTAGATGAGGTATACTCCGAAATATCTGAAGCAACTGTAGGGCAAACAAGCTTTAAAGGTATGATTAATGAGCTTGTACACAGAGCACAATACAAGCCAGCGTTAATACCTGTAATAGAAAAAATAAAAACTTTAAGTGCGCAACAACAAGCTGCATTCTATTCTAACTTTAACAACTCTTACAAAAGTTTTTTACAATTTAAATCTACAAAGTATACTTTTACTGGACCAGCAGGACCAGAGAGTGCTGTTAAAACAGAAATGTTTAACTCTAATGAAAGCGATACTGCTAGAAGATATAGAACGTTTTTTAATAGGCAGTCTAAAGAATATAAAGCTCCTAATGAAAGAGCTTTATATAAAATAGAAGAAGATGCAAATGGTAATGAAGTTTTTAAAGTAAAAGATTCTAAATTATCAAATATAAAAAATGCATTTAATAAAGTAGAAAAAGTAAAAAGAGCAAAAACATCTGATGAGTTACCTCAAGAAGCAATAGATGGGTTAGCAGAAATGCTTTGGGAAATGAGCATGCAGTTTGGGTCTACATTGGAAGAAACTAAACAAAATTTAACTAAATATTTTACTATAGGAGATCCTGCAGGCAATAAAGGAATTGCTGCATTTAAAAACTTTGTATTTGCTGCTAATGAAAAAAGTAAAAGTAAATCCTTTGAACAACTTATAGTTTCTTTAGAAAAAAATAAAAATATATATTCTCAAAATGGTAAAATAATTAATAAAATATCTGGCCTTGCACCTTTGTTTGATGGTAAAGCGTTTGGATCTTTTATAAGCGGTACAGGTAAACAGTACTACCCTATCAACGAGCCTACACCTTTAGATGAACTGCAAGTACTTATGCAAACAGAAGGCGCTCAAAAATTGTTTGATAACATGTCTCAAGACCCTTTTTACTCTCCAGGAGACGATATAAAAAACAAATCTATATTGCTAAGTGCTTTATCAGAAAGTGAGGCTGTAAGAGATGCTTTTAATATAGAAGTTATGGACTCTTATAAAGCGTCTAATGAAGGCACAGCTACTAATGATTATGGTAATCAGTCTGCAAAAACATCTTTAATAGTAAGATTAAATGCATACGCCAACAATAGTAATAAAACATTTACAAAAATAGCTATGCCTACTCAAGCTGATCGTAAACGGTTAGACTTTGTAACATTACCAAGAGTAGAAGCTTTAGCTGGCCTTGGAGTAAATGTAAATAAAAATGACATTATTAAAGGGTTTATTATACAAGACTTATCTAGAATAGCTCAAGCTAAAGCGCAAATAACAGAAGCAGCAGGTGATAAATCTAAATTAATAGAAGGATACCACTACGCTCCAGGAAAAGATGTTAAAGACAGTAAAGGTAATTACACTGGTACTGCTTTTAAAATGACTCAAATAAATGGATTGCAAGACTCTGTAATAGAATCTAATGGTAAATTGTCTAGGTCTTTATCTGATGTTATAAATCAATACCTAGAAGGAACTTTAAATCCTAAGCTTGAAAATATTGTAGAAAAACTTATTCAAGATGAAATTGATCGTGTAGATAAAAAACTAAAAAATTACACAGATAAAGTAAATAAAACAATAAAAGATTATAATATAAATCTGAGTGAAACTGTACATAAAGATGAGTCTAGTAAACCAGATTTTATAGAAAACTTTGTATTTAACGATTTTGTGCATAGAATAGAATTAGCTAAAATGGTTAGAGGCGGATTTAGTTTTGCTAAGAACGGAGCTGATTACTACAAGCGTACTGGTTTATATAATACACCTGGTAAAAAGCTTATGCTTAAAGGTGATTCTCTTTCTAACAAAACTTATGGTATGATGCCTACGTATGGTGAAATTACTATAAAAGATTTTGACTTTTCTGATCCTGTTACTGCAAATAAAGTAGCAGACACAATGCGTGATAATCTTGTAGATGCAGGAGTTTCTTTAGATAAAGCAAATACAATAGCAGACGGATATAGATCTGTTAATAAGTCAGATGCTCAAGGTATTATTAGTACTGATATGTATCGTGGCATTATGATGGGTATTGGAGAATGGACTATGCAAGATGAGCAAGCATTTAGAAATGAAAAAGCAGGTAATGGATACGTAGACAATGAAGGTAATGCTAGACCTATTTACCCTATAAAACCTTATCATGAAGAGTTGCATAAGTTCCAAATAGGAGAGCATTCAACTATGGCGCCTATAATGGATAAGAATTCTTATATGGTGCTTACTAGTGATATGGCAAGCATTACACCTGAAATGCAAACTATTTATGATAGGCTTCAAGAAGGAGATGTGCAAGTTATAAACACAGAAAGCGCTACTAAAGGAGCTAGAGTAAATGTGCAGGATGTAGTAGCGGGAGATTTAAATACTGCAACAGTAACTAAGTACGACTCTTCTAAGCTTAGATTGCCACAAATAATGCCTAAGTCTAAAAAGAAAAGAATAACATTTTCTAGACAGGTTCGTAAAAACGTTATAGCAAACATTAAACGTGGTGAAAACTATCAAGGCCCTTGGGGAAGTAGAACTGGGCAAGAAGTATTTGATTTGTTTCAACAAGGCGTTGCAGAAAATATAGCAGAAGACACTAAAAATCTTAAACAGAATTTAGGTTTAACTAAATTAGAAAAAGCAAATCTTGGAACAGCTGAGTATGCAGAAGCAAAATTAGAGCATTTAAAAAAGATAAGAAAACGATTAAAAGAACAAGTTTTAGACAAAGATTTGCCTGAAAACTACATAAAAGCGTTAAATATTGTACCTAATGGTCCTTATGATTTTAGATTTGAAATACCGTTAGCGTTTCCTAATTACCAAGCAAAATTTGAGCAGATCTTTTTTAGCATGTACAACAAAGACATTTTTTTGCAAACTGTAAAAGGTAAAGAGCTTGTGCAAATTGCTGAGCTTGGAGGATCTGAAGTGTCTGGCGACCTTAAAATGTACGACGGCAGCTCACCTGCACAAGTTAGAGTAAAAGCAAGTGTTTTAGGACTAGAACCTGGAACTAGAATTGAAGATGTGGACCAGGGTATTCTAGACTCTATAGGGTATCGTATACCTAATCAAGGTAAAAACTCTATGCTGCCTATGACGGTAGTAGAATTTTTACCTGAGTCTCACGAAAAAGCTATAATGGTGCCAGGAGGTGTAACTCAGCAAATGGGTAGTGACTTTGATGTTGATAAGATGTACATGATACAACCTGAAACAGCTCTAGTAGAAGACAAGCTGACAAGAGTTAAACCAAATTACTCTAAAGCTCCTAAAGATATGACTAGGCAAGAAAGAGACGCTATGCTTTTTGATGTTATGGAATCTATAATGAAGTCTCCACAAGCTTTAGAAGAAGTAATAACTCCTTTAGACTCGCAAAGACTTTTAGATTTAGTAGATGTTATGAGAGAAGGAAGTGCGGCTGTAGATTACAATGATCCATTAATAGAAGTAGATATGGAACAACGTAATAAAGCAGGCGTTGCACTTAGAGGTTTGTGGGCTAACGCTCTTGCAGGTAGAAATACAGCACAAGCAGGAGACTTACAAGTTAATAGAGATTACGCTCCTACAATAGATTATAATGGAGAAGAAATAACATTTTTTAGTGTTGCTAGAGAAAGAGATTACGTACCTGGTGAAGGGTATACTGGAGATTACACTGATTATAGTATATCTGCATACTTGTCTGCGGCTGTAGATGCAGCAAAAGATCCTATACAAATTGATATAAATGATAATGTATTTACAGTTCCTGTTGCTAGTTTAATGATTAGCACAGGAGTACCTGTTGAAGACGTAGTTTACTTTTTAGCTCAACCGGGAATAAAAAAAGCAATAGAGTTTGCGCAACTAAATGATTACACACCTGGTAGTCTTACAAAAGCGGTTAACAAAATAATTAAAGACGAATACAAAGGTAAAGTCCAAAAGAAAGGCAAATCACAAACTATGTCATCTGAGGCTCTTAGAGATCTTAGCGGTGATAATGCAGCAGACCAGGTAAAATACTTAAATAACTTTAATAAATTCTTTTTAGCAGGTAGAAACCTAACAAGCATATACAAAGTAATTACTCCTGACAACTTAGATAATGTAAATGAAATGTCAGCTATTGTAGCTTGGATAGACAGCGAAGATAGATATACAAAAAGTGAGTTTCCTATAATAAGTGGGGCAGAAGCATTTCAAGAAGGGGATACTTACCCTATAGCTGTAGCTTATCGTGGTATATTTAATACTCTTTTAGAAGGAGCTAAAGATGCAGGATTTATAAACAACTCTCCAGCATTTCAAGGGTTTAAAAGTTTATTTAAAGAAGGGCTTAATAAGTTTAGTTTAAGTTCAGACCAACATAAATTTATAGATAGAGCTTTATTTTTAAAACTTATGTCTATGGAGGGAAGTCCATTTGCTGATGGAATGTCTAGAGTAGATCAAATGTACACTAACCCTAATAATAATATAGCTACAAGATTATTAGAGGTGCAAAAAAATTACCCTAAACTAGCTGCTACATCTTTTGTACAAGCCTTAGAACCGGGTATAGATAATAATACAAAAGATACAAAAGTATACACTATAAAGTTTGATAACTCTTTTCAGCTATCTGCACATGATAAAAACGTTATGAGTTCTGAGCTATTAAAAATGCTAAAAACTCCTGAAAAATACGCAAATGACCCTGAAAGCGCTGAAGATAGAAAAATAGTTAGAAATTTTGCAAAGTCACTTGTGTATAATCAATTAATGACTACTGGATTTAAACCTGGAGGATATGCTGATATGATACCTACAGAAGTATTTACAACTAGACTTTTGTTTGAAGATAAAAATGGAGCAACTCCTGTTGAATATTTTTCTAATATCTCTAAGCAGTTAGAGTATAATGATAAAGTATTTAATGAAGATTTTTTACATGATTTTGTAGCAAATTACGGACTATCTAAACCTGGAGGAACACCACTGCTTCCTACTGTTAGATATAAGGGTTCAATAACAAGAGCAAATGCTAAAGGTGAGGTCTTAATGCCTAAAGATCCTAAGATTTATGATGACACTTTGGGATACACTAAGTATTTTGTAACTTTCCCACCTGGTGCAACCCCTAAAATATTTACTAATGTAAGTGAAGGTGTTTATATAGAACTGCAACAACAAGGTAGTGGGCCTGTGCATGAGATTGGCGTACCTTCTGCAGAAAGTACAATAAATAAAACTAAAAGTAATAACTCTAGAAAAACTTACTCAGGATTTGTAACTAAACTTAACCCTAACCAAATATTTGTATTTGGAAGTAATCCTGAAGGTCGGCACGGCGCAGGAGCCGCAAAAACAGCAATGAAGTTTGGAGCAATTTACGGGCAAGGAAAAGGCATGCAAGGGCAAGCATACGCTTTGCCTACAAAAGATTTAAGAGTTAAAGAAAATAAAGGGCTACGATCTATATCTGCACAAGATATTACTAAATCAATTGCAGAACTATATAAAGTAGCTATTAACAATCCTAATAAAGAGTTCTTAGTAAACGACTATTCAGGTAAAAATCTTAATGGATATAGTGGACAGGAAATGGCAAATATGTTTATAAACGCAGGAATAATACCTTCTAACATAATTTTTAATGATAATTTTAATAAACTTATTTTTAAAACTCAATCTCCAACAAGTGCTCAAATGCCTGGACCAAATGTTCAGTATGCAAAACCGCTAGAAGATCAAGCAGCTGACGATGCTAACAATAGTCAGGAACAACCTCAAAAAGTATGTAAAATATAATGGCTTGTAAATACTACATAGACGGAAAAGAAAGTAGACTATACACTGATTTGTACGGTTACTTTGACAATACAGCTCCTGAAAAAAAATCAGTAGAGAATGTATATAAAATATTAAAGGAACATAAAATAGCTACTCGTGTTAGAGGCGAGCTATTTGTTACACAGGGTAACAGTGTACAGCCTAAGCTTAGAGAAATAGCTAGAATAAATCGTAAGTACCCTAACTTAATAGATACTGAGTTTATTAAGGTTACTCGTGCAAATTCATTTTCTCCAAAAAACAAACTATATAGTCTATCTATTAACGAAGATGTTCTTAAGTCTATCCCTAAAGAGGGTACTGCTAATTCAGTTTTAGATTATAAAAATCAATACGAGTTAGAAACATTTATGCGAGAGCAAAAGTCACTTAGCGCTTTTGAGCAAGACTATTTATTAGATGAGCAAGCAAGGGCTGAAAACAAAAGCGATCAAAGCAGAATATCTGAAATGGCTAATGAGGATATAGCTATTGCAGAAAAGAAAGCAAATCATTTAAAAGATTCTTTTGCGCAAGCTGGTATAGATGTAGAGGTTATATTTGATGAGGAGTTAGACGTTCTAGGTCAAGTTGATTCTAAAGAAGATGGAAAATCTGCAGTTATACGACTTAACCCTAACAGCATAAAAGAGGACACCACTATACATGAGTTTGGTCATATATATATTGACCTACTTGGTGTTGAAGATCCTACTGTTTCTGCAGCAATTAATGAGTTACGTGATACTGATTTGTATGCAAAAGTGCAACAAGCGTATCCGGATTTAAAAGGTGAAGCATTAGAAAAAGAAGTTCTAGCTACAGCTATTGGTCAAGAAGGTGCAAAAATTGTAAGAAAAAATCCTACTAGACTACAAGCATTACTAAATAGAATATACAGAGCATTTGCAAAGATGTTAAATCGTGCAGGTATTGATGCTACACCTAACAGTGCGGCAAAGCTAGCACAAGAAATGCTATCTGGAGATCTGCGTACGGCAGACATGACTAAAAAAATTAGCCCATACTCTCAGCAAAGTAGAGATATGGTTAAGCTTACTACTTTAGTAAACGAAGCTAAAACTAGAGTTGCTACAGAAATTGCAGAGATAAAAAATCTTCCTGAAGCAGAGCAAAGTGATAAGTTAGACAGATTGAATAGAGTAGAAGCTACACTTGCTAATGTAAAAAAGGTTGAAGATTTCTACGCATTTGTATCTAGTGCAGCATCTGCAATGGACACAGCAAGAGCTGACTATGATAGAATTATGGCGTTGCCTGAAAATGAAAGAGCAACACCTAAAAATATGAATGCTATGTATGAGATTAAAAAAACTCTAGATAGTTTTGATACTATAAAATCTATACGTAATCTGCTAAAATCAAAACAAAAAGCGGGTAAGGTTCTACAGCCAGATATTCCTAGGTTTGATACAATACAAGAGCGCACTGCGGCTATATTAGATGATGCAGAATTTCTAAATGAACAGTTTATGGAAGACCTTATTCCTATTATGGCGGATGTCTTGCAACCTTTTCATAACAAAGAGATAGACCCTAAAATACAAAAGCTTATAGATAATGTACAAGAACACAAACGCCTTGCATTTAATTCTAAAGAGCTTAAGAGAGATCCACAGTACATAGAGCTTAAAAAAAGAAGAGATAACAATACTA
>Ga0208645_1002705_pt1 | contig 13843 bp, 23 predicted proteins | sample VirMetDEL_Sep_01_FD_184519 | JGI IMG/M metagenome (GOLD analysis project Ga0208645, IMG submission 184519) | Aqueous microbial communities from the Delaware River and Bay under freshwater to marine salinity gradient to study organic matter... | ecosystem: Environmental > Aquatic > Marine >... | reverse complement strand
AATCCAAGAAGACAGTATATGAGAGCCTATAGAGAAGATAAAAAAACTAAATATAAACCAATTATAGGAAAAGCAGTCGATTTAGTATAATGCCAATATCAAGATCACAGATTCCACAACAGATAGATGGTAAGCTAAGAGGCGCTAGAAAAGGAAATAATGATAAGAGGCGACAGCTCAGATTACGAACTACTAAAAAAGTGGTGCGCAACAGTACCCGTATTCAATCCAAAAGATAGATTTTATTCTTGTGAAATAGGTGTCCGTGAAGGACTTGGTTCAAAAATAATAATGGATGTTTTTAAGGAAAGATTAAAAGGTCATCCTTATATGCATTTTGGAATAGATCCATATGGAGATCGAGTATATCAACATTGTGATAATCAACCAAATATCACGTGGAAAGGTTTTCCTAAAGGAGTTGCTCCTACCTATCCAGATGAAATGTATGAACAAGTGGTAAAAGATTTTGAAGAGTATCCAATGTTCAACATGATTAAAATGACAGATACTCAATTTATGAATGAGAATGGTCATTTAGAGTATTTTAACTTTGTCCACTTCGACGGTCCACATATGACTAAAGATGTAATTACTGAAGCGGTTTGGTTTGCTAATAGATCAGTAAAAGGGACTAGATTTGTATTTGATGATTTTCCTAAATATGACATGGAATTAATACATAAGGTTCTTGAAAAATATGGCTTTTCCATAGTAGAATTTGGCAGAAACAAAGTATGCCTAGAAAGAACCCAATAGCCAAAAGCCTACGGACTAGACGATTCAGACCTAAAATGATAAGGTCTAAAAAAGTTTACAACAGGAGCAAATATAAACATGACCAAATTATGCGCGAGAGGCAAAGCAGCAGCGAAACGTAAGTTCAAGGTATATCCTTCAGCATACGCGAACGCCTATGCTAGCAAAATCTGTGCTGGTAAAATCAAAGACCCTTCTGGAATGAAAAGAAAAGATTGGGGGCCTAAGAAAATGAATAAAGGAGGCGAAGTGGATTACGGTAAACAAGGTAAAAATAAAATGAAAACTAAACCTTACGGTATTGAAGATAGAAAAATTAAAACTGAAACATTATTAAGTCAAAAAGATTTAGCAATATTAAAAAAAGAAAAAGGAATTGGATTATATCCTAGCCCTAAAAGTTTTAAAAAAAATACACATGAAGGAAAAACTGCGCCTCCAAAAAAAGCTAATGGCGGTATGATTGATATGACAAAGATGAAATATGTCTAAACAAGGAACATGTTGGGATGGTTATGTCCAAAAGGGCATGAAGAAAAAAGGAAATAAGATGGTGCCTAATTGTGTGCCTGCAGGTATGAAAAAAGGAGGACTGACTAAATGGTTTTCGGAAAAATGGGTAGATATTGGAGCAAAGCGAAAAGGTGGAAAATATCAACCTTGTGGAAGATCTACGTCGAGTGGCTCTTCAAAGAGGAAATACCCCAAGTGCGTACCACTTGCAAAAGCCACAGCGATGACAAAGTCGCAAAAGGCGAGTGCTGTTGCCAGAAAAAGAGCAGCAGGTAATCCTGGTGGAAAACCTACTAATGTAGCTACCTTTGCAAAAAAACAATGTGGTGGTATAATAGATACAACTAAGTACAAAATTTTATAGGAGACTAAAATGCCAAGACAAGAAGGTTTAAGACCAATCGGAGAATCTGTAAAAAAGATTATCGAAAAAATTAAAAAAGAAAGAGAAGAAAGACAAAAGAAATCTTCTTCTCCAAGAACACAACCTAAGTTGCCTGGTATGAAAATAGGAGGATCTATTGAAAAAGTCCCTGGCGGTTATGCAAAAGAAGGTTCAGGAAGAATAAGCGATAAAGGTTTAAAAGGACAAAGTCCACAAAAAGTTTTTGCTGATAAGGAGAAAAGAATGGAAAATGTTAAAAGTTTTGGAATGAAAAAGAAAATGATGAAAGGCGGAGAAATGAGAGAACCTAGAAGAGAAAAAGAAAAACAAGGTATACCACCAAAACCTACAACTAAACCAACAAGACCAAAACCAATGATGCCTCCTATAAAAAAGAAAAAAGATTCTGGTTATGACAAAACAAAAAATCAACCTAAGTCAGATTTTGGAGTTGAATACGATAAAGGCGGACCATCAAGACCAGGTAAAAATATAACTGGATATGCACTTAAAAAAGGTGGATTAACAGGCGGTCAAAAAAAACTTGACGCTAATAAAGATGGAAAAATTTCTGGAGAGGATTTTAAAATCCTAAGAGGAAAAAATAATAAAATGAAAGGTGGCGGAATCGCTATCAAAGGAACTAACTTTAAAGGAGTGTTTTAAATGGAAAAAATAAGAATGCATAAAAAAATGGCTATGACTGGTAAATCACCTGTTGGTAAAAAAATGATGGGTGGTGGCATGATGAAACCTACTGGTTATAAAATGGGTGGTGGAGTTAAAAAACCAGTTACAGTAAAAGAAATTACACCAAAAGGTAGAAAAGGCGTTTTAATTTATAAAGGTAAAGCAAAAGATTATAAGCCTGTTGGTAAAAACAAGTAAAGGATATGTTTAAATGGCTACATCAGGAACTACAGCATTTGATTTGTCAATTGATGACATCATAGAAGAAGCTTATGAAAGATGTGGTCTTCAAACTAATTCTGGATACGATTTAAAAAAAGCTAGAAACTCATTAAATATTCTTTTCTCTGAATGGGGAAATAGAGGCGTTCATCTATGGAAGGTTGAAAAACAAACTCAACTTTTAACATCTGGTACAGCGACTTATACAACTCCGTCGTCCACGAACGATGTTCTAGAAGCATATATTTCAACTGCTGCTGCACCAGGGTCTAGTGTTAATGATGTATCATTATCTAAAATTGATAGATCTACATACGCAGCATTGCCTAATAAAGGATCTACAGGGCAACCGTCACAGTATTTTGTAGATAGACAAACTACACCTACAATTACATTGTATCTAACTCCAGATGCAACAACATATACTTATTTGCATTATTATACCTTAAATAGAATTGAAGACGCGGGCGCGTACGGTAATACAGCTGATGTCCCTTTTAGATTTTTACCTTGTATGATCTCTGGTTTAGCTTTTTACTTATCTTTAAAATACTCACCAGATAAAACACAAGCTTTAAAATTATATTATGAGGATGAATTAAAAAGAGCTTTAGATGAAGATGGTCAAAGAACTTCTGTATTCATTTCACCAGCTAACTACTATCCAACGAGGAACTAATGGCACGATTTGCAAGAGGTAAAAATTCATTAGCGATATCCGACCGTTCTGGTCAAGCTTTTCCATATGTTGAAATGGTTAAAGAATGGAATGGATCCATCGTCCACATTTCGGAGTTCGAGCCTAAACATCCACAGTTAGAGCCTAAAATATACGGGGGTGATCCACAAGGGCTCCTGGACGCTCGACCACAACAGTTTCCATCAGATCAAATTGGTGGAGGAAATATGGTAGTGACTGCATTTCCAGTTGATGGTCAAAGTGATTCTGCATTTTCATCAGACGGTATGAGACCTAGTAGAAATATTAAACCTGCAATAGCAATGTATTTATCTAAAGTAACAGTGGAGATATCATAATGGCATTAACATTTTCAGAACTAGTCACAAAAGTAAGAGATTATACCGAAGTTGATTCAAATGTTTTAACCGATTCAATTGTTGAAGGATTTATTACAGATGTTGAATTAACTATATCTAGAGCTGTCGATGGCATGGATGTAGACCGTAAGTATTCTTTGTCTACATTTACTTCTGGAAATAGATATTTAGTATTACCTGCAGATTTATTATATTTAAGAGCTGTTCAAGTATTTGATTCTACTCAATCAGGGACTCCTAGAGTTTATTTAGAAAAGAGAGATCAAACTTTTATTTCTGAATATTCACCAGATACAAGTCCATTAGTAACTGGAGTTCCTAAATACTATGGATATTGGGACGAAAATCCAACATATATTCTTGTTGCACCAGCGCCGAGTGCTGCTTTTACGGTACAGATTAATTATATTAAAACACCTCAACATCTATCAGCTACGAATACAACAACGTATCTATCTCAATATGCTGAAAATTTATTATTCTATGGTGTAATGACTGAGGCTTTTGGTTTCTTAAAAGGCCCACAGGATATGTACAACCTGTACAAAAACCGTTATACTGAGGAATTGAAAACTTTTGCTATTCTTCAAAAAGGATACAGAAGAAGAGATGATTATAGTGATGGGGTGACTCGAATACCATTAGACTCACCTAGTCCTTAATAAAATTAACTAAGGAGTAACAATGGCAATAACAACAAACGCAATAGCGAATTCTTTTAAGAAAGAACTATTAGAAGCAAAACACAACTTTACACAAACAACTGGTGATAAATTTAAACTAGCTTTATACACTTCATCTGCAACTTTAGGTGCATCAACCACTTCATACACAACTGATAATGAAGTCGGAGCATCTGGTCAATATGCTGCAGGTGGTGGAGCTTTAGCAGTTGGATCTCAACAAACATCTGTAGCATCAGGTGTTGCGATCGTCGACTTTGGTGACAGATCGTTTACAGGGGTATCATTAACAGCTAGAGGTGCATTAATTTATAATACATCAAACTCAGATAGCGCAGTTGCTGTTTTGGATTTTGGTGGTGATAAAACTGCAACAGCTGGTACTTTCACTATTCAATTTCCTGACTTTACGACTTCTGCTGCTATTTTAAGAATTAGCTAAGAAGGTAAAGTTTAATGGCCGATACTTGGGGAACAGAACTTTGGGGACAAAATCAATGGGGCAATCAAAGTGATGCCATTGTTTCTGTAACTGGAGTTTCTAGTTCCACAAGTATTGGATCCTCAACTGCAACTGGAGAAATTAATGTAGGTTGGGGACGGCAAGAATGGGGTAACCAAGCCTGGGGTGATGCTTACACAGTTCAACTATCAGGTATTAGTTTAACATCAGCTATCGGAAACGAAGAAGCATTTACTGATTTTACAATTGAAGTAAATGGACTTGAATTACAGACAGAAATTAATTCAGTTGGAACTTCAGCTAATTCTGATAACGAAATAGCTCAAAGTGAATTATTAACCACGGGTATTGGTGATGTCACTGTTACAGGGACAGCATCTATTGATGTAACAGGTATTGTATTAACAAGTTCTGTAGGCCAAGTTGTTGCGGAACCTAGACTTGATGTTCCAGTAACTGGGGTAGAACTAACAGGTTTTGTTGGAAACTCAGACGCATTAGGTAATGCAAATGTTTCTGTAACAGGGGTTTCTTCAACAGTTTCTGCAGGGACTGCGGACGGTGTATCTGTTGCTGAAGCAACAGGGGTTTCTGCTACATTTAACGTAGGTCAAGTTACAGTAACTGGAACTGCAGTGGTTATTCCTACAGGTATAGGATTGACAGCTAATACGGGTTCGCCTAATATTACAACCTGGCGTGAAATAGACCCAGGAGTAACAAATACATGGACAGAGGTTGATTTAGCAGCTTAAAAAATGTATATTGTAGAAATTATAAGGAGCTAAAATGGCATCAAGTTATTCGACAGATTTAAAAATCGAACTAATGGTAACAGGGGAAAACTCTGGTACGTGGGGCGATAAAACAAATACAAACTTAAATTTAGTACAGCAAGCAATCGCAGGTTATCAAGAAATAGACGTTGCATCAGCAGATGTAACTTTAGCAATGACAGATGCTGCAATTTCAAATGCAAGAAATATGACTTTAAAATTTACAGGCACTCTTGCAGCAAATAGGATAGTGAACTTTCCTACAGGAATTGAAAAGTTTTTTAACATCGTTGATGGAACAGATCATGCAGGAAATACTTTAACATTTAAAGTAACAGGACAAACTGGATTTTTATTATGTGAAGGTCATTCATACATTTGTCATGCAGATGGAACGGACATCGTAAAAGATTTAGAATTTAAAAAATGGAGAGCAATCTCTTCAGCTGAAACAGTTCAAGCAGGTGCACAAATTTTAGCAGATACATCTGGTGGAACTTTAACAATAACTTTACCCGCTTCACCAGCAACAGGAGATGAAGTGACATTTGTAGATTCAAAATATAGTTTTGATACTAATGCCTTTACAGTTGGTAGAAATGGATCTAATATAACAAATGCAGCAGCCGACCTTGTTGTGAATACAGAAGGTGCAGGATTTACTCTTGTATATTCTGGCGATGCAACAGTTGGTTGGACTTATAAGGATAAATAATTATGGCAAACTACGAAGCAACTAGATACGATTTTGATGGAGCTAACCTTACAGGGATTGAGGGTATTCCAACAGCAACGATTGTGCCGTGGACGGATTCATCTGTACCAACAGGTTTCTTAGAATGTGATGGATCAGCTGTATCAAGAACTACATACGCAGATTTATTTGCAATTATCGGTACAACCTATGGATCAGGTAATGGTTCAACAACTTTTGATTTACCAGACTTACAAGACAATGTAGCAGTTGGAAAATCTGGAACTAAAGCATTAGCGACAACAGGTGGAGCAAACACTGTAACTTCAACTGGAAACGTTGGGGGTTCAACAGCAAACGCAACACTAGCTACCTCACAACTTGCATCTCACAATCACTTGATTGTTGGACAACCATTTACTGGTATGAGTTCTGCTTACCATAATGCTGCTATGGGTGGTGGATTTTATACAGGTAACAGAGGAGATGGTGGAGGTCACTCACACAATATGAGTGCAAACTTTGCAGGTGATGCAACATCAGTTGTTCAACCATATTTAACTTTAATTTATATAATTAAAACTTAGGAGATAAAATGGCAAGTAAAGGAAACTGGGCAGTAGTATTTGATGACAAAAAAATAACTAAAAATTATGCAGAGGGTGCTTCTGAAGGTATTGCTTTTAAAATAAATGATGATGATTTTTGGAATCAATCTAAGTTTTCTAATATTTGGGCTATTCAATATGGAACACCTAATACTTCAGATGAAGTAGAGTATAGAGATGAAACTCCTAATTCATCATATGCTGACGCTAATCTTGGAGATATAAGTCAATTTTCTACTAGATGGGATCCAATGTATTTGGCTAAAATCCAAAATGATTGGGATGTAAATCTTCTAGTTGTTAATGATGAAGTTGTACCCGAAACTGAAGCTGAAAAAATAGCTAGATTAGGCCCAAGACCTACTTCTTATTCTTCATAATCTTCAATAAATAAAGTAGCAGTAAATCTTATCATATTAGGAATATTACTTGCGTGTTGAGAGTGCCAATGATTTGATGGAAACAGTATTGCTCTATTTTCTCTAAAGCCAACATGAGTGTCTAATTCTAAATTATTATTATTATTTTTATTATAAAAAACTGTTCCATTTGTAACTGCTGTTATGCCTTTTAACATTATCATAATATTTATTTTAGCATCATCTTGATGTGGTTTAAAATGATCTAAATTTCTTTGATCTATACCTGAGGTATTAAGTATTTTGTTTATCTTAATTTTGAATTTTAATTCAGCCTGTTTAATAAATTTTTCTAATAATTCTGGTGTAGAATCTAAATAGTATCTATCTCCATAATAATTGTCTTTATTTTTTTCTTTTGTGTTGTCAAAAAACTGAGGTACATAAAAGGCTTTAGTTGAAGCAAAGTTTTGAATTTCAATTAAATCTTCTTCTTTAAAAAAATTATCTATTATTTTAATCATTTATTATTAATAAAAATTTGTATTGTTTTTCTAGGAACTGTTGATTTCATAACAGGAGTTACTTTGTGATTAAGAGGAGCCTTAATTATAACTAATGAATTTCCTACCAAAGGTATAAACCCATAAGATTTTTCATCTTTAAATAAAAACTCACCCCCAAATTTCAAATTCCATTTATAATTTATATAATAAGTTATTCCATATTGCCAACCATAATCATCATGCCAATTTATGCCAGAATTATCTTTCATAGAATGAATCAAAGGTTTGAATTTATTTATTTTAATTTTATAAAAAGGGTTATTTTCTAATAGTATTTTTATTTTTTGTAATGGTTTATAATTAGTGTCTAAAGAAGTGTTATCAACATAATCCTTATAGCCGTGTTGTAGTTCCTTATTCCATGTTTTTTTTGTTGAATTAAGTTTAATTAGTTTACTTTTAAAAACATCATAGTGTATCTTTTTATACGTATTATAATCTAAAAAATTTTGTATGTAGTACAGTTTATCTGGTATGTGATATACTAAATTCATTAATAACCTAAAAAACAATTAATAGAATATCTTACACCCTTTTCAATAGGTTCAGTTCCATGAATCCAAATAGGTTCGGCAGGAAATATCATAGCATCTCCTGTTTTAAAAGAGTGTTTTATATTACCATTAAAAAATCTAAAATCACCACCTTCATAATCTTCATTTAAATTTAATGTACATGATGCTCGTATAGAACCACCAACATCACAATGATCTTTTATACATTGTCCTTTTTCATATTTTAGTATCCGAATATTATTTGATTTTGATATAAGTTTTTGATCAAATGTAGGACAAATATTTTTTTGAATGTGTAAAACATAATTAGTTATCATTATAGATATATATTTTTTTGCTAATTCTAATGGTTTTTTATATTTTTCATTTTTTAAATAAAGTAGAGATAAGTTTAAACATTTAAAATTATCTTCTTCAGTTTTTTTAGTTTTATATTTATAACTTTCTTCTGTAAGGGCATAATCAGTATTATTTTCATAAAAATTTATAAAATATTTACATACATCTTTTGGAACTAAACCATTTATATGAAATTTTAAATTAGATATTTTAGCATCAAATGACATTGTTAATGTAATCTCAACCAAGATGTTAGGATATATTTTTTACCAGATAGAGGTGAATTACCTCTGTGAACATATGGAAAACCTGCTGGCCAAATAACTATTCTTCCTGTTTTAGGTTGTACCCTTTGAGAAAAATGTAAAAACTCTGTTTCACCACCCTCTTTAACATCATTTAAATAAATAGTGAAAACAAAGGCTCTAGCCTGCATTTCAAAAGTAGAACCATGTTCTATGTGCCAAACATGATAACCTTCCGTAGGCAATGTTTTTTGAATTTTCAAACGTGTATAAATAAATTTATTTTGTCCATAACTTTCTCTTGCTCCAGTTTGTTGCATATAGTGATTCCATGCTATATCAAAATTTAACATCAAAGGTTTTAAGTCTTCCCACCAGACATCTATATTATTTTCTCCTGCAAAAAATTGTTTGTCTTGTTTTTCTAAAATAGATGCGTTTTCAAAACTAATTCTATTTAAAGTGTTGTTAAACTTATTTTGATTTTCAAATAATTTTATAGCTTTATCACATTCTTGTTTAGTGATGTAGTTATCATAAACACCTATAAAATTATTTATACTAGCTTTTTTATTTATTGTTTTTTTCATAAATTTTTTCTATTTTTTTGTTTAATGAAAAGTGTTCAAAAGAATCAAAATTACATATTAAAGAATATCTTGTAAAATCATCTTTATGTTTGTCCAAACCATGTAGTACCATTGGAGGAAAAATATAATAATCACCCGCTCTAGGTGTAATTGAAATGTTTAGTTCTGGTAAAATTAAATCAGCTCCATCTGTTAGATATAAAATTGCGTGATAATATCTATGATCGTGAAAATCAATACTATCATTTTTTTTAACTTCATTACCCCATGCATCTATAACACACGATCGTTCTAAAAAATAAGCAAATATATTAGGATGTGTTGATTGATGTTTATTAATTACGAAAGTAAAAAAATCTTTAAATGAATCTTTGTCTATAAAATATTTCCAATTTGTCATTCCACCTTTTACTGCTGTATAATTATCCATTTTAGGGTCAAGATTGTTTTTTATTTCTAAAATCATATTATGAACTTTATTTGGATAGGGATAATGACCATATATAATATTTACAGTTCTAGGATAAGTAATATTTAAACTATTTTTTGTTTCATTTAATTTATTATTTTTGTTTATTAATTTTATCATTTTAAAATATTTTACCCTGTTGCCATTTCCATAAGTAATTAGAATTTAATATATTGTTATATACATAATAATCTAAATTTAGATATTTTATTATTTCTTTTTTATCTAGGTCTAATTTTATATTAATTTTGTTTTCATTATAATATTCAACTTTATCAAAGTGCATTTTCATAAAAATATTTAAGTCTTTCATTTCAATATACCAATTAATGTGAGTATTTATTAAGTAAGGAACTTGTGATGTTGTATGATTTACATTACCATTTAGTCTTGAAAATTTATTAATTTTAGAATTAAATAAAGAAGAATAATCTATATCTTTAATATTTAAATTATGTCTTTGTAAGTCATATTTTAAACCTGAAACAAATCTTTCATATGGCTCTCTGATTATTGTCCATCTTACTTTGTTTATATTTATTTTGTCTGTGACTATAGGGTTTAAATGTTTAATGCAATTTACAATACTACTAGACGCATTTTTGTGAATTAGTAAATATTGAAACTTATCAGTTTCATACAACTCTATGTTTTGAAAAATCATTATAATAATTTTGCTTTTTCTTTTTGAGTTTCATCTAATGTTTTATCGTTTTTTTCTAATTTTTTTAATGTAATAGCATTAGGTTTCCATTCTTCTTTGTTAACTACATCACCACCTCTATTGGGTTTAGTTTGAAATATTGTAATATAGCTACCATCATATGGTTTTAACTTCTCTTTCCACCAATCAGGTTCTTTAATAGTGTAATGTGCATTTTTTCCATTTAGTAAAGTTTGTGTAGCAGGATAACAAGTAATGGTTAAAAATACTTTATTACTGTAACTAAATATATTTTTAAGAACTTCTTCAACTTTATCTTCTTGAACATGTTCCATGACATCAATACATAAAACTAAATCATATTGACCAGTTGGTTTATTTGAAAATTGTGCAACTGCAGGGTCATATGGAGTTATGTTTATACCCATAGGAGATCCTGGAACCTTTCTATTATTAAATAAGATGGAATGAAATTTTGCTTTACCACAACCATAATCTAAAATAGTTTTAATATTGTTTTCTTTTATCAAGTTAAAAATTTGATGTTTATATTCTGCTAATGCTTCACCAATCCAATTGTCTTGATTTACAGCATGAAATTTAGTTGCTTCTGTTAATGACTCATACATAATTTTTATCTTTATATTCTTTGTAGTGCTTATAACACAATTCTGTAAAAGTGGTCAATTTTAAGACTTCCTTAAAAGTCTTTACTTTATATGCATCAATACCATCATAACCCATTTCTTTCGCTACCTTAAATCTGTAATGACCACAATGTATTTCATTATCTTTAAATACGGCAGGAAATAACAATCCATCTTCCTTCATGTATTTACGGACAGTCTCTAAATGCTCTTGATCCCAGTCTATTTTGTTCTCTAAAGTATCAAAATTTATAGTAGATAATTTTTCAGGAAACCAGACTATTCGGGCTTTCATCGTATTCATATTAGCCTCTATACTACAGCTTAAATGTATTGTAAAATGCATTTATGGCTTTAACAAAAATACCTTTTAGACCTGGATTTAATAAACAATTGACAGATACCCAGAATGAAAACAACTGGGTAGATGGGGATAATGTACGTTTTAGATATGGGCAACCTGAAAAAATAGGGGGTTGGGCTCAAGAAACTTCTTCTGAATTGATAGGAGCTGCAAGAGCAATTCATACATTTACAGATTTAGATGGCCGTAAGTATGCTGCAATTGGTACTAATAGATTGTTATATGTTTATTATTCAGGTCAGTTTTACGACATAACCCCTATTGACCCTGACCGACAACAAACAGGGGCAGATATTACTACAACAAACGGCTCAACAACTGTAACTATTACAACTACAGGAGCAAATGAATTAGAACCAGGAGATATTGTTACATTTGAAAACGCAGGGTCTTTTACTGGGGGTCAAACAGATTATACGGCTACTGATTTTAATGATGTTTTATTTGAAGTACAAACTGTTCCAAGCACTACTACTTTTACAATTAAAATGCCTACAGCGGAAACAGGCACAGGGGCCACGAACGACGGAACATTAGACCCTTTACCTTACATTAAAGTTGGCCCGTTAGTTCAAACACCTGGATACGGATGGGGTGCGGGAACTTGGAATGCGGGAACTTGGGGGACTGCTAGAACTACCACAAATACTTTTTTAGATCCTGGATTATGGTCTTTGGATAATTATGGTCAAATATTAATAGCCACTGTTTTAAATGGCAGATCTTTTGAATGGTCTCCAGTAAATAGTAACCCAGCTGCCTTATCTACCAGAGCAACTTCAATTTCTAACAATCCTACTAAATCTGTAATGACTATTGTATCCGATAGAGATAGACATTTATTTCATTTAGGAACTGAAACAACAATTGGGTCTCCTTCTACACAAGATAAAATGTTTATTAGATTTTCTGATCAAGAGAATAGAAGTGTATATCAACCTACATCAGTTAATACTGCGGGGACTTTTCAATTAGACTCTGGGACTGAAATAAGAGGTGCGGTTCAAGGTAAAGACTTTACGTTTGTTGGTACTGATACTTCAGCATATATCATGCAATTTGTTGGTCCACCTTTTACATTTTCTATTAGACAAGTAGGATCTAATTGTGGTGTGCTAGGACAAAACTCAATGGTGTTTGTAGACACCTCAGTGTATTGGATGTCTGATGAAGGTGGATTTTTTACCTACGATGGATCTGTAAAAAGAATGTCTTGTCCTGTAGAAGATTTTGTATTTAAAACAACAGGGACTAACCCAGGTTTAAATTTTAATGCGGGTCAACAGGTATATGCATCACACAATAGTTTATTTAATGAAATTATTTGGTTTTATCCTGATGCCTCAAGTAATTTTGTAAATAGAATGGTTACTTATAACTATTTAGAAGGTACTTGGGTAACAGGGACTTTAGCAAGATCATCTTACGCAGACCAAGCTGTGTTTGATAAACCTTACGGGACTAAATATACACAAAACAGTGCACCTAACTTTCCAACAGTTAACGGTATAAGCGCGTCTCAAGGTAAATCTACATATTACCAACATGAAACAGGAGTCAATGAAGTAGACTTTAATGGTAACAAAACTGCTATAGCTGCTTTTATTGAATCAGGTGACTTTGATTTAGACATTGGAGGAGAAGGAGAAGTGTTTATAAAGATAAGAAGATTTGTTCCAGATTTTAAAGTGCTGCAAGGTAACGCTAAAGTTACAATGCAGTTAAGAGATTATCCAGCAAATTCTCAATCTAGTTCTCCTTTAGGGCCATTTACAGTAACTAGTTCTACAACTAAAATAGATACTAGAGCTAGAGCAAGACTAGCTGCTTTAAAAATAGAAAACGATTCAACAGATGAAAATTGGAGACTAGGTTTATTTAGATTTGATTTTCAACCCGATGGTAGAAGATAATGGCAAAAATTACAGTTTATATTCCAGAGCCTAAAGAACAATATGAAGTCACTAACCAAAGACAAATTACTGCATCTTTAGAAACATTAAAGAACCAATTAAACTTTGCTTTTCAAGAAGAGCTTAAACAAGAAGTAGAACGATTTACTTGGTTTAATACAAGGTATGGTTGCTAATGTCTCAAGGATGTAACAACGTTAATGTAGAACCAACAGTTATTGGTGGTGGAAATGGATCAAATGCTTATGATGCATTTGGAAGATTAAGAGTTTCTAATCCATTTACTATTTTTGATAGTACAAATGTAATGTCAAAAAATA
>Ga0208645_1002704_pt1 | contig 13847 bp, 7 predicted proteins | sample VirMetDEL_Sep_01_FD_184519 | JGI IMG/M metagenome (GOLD analysis project Ga0208645, IMG submission 184519) | Aqueous microbial communities from the Delaware River and Bay under freshwater to marine salinity gradient to study organic matter... | ecosystem: Environmental > Aquatic > Marine >... | reverse complement strand
GTCCCAATGCCCAACCTCTCAGCACTCGCATCCCAGAAGAACTTTGCCGTGGTGCCTGTGTCCTCGTAGAAGCTGATGTCGTTGTTGCTTTCTATAAGAACACTTTTTTTATTGTTAGTCCTTAATAGTAAGTTATTACCTTGCCCGCCAATTTGAGGAAACGTAGTTGTATTTACATCAGAAAATGTAATAAATGCACTTGCATCTGAAGATATAAATAACGCTGTATTATCTACCGCACCACTGTTTACAGTCAGCCCATCGCTGGTCAAAGTACCCGTGATGTCTACGCCTGTGCTGGTGGTGGCGAGTTTGAGGGCGGCATCGTAATACAAACGAACATCGCCATCCACATTAGCTTGTATCGCTGTTTCAGAGTTTGCAGCATTTACTACACGAAAATCCTCCGCAAGTATTCGTAAGTTACCTGTGCCTTGGTCACTAATATAACTATTAGACCCATCATGGTAAATCTGCAAATCCGCAGACGCACCAAAAGTCGCCTTGACGCTATCGCCGAAGGATAAGTCCGCAGTTAATGTACCACCCGCAGATGTAATGTATCCAGATGCATCAAGAGCCGCAGCAGCCCAAGACGATCCATTATAAACCTTCAAAACATTTGAACCTGTATTGAAATACAAATCTCCTGCATTCAAAGGATCTCCATCATTATCAACAGTAGGATCAGATGCCTTGGAGCCTAGATAGGTATCATCAAAAGTATCTGCGCTTGCAGCCGCAGCCGCAGCACTTGCCGCCGCCGCAGTCGCATTAGCCGCCGCGTTTTGAATTGCAGAAAGATTGTCAGTGACATTCTGCAAGTTTGTCGTTTGCCCAGCAACAGTTGTTACATCAGAGCTTATTCCAGCAACTGTATTTACGTTTGTTATATTTGTTGCAACCGTTCCAATATCAGCCTCGTCAGCAACAACAGAAGCAATGTTTGCTGTTATTCCTGCAACAGTTGTTACGTTCGCTGAAATGCCTGCAACAGTTGTTACGTCAGTATCAATTCCAGCAACAGTAGTAATGTTAGATGAATTGCTATTTACCGCCAGCAACGCCGCAACATTATTTGCAAGATTGCTTAGGCCATTAGTAGCAAGTGTTCCATCTTCAACATATGCGAGTGTATTAATATCGGCTACTTCAGGAGCCAAAGTTGCCATATTATTAATAGCTGAAGTAACACCTAAAGCTTGTATTTGTGCAATAGACCCAGCAACATCGGAAATATCACTGATGTAAGTTGCGGCAGTCGTAATTTGAGACTTAATTCCGTTAAGAGATGTTATGCTAGACGAAATGCTGTTAATAGTAACCAGCTCATCGCTTAAAGCAGCAAGTGAAACAATATCTGCTGCTCTCGCTGAAACTATGGTTATTGCGTTTGTTGCAACTGTTCCATCCTGAATGTCTGCAAGTGTGGCAATGTCTGCTGTAACTTCTGAAACTGTTTCAATATCGGCAATCTCAGGGCCAGCAACTGGCTTACCAAACACCTCATCAAACGCAAGAACTTTGCCGCGAATGTCTAAAGTTGATGGGATTTCTGAAGATATAACACTGTCACCGACGCTATATTTTAAAGACCGATCTGTGATCTCCTCAATGCGCTGCGTCATAAATGTGATCTTATCAAGGGCGTCTTCTAGTGACTGAGCAGGAAAAGGATCGTTGGGGACAAGATCCAGCCCCTGAGTAAGCGGCTGCTCTCGAACAATAACAACTGTAACACCTGATGCTGGAGCAGTCACAAACTCAACGTTACCTCCGCCATCTGAGCCAACTCCAGTTACAGTATAGTGAGTTGTAATTGTTTGCGTTGTTTCCGTTCCGTCACTCGCCCGCAAAATAACTGTTAAGTCATCTTCGTCAAAAACTTTGAACGTGTAGGCAAAGGTTGTGAGTGCGCCATTGCCTGCGTAGCTTACTTTGTTTGTGCTGCTGCTTACTGTCATTGTCCGTCCTTCTGCGCTTGCAGGTCATAGTATGCTTGCCGCATATTCTCATACTCTGGCAATTCAATCAACGTCTTGAAGCCTTCATCTATAAATTGCTTGTTTACACTTCTGAGCAGTGAAACTTTTTGCTTATCTGTTAGCCCAAGATACAAAGGGTCAGACGTCACAACCTCTAGTGTTTCCCTAAACGTCAAGTCGCCGTATCCGCTGCGCCGCACTGTAATTTCGTTCTTGGCAATGTTTACCAAGTCCGACTGCATGCCATAGCTCAACTTGATGCCTTGGTATTCACGCGGGTTGGTCAGAGGCCAAGCATTTGTCATACGTTGCAAGCGGATCAGCTCTTTCTCATACTCTGTTAGCTCTTCGCCCTTCTTTAGGCGCAAGCCTGATATATTGCTAAACAGCGCAGCGCCAGGGCGGTTGGCAAAGCTAAACTCGTCTGCACCGCGTGGCTCGCCAAGTGTATCGTAAACGATTGCGTTATAATCCCGCTCATCGCGGAAAAAACTGTCTTTAGCTTGTAATGCATTCATCTCACCAAACAGCTCAACAATCTTGCGTCCATCATCTGTTTTAGGCAAGCCAATCAGTGCATAGTTTGGCGATCCGTCAATCAACGCATACCGATAACGCTCTGTGCCGTCCTCATCTGTGACCCGCTCTAGGATGTCTTCTTTTGTAAAATATTGAACATCCTCACGCGGACGCACACCAGTGGGATCAATCAGACGCTGGATCATGCGCTGCATAGAGCTTAGTGGGTTTGGCAGGCCAACAGGTGTTGAGCTTTCTGCGTAGCTGCGAGCCAACTTGGCTGCATCGTATCCATCCATAAATGCCACAAGGTCAGCAATACCTTGCAGCATTGGCAGCTCTTTGTAGTATTCTGCTGTCGCAATCATTGCTGCGCTAAAATAGTTCTGCTGCAATGCTGGATCGTCTGTTTTGTTGGCGCGTTGTACTGTGTCGGCTGTAATCGCAAGTAATCCCCCAACAGGCTCAAATCCTGCGTAGCTTACATACATCAGTGGGCCGTTAGGTGCGCCGAATGCATCATACAGCGGCATGTCTTCTGGGAAGCCTTCACCTTTTAGGACAAAGCTGTATGGCTGCCAGCCTGGCGGTAACGCCTCACGCTGCTTTTGATCGCTTGGCAAGCCGCCAGTAACGCGACCATCCATTGCGTACTGGCCTACCTTGTACATAGTCGCCCCGCCTAGTGTTAGGCGGCCTAATGCTAACTGCTGCGCCTGTGGCCCGTTCTTGCCCAACGCATCAATAGCTGTCTTACTGAATGGCGTGTATTCCATTGTGCGCAGCAATGCGTTTGTGGGAGCGGTTGCAAAAGGTAGCAAAAAGCGACCAATCAGTGTGCGCTGCAACATGCCTGTCACCTGACCAAACTTGCCAAGGTCAGACTGCAATGTGTCAAATCGAGCCTTTAGGTTCAAGTCATCAGACTGTGCGCGTGGATCAAGCAGCAACATGCCTGCCTCGTCTATCGCCTCTTGTTCTGTCATGCCTTTGCGCTTTGAGTGCTGGTAGCGCTTATTGACGGCAGTGTAGAACTCGCCGCGCTGCGATATTGTTTTGGTGAACTCGTCGGCAGATAGTAGCAAGCGGAACGGAATGCGCATGCGCTTGCCCAGCTCGTCTAGTGACTTGCCAAAGAAACTTTCGCTCTGGCCTGCCACTGCCGCATATTGATCAACGTCCAACTTGCTTGCGCCTGCTGGTGCCTCTGTGCGCCAAGCAATTGATGCCGCCTTCATTGCATCGCCAAACGCATCGCTCCAACCTTTTACACGCAACAGAAAATCTTCTATGTAAATTTGGTCTTCAGATATTGGATATTGCATTCCGAGCTGCTTACGCCCTGCGCGTATAACAGAACCGTACATGCCTGCAACAAGCTCTGTCGGAAGCTGATACAACATAAATGCTGCGGTGCCGATCAGGTTCTTTGACTGCGTGGCAGGTGATGACAGCAAACCTGCAAGGTATGCCTCATGCACCATCTGCTTTGTCTTTGAGTACCAACCGCCCTGAGCAAATTCATTGATACCTTTTAGGCCATTTTCTTTACCAGCTTTTAATAGTCGATCTGCCATTGCGTCTGTCACGCCGTCTGATCCGCTTTCATCTAATAAGCGTTGGGCTTCTTCGGCAAACCGCGTTGCATCTAGCTCGCCGCTGACTTGGATTTGGAACGACTGCAATGCACGGGCTGCTTCTGTCTGCGCACCCTTTAGCTGCAACTGAATGCCGCTGTGGATCGCAAGCTGTCTGCGGAACTTTAGCCGATCCGCTGCTGTGCCTTGGCCTGACTTAATCAACCGTGCCAACTCTTCTAGCTTAGTTGCACTGCGCACAAGCAACTCACGCGCACCAACAAACTCGGCTGCTGTTAGTGGTCTATCGCCAATTTTGCGGCTAAGTATGTCACGGGAAAAGCCAATCTCATCAGCAACCAAGCCTGCTGCCTGTGTTACCGTCAGATCGTTAGAAATTTTGCCGCGCGTCCGCGCAACTGTCTCATCAGCGTATGTTTCGCCAATTGCTGTGATGACCGCTTTAACGTCATCTGTCGTATTCATGTAGTCAAAATTAAAGTCGCCGCCGTCTTGTAGTGACTTAACATTGGCCTCTTTGGTGTTGAGCATTGTCAACACTTCGTCGGCAACCTCTTCACTGGCAACTGCTGTCTCTGGCTTAAACCCACGCGCCTCGGCTGTCAGCGCCTTCTGCGCTTCTGCGTTTACATCAACTGCCAGACGCTCGGCCTCTGCCGCCTGATCTTCTAGCGCAGTAGCTGCATCTGTAATTACATCTGCTGGCGGCTCTTCACCGATTGCAGGCGCAATCATGCCACGCTGCTCAAACGTCTGCACACCTTCTGGGCTGAGTATCTGCGGAGCCAACTCGCGCTTTGTCGCTGCTTCAGAGAATAGCTCTGGCGCTTCCATCAGCCCACGCTCTTGCGGCGTTGGCACACGAGGCGCAACGCCAACAACGCCGCCTGTTGGTGGTGTCGGTGTGCTTGTGCCGCTTGGCAACTTGTTTAGCAGCTTTAATACATCACCAAGCCCAGCAACCTGAAAGCCTTCCTGCTCTGGCCCCTTGGCAAACTCAGTAGGTGCGCCTGCGACTGTAATGCGCTGACGGGCTTCTTGGTCTTCTGCTAACTGGGTTGGATCAATAGCCACTGTTTAAGCCTTTACGTTTGTGCTGTTACTTTAGTCATGCCAACAACATATTTCTGCTGCGCTGGCTGGCCTGATTGTTCCGCCGCAATTTGGTCTTTAAGCCATTGGATTTCTGGCGCGTTTTCACCATACTTTTCCTGCAACCTACTTAACCGTCTTTCCAAGGACTGTGTCATAGTCTCCCCTTTCAATTACCTCTGTCTCATTATGTGTGACAATTGCTGTCGCAATGTCGCTGTTTTCCTTTTGTATATCAATGACGATGTCGTCAAACATGTCTTCAATCTCGTCAATTTTAGCAGCTTTTTCCTCTGGTGTCATCGCCTTCCATGCATCTGCGCCGACATCAAACTCTGGAATATATTGGAACCTCAAGCCAGTAATGCCTGCAACGGCCTCTTCGTTTTGCAATGCTTGCCGTCCAGGCATGTCTTGAACTCGCGCATCTGTTACGAATGTAAACCCGTCAACGCCATACTCTGTAAGCTTGTCAGATAAGTCTCTAGCAAAGTCAGCAGACTGCCGCGTTCTAAAGTATATCTCTACACCTGGGCGCGTGTCTGGTGTTCTTTCTGGCACAATTTTAGATATAAATGCAGCATCCTGATCCGCATCCTTAGCCACTTCCACCATTCTAGTTTTTACGCCAGTTGGGTCAAAGTTTTCACGCACAACAAATTCTGCATTAAATGCGCGTTCATCTTCTTGCATAAATCGTCCATAAGTGTTGTTGACCTGATACATCACAACGCTTGGATCGTCTTTAGCTGGCTGACCTAACCGCTCTGCGGTTTCTGCCTGCGCTACGTTTGTAGGCCTTTGATTTGGGCGCTCAACACTAATACCTAAAACGTATCTAGCCAGTGGTGCAAATGAACCGTCTAGCTCTTCTTGCGCTTCTTGCTTCGCAAGCTCGTCAGCTTGTCGTGCCTGATCTTCCCGCTCTTGCATTCTAGCTGCGTACTCTTCGTTAGTCTCTCCAGCTTTTTGCTTCAACGGCTTTGGCGGTGTAAACTTTTTGTTTAGTTTTTCTCTTAGCTGTTTAACGCGCGGCTGATCGGCTGCGCCTGCCAAAGACGCTTCAAAGTCTAATGACCCACCTTCGCCTGCTTTGCTCGTCCAGCCTTTCTTTGTCCATATTTCTTTTTCTAGGAACCACAGCACAGCTTGTAGATCGTCTGCGCCCATGTCACCGATTGATGGCTCTACCGACTTAATTATACCTTGTTTGTTAATTTCGTCGGCAGCGGCTTGAATTACGCGCTGACCAAAGCCAAACTCAGATCCGACCTTGGGGTCTTGCAGTGTACTGCCTGCCAAATGCTGCCCAGCAACGCCCTTTTCAACAGGCGGCGGCAGGCGCTTTTGACCAGACATACGGCGCAAGAACCGAGCTGCCCAAACATCAACTGTCGCTGCGTTTGTGTAACCAATCAGGTTGCCTGTAAAGTTTGGTGTCTTGGGCGATCCTTTTGCCGTTCTAAACATATCTAGCAGCGCTCTTGTTGAGCTTGGGCTGTTCGCGTTAAACAACTGACCGCTTGCCTTAGTAATAAGCTTAAACGGATTGTTAGGGTCTTTGTGCAGTTGACCAAGTTTTACTGGGTTTGCTTCGCCTTTTGCCAACATCTCTTCGTACATGGCAATTTCTTGGTCAAACTCGCCGCGTGTAAATCGGCGCATAATCTCAATAGCATTGTCCCAGTTTTGCGTCACACCTGTTTGAGCAGATGTTGTGCCAAGCAAATCGGCAAATACATCACCTAAACCGCCAAACTCTTGGCGCATTCTGGAACGCATGGATCGATACCAGTTTGCTTCATTGATGATTGCCTTAGCCGCTGGATCACCAGCCGCTGCTCTTGCTGCAAGAGATTTGATTTCCTCAATTGTCTTTTCAGCAATTGTTTGCTCCCACTGTGCAGGATCAATGCCTTCTGGCGGAATGTGAAAATTATATGGCACTTCTTTGTAGGTTACCTCAATCTTGCCATCTTTCTTTTGCTTAACATTTGCAACTTCCATACCTTCTTGCAGCCAGCCTGCATCTGATGGGTAGTTGTTTTTCTGAACTGCAATTTGCGCTTCAGCTTCAGTTGCAATTTCTGGCGTAGGCAGGTTGGCTGCAATCTTTTCTTTTTCTGGCGGTTGTAGCAATTTAGCAGTCATTGCCAACACGCGATCAGATATTGGCCCCACTGGGTTGCTATAGAGCGTCATACCTTCTGCATCAATTCGGCCCTGCGCCTCTTCGCCCATGCGCACCAGTGTCGGCTCTAGCGCCTTAACACCACGCTTCAGCAGCTTGCCAAACGCATAACCAACACCTGTAGCCTCGGCAACGCCAGCCGCCATGATTGCCATGCCGATTGCACGACCGCCAACTGTGCCGCCCTCGCCGCGTTGCTGCTGGAACATCCGATAGCCTTCTTGAATGTCCATGATGCCAGCAGTCGCAAAATCACCAACGCCAACCTCGTAACCTGTCGCGCCTGTTCCAAACAGCGCGTTAGAGTAAACTTCTGCATTGCGGAGTAGCTCACCTTCTCGTGCCTTAACTGTGCGCTCAATCTCATCCGTACCCATGCCCTGCTCTGCCAAGTCTTCGCGCAAGCCTTGAACTGCTAGATCAAAGAAGTACGTTGAGACAACGCGCGAGCCTTCGTCACGCAGCGTAGGATCGGCTGTAATGATTGGTTGGCCTGATGCTATAACGTCACGCACTTCCTGCTCTGAGAGAGGCTCTGTGCGGCTCTCAGGCATGGTTGGCTGCACATCTAGACCAGCAGCGCTGATTTGCTCATCAGTGTACCCAGCGGCCCGTAGATCGTCTAAGGTGTACGATCCTTTGATTTCCTGCAATCTCTTTGCTTCTTCTGCCGCCGCCTGCGCAGGCGCTACATCTGACGCGCCAGGCATAGTCGGTTGCGCTGGCGCTTCTGCCATAACCTCTGGCGCTTCTTCGCTAATCTTAACGTATCCACCGCTAGACATTGGCAGCAGCACATCATTCATGCCTGTCTCTGGATTAAATACGCTTTTCTTGTTTTTCTCTATGGCAGGATTAATGCCAGCATCAATCATATCACGAGCTTCGTAATACTTAGAGATTTCAAAATCTGTGTCGTCAGAAAGTAAATCTGTCATTAGAAGCCTAGTCCTTGGTTACTGAAACGTGATTTAATAATCCGTCTAAGTGTTGTTTTGCGCGATCTTACTCTGTTTTGCTCTGGCCCTGGCAGTGCCTCATACCAACGATCAATCGCACCAAGCGGATCGGCTAAATCAAACTCAATTGCTGGAAATGCCTCTTGCACTTGATTAATAAAATAATCCTCAAGCTCCAGACGCAATTCATCACGATAGCCTTCGCCGAACAAATCAATCTGCTCTTTTGCAAAGTCTCGTATTTCTTGCAAAGTCATTGGATTGCCTTCAGCCTCACGGCGCGAGAACTCATCCTGCAACGCAAAGTCGGCATTCTCAAACGCTGACTTAGATGCCCGAGCAAGTGTTGGGTTATCTGTCTGTGCATCTAGCTCGTTATACTTAAACGCACGTTTCAGCAAACGCGATCCAACATTTAAGCTTTCGTCCGCTTCGTTGAATATCTTTGTACTTAGCTCACGATGCTGTGATGCCGTAATTCTAAACGTATCTGTGTTTAACTCTTCAACTGTTAGCATGCCACGCTCTGCAAGCGCGTATAGCTCTGAATATCTAGTCTCACTACCCTCGCCAGCAGGCGCAAACTTGAACTGGGTAGACGTATCTAATTCTTCGCTCATCTTAGCTTGTTGCTCAGGTGTTGCCCAAAACTGGTTATTTAAGTGATCGCGCAACAACGCTTTTGCTGCTGTCCCCATCACCCCAAACTCTTGTGTGGTTTCTGGCAGCGCGGCAAATGCAGCCTCGCCCATCAATGTGCGCAACGTATCAGGTGTAACTTGATCGGTGTCCTGCACCGACATTACAAAGTTATACGCTTTTTTGTTGCGCTGGTTTGTTTCTTCTTGCTGTTCAGTCTCTAGTTTTTCTTCAGCATCAAAGAACTTTAGTGATGTTGCCAAATTGTCTTGAATAATTTTAACGGCATCCCCACGCTCAAGATTATAAAGGACATGCAGTGCGTATGGATCTGAAATGCCAGCACGAGACATTGCATCTTCGGCAGATACTGTTCCTGCTGCAACTTCATCTTGCAAACTCATAAGGCCAAATAGTTGCATTGCAGCATTTGGATCGTTGCTAAATTTGTTTGCCAAGTAATCGCTGGCAATATCTGCTCGCAATTTGTAGTTTGACTTAGCAACGCCTTCTAAATTGTAACGCCCACCCTCAACGCCATTAACATGGTCTTGCGCAATAATGCCAAGCTCTCTGTTATAATCTTCAATCGTTGAGCCAACTTGCGAAAGCCTGCGACGCTTCTCCTCCATACGAGCTGCAAGGGCTGCCTGCTCACGAGCAAAAATCTTTTTATCAACAATGTCGCGCAGTCTAAAACGAGATGTGATTTCATTCTGCTCGAATGCAAAACTTAATTTTTGCCGTAAAGCACGATTTGTGACACTTGAAACAGTAGCCTCGCGCAATTCGTCCATGTTTGTTTGCCAGTTGTTTTCGCCGTCTAAAACATTGTAAATATCTGTTGACCTGCTAAGCGTGTACTCAGCTTGACGCATGCCCTCTTCAATCGCCAAAGCGGCCTCGTTGTACTGTGCCTCCTGAGACGCCTGATAACGCATTTTAGCGTATGCACCGACCTGATTGATCACTTCGCCAAGGACTTCGCCCTTTTGCAATTCAGCCCGAGCAAGAACGTCGCCACGCATACGGGCTGTCATTCGACGCCCAGGGGCTTCCTGAGTTAACGCAGCTCGGCTTCTGTAAACTGGTATTCTCATGAAAATATATCCATCTCATAACCCATTTGAGCTGTCTGCCCCAAGCTGCTGATCAAGCTTTTTGTGCCAGCTGCACGCAAGCCAGATGCCTGCGACGCACCTTCCATCCGGGCCAACTCTGCATTCAGTCTAGCATTTTCCTGCTCGTCTGTAATCTGCATATTCGTAACCATATTGTTGAACCGAGCAACTGATTGCTCATAATCAAATTCACGCGCGTTGTCGCGCAGGATTTCCATTGGCGTATCAACGCTAATGTCAAAGCCAGCATAGGCAAATCCAGACCGCGCAGTCGCCTGAACATCGCGCTCAAACGCATATCTTGCGCGTTCCTGCTGCACCAAAAAGTTTGCGTTGATGATGCCACGCTGCTTTTCAAGGAGATCAATATCGCGCTCAATTAGGCTTGCGTTAAAGTTTGCAGCTTCTTGTGCGCGACGGGCGGCGGCGTTAGATGCACTCTTGGACTGTAGCCCACCAAGGATATTCATACCTAACGTTAGTACTTCAAATGGGGTTGGCATCTAGTATCCCTATCCTCATATATCAAACGTATTCAAACGTGGGAACAGTGCTAGCACAGTCATCGGTAACGCTTGGTCTTGTCTTACATATACACGATCATCGTCGTCAAAACCACCCGGGAACTCAATTGTCTTGTCCCCGTTAAACAGCGGAACAGCCTCATCCATTGGGTTTGCCGAGCTTCTGAACGGTATACGCTCCGTTTCTCCGCTGTCGTTGCCAATCTCAGCGCCCACAGTCTCATAAAAACGAACAGTCAATCCATGAACGCGTTTGGGCTTACCTTGCGCTGTTCCATCAGCAGATCCACTGTCAATTCGCATCGTCTGCATTGAGCTTGTATAGCCGTAACCTACAGCGGCTGACGTTGTGTCATATGCCATTGAAATTACGCCGCTAGACACTGTGCGATTTGGATGCGCTGCTCCATTCGCAAGAATTGTCACAGTCTCGCCCTCAAGGTGATCAAGGCCAGATAGTGACGTTACGGCGCTGCCGCTATACGTCAGACCGCTATCAACAAAGAATGCGGTTGTCGTGTCATCGCCAAAGTCAAACGTTTGCATTTTTTCAACAAAACGTTTTGTAGTACTATTTATAGTACGCTTCACAACCATATACAGCTCATCTTCGCCTGTATCAGTTGGCAGTGAGGCAATGCTTTCTACAACAGCCTGACCACCACTAAACTCGCCACCAATCACATGCTTATGCCAAGCAACAACATTTTCTTCGCGGCGATATGTAAGCCCAAGAAGTGTGCCATCACTGCGCAGCGTCCAAATGATGCTGTCAGGCTCCTGCTGGTAGGCAAACTGAGTGATGCCGCCCTCTGTTAAATGTTCAGCTAAGATCGTCATGTCAGGTGCTGCATAAGCCGAAATGTCAATGTCCCCAACATACCTAAACTCGCGCACCTTTCGTGCGCCACGCTGCAAGAACAACGTCACATCAGCAACCTGAACAGGCTCAATATTTGATGATCCATAATTTGAATACTTGCGTATAAGTGTTGATGTCGGCGTGATCGGCCCATCATTGGCAGATGTCAAAACATATTCCCCGCCAGACGTTCCAATCGTCATAACGCGCGTGGCAGACAAATACCGAATAGCATTCACTTGGTTTGACGCAATCGTATAAATCAACGCGTCATCGTCAGCCGTGCCTGTGTCAAAATTTTGATAGTCAGCGTTTTTGGAAAACCAAATTGTTTGCGGGTTGTTGTTCGTTGCCGCAAAAACCAATCGCTGCTCAAAGAATGAAACAACGCTGGGGCGGTTGTCAGTGCCGCTCAACTCTGTGCCAACAGGCTGGATTTTCTGCACCTTAGAAACAGCCAGCTCTGCTGTGCCGCCGCTTGTATATGTTGTATACCCGGTTGAGTTTACCTCTGTTCCAGACATATCTTTCAGCGCAAACGTATTTGTTGTGGCTGATGTGACAATATAGTGCCTGTCGTTCAGCTCAGTCATGCCGACGACATCTTTGATGTAAATAACATCGTCATCAAAGAATGGATGATTGTTGCTTGTAATCACACATGGCGTTGCCTTGGTTGCAGCAGTCAATGCAACTTCTACACCACCCCCAGGTTCAAAAGCTGTAAACGATGTTGTGTCAACGTCATTGCCAGCCTCGTCAACCAATGTAAACGTATCTGTTGTGGCATTGGCGACGCGGAAGCTTTTGGCTGTTACTTCAATCATACCTTCAACGGTTGACAAAGTAATCTCATCGTCGTCGCTGTATCCGTGAGCAGTGACTGTAACAACGCCGGGGTTTGCTTGTGTTATGCCCTCAATGAACTTTCTTTCATCCAAACCGCCAATAAAGATTGGGACAGAAAACTCCCAAGCATCATGGTCTGTCCGGGTCAACTTGCGCACATCATAACTGGGATGCGTGAAGTACATTGTGTCAGCGGACTGAACAAAACGCAGGTCAAAAATGTCTGCTGCGGCGTAAGGTGTCGCCAATTCATATGGAACGCCGCCGCTCAAAACCAATCCATCATTGCGATAGACGCGCATGATTTGATCGCCAAACTCTAATATGTAAGTGTCAGACGCCTTGAACTGAAACGGAATAAGGCGCGTTTTGACCGCGCTGTCTTTGACTTCATCTAGAAACTTTGTCCCCGGGCGACGCGTCACGCCACCGCTGGGCATAACAATCATGTTTGTAAGGTCAGAAAGTCCCTCAGTATACTTCTCAATATTTGTACGGCCCTCAAATTTCGGGCCGATTTCTCCCGCAGTAAACGAGCTATATGCTGGTGCTGATCGGGCCATCAGAACCTCGCTTCAATAAAGTCACTTGCTTCTAGCCTCTGAGGCGCACCCTCAGTGCCATCAATAAACCTAGCTTCCTTCAACTTGCTTTCATACATTGATGAAGTCAATTGCACCATTGTTGTTGAACCGCTAATTGCGTATGCAACTTCCATCGCCAATCGAGCAGCTAATACATCAATCAAGTTTGCATCATACTGCTGCGGATCTGTGATCCGAGCAACATATTTTATTCTAGCAGTGCCTTCGTCGGTCAGAAGATTTCGGCCCTCAATAACAAAAACAGGGCCGCCAGTATTACTGAACATATTGTCCTGCGGATAAGACAATGAACCGTTGCTAAACTCAAGAACGCGTAAGCAGTAAGGATCTGTTGGGATCGCGTACTGATAAGCATATCCAAATGCTGGAGATGTTGTACTTTGAGCAAGCTCTGCTCGCCTTATTAAGCAATTCCAAGGATGCGCGCGGAACACCGTGTCGCGCACGCTTTCATAGCGCTGGTTAACAATCCGAGCCGCTTTACTGTCTTCAGTAAGGGAAGAAATGTTTGATGCGCCAATCAAATTCAACGCATAGTTTGCAATATCAACTTGGCTCGTCATAACATATCTCCAAAGAGCAGAGGGGGCGGCGAACCGCCCCGCACTATTTAATCAACCACATACTTGACAGTAAGCTCAATAGTACCAGTGCCAGCAGCACCGCCCATTGTTACTGTGATTGCCACGCCATCCTCGTTTGTGTCTGTCTCTGTGCCTGAGCCTAGAGCTAGAGTTGCAAGGACATCTACCTTTTGAGCAGATGTAGACGCCGCCGCTGCTTTGTATGCCGCCGCTGACGCAGATACTGCTGTACCCGCCGCGTTTGTGTGTGCTGCATAGCCTACAGACAATGTTGTTGATGCACCTAGCGCGTCATGCGCCAAAGAGCCTTCCAACAAAC
>Ga0208645_1002702_pt1 | contig 13850 bp, 14 predicted proteins | sample VirMetDEL_Sep_01_FD_184519 | JGI IMG/M metagenome (GOLD analysis project Ga0208645, IMG submission 184519) | Aqueous microbial communities from the Delaware River and Bay under freshwater to marine salinity gradient to study organic matter... | ecosystem: Environmental > Aquatic > Marine >... | reverse complement strand
ACTACGACACGAAGTAACTGTCGGTGTGAATGTAGGGACAGGGGCCACTGATCCTGTTCGCAAGATTGAAAAACTGTTATTGGGTATTCGCACGATGGGCGAAATCAACCCAGACCTTATCTATGTTCTAAACCAAGAAGAGATCAGCAAAGAAGTATTTGGGGCGCTCGGATACAAAGACAGCAAACGGTTCACCACTGAGGAAGCCCAACCCAAAGTTGGCGAACTTGCCGCACAGATTGAAGAACTCAGCGGCATGGTTCAGCAACTTATGGAGCGTGGAGCCTCTAAAGAGATTGATGCACAGGCAAGAATCCTGTCCGCACAAATTAAGGGTCAATCTGATGTTCAAGCCGCTAAAGAGAAAGCGCGTGGCGACATCGTGTCTACCCAGATTGCAACGGATTCTAGAGAGCGCTCTGATATTGCTAGACAACAAGTGGCAATTATTGAGGCAAGAATCAAAGCCGAGAAAAACGATATTGCTCGCGGCGAATTGATTCTCCAAAAAGAGGCTCTTGTACACAAGATGTTGTTGGAAGAAGACGCTTCTATCGGTGTGTCTCCCGGTAACGAAGAAGGCAAACAGATGTCGGATGTTTTGATGAACGACCAGTATGGAAATGTGCCCGGCGCTGAAGGATAAAAAAATATTTAATGGATGAAACCGAGTTATTGATTGCGGAGGCCAGACTTGGCTCGCAAGCAAAAGACTTTCTGAAGTCTCCTGTTGGTCAATTCATCGCGGGCAGAGCGCTCAAGGCAAAACAAGAAGCCTTTGAAGCGTGGATGAATGTAGAGCCCCATGATGAAGAAGCCATCAGGGAACTTCAATTTCGCGCACGGCTACCTCAACTGGTTGTTCGATGGTTAGAGGAGGCTATCAACCAAGCAAAACACGCAGAAGAAACTCTCAACGAGTTTAAGGAGTAAAAATGGACGCTATCCAACAGGACGTGGACTCAGAACTTCAAGAAGAAGGTTCCAACGAGTTTTTAACGCCTCAACAGTCTGACATTGAACGCATTGCTGAAAAAGTCCAACAAGACCATATGGATGAAGGCTCGTTTAATGAGGAGCCGGAAGAATTACAACCTTCAGAGGATTACTCAAGCCCCCTAATAAAAAGGGAGGGCAAGTGGTATGCCACTGCTAAGGTAAACGGCGAATCAGTTGATGTGGACTGGGAAGATGTGCTGGCCCAGTACCAGAAAAACTCAGCCGCCGACAAACGACTTCAAGAGGCCGCAGAACGCCAGCGAGAGTTGGAAGAGTATGAGGCCAAATTGAATGCCTATAGGCAAGACCTAGAGGCACAAAAACGTCAGCCATCCGTGGACGCTGACGTAGAACAATCGCCATCTTCGGACGCGACTGATGCTCTATATGAGCAATACCACGATGCCCTCTTTCAAGGCGATGAAACTAAAGCAAGCAAATTGCTGAAGCAGATTCGTGCCGCAGAGAAGCCGAAATCCCAAGAAGTTGATGTTAAAAGCATCATCGAAAGGACTAAAGCAGAAATGCGGGAAGAGGAGAAAAGATCAAGAGAGCGAGGATATGAACTTCGCCGTCAGCAAGCGGTCAGTATGTTCAAGGATGAATTTCCTGACATTGCAGACGACAGTTCTCTTCTTGCTGTTGCAGATCGACGTTCTGCTGAACTGTACAAAGAGAATCCTACCCGTGACCCGTGGGACATTATGCAGGAGTGTGGCGAATATGCCCGCAACTGGATAAAGCAATACGCGGAAAAAATGGGCGGAGGATCGAGAGAGGTTGAGCGCAAGGAGCGCAAGCAGAGCATGGAGGAAGTTACACCCGTGAACGTCCGATCCTCTATTGGAGAAGACGAGATCGAGTTGACCTACTCCGACATCATATCGGAAATGCGAGAGAGTCGGGGACAACCCGCTTAATCGCTAATTTTAACTTTCTAACGTAAAGGTACGAAACAATGGCTGGACAAGTCTGGGGAACCAATACCCTCGGTGGGTATATGTACTCCCTTAACCTCTCCAAGGAATTGCGTATGTCTTTGCGTCCGATTGTTAAGTTCCGTCAGTTCGCGGATGTTAAGGACGCCGCGCATCAAGGTCTCAACAAAGGTGACACTTTCCACTGGAACGTGTACTCGACTGTTGCGGCTGGCGGTGCGGCTTTGACCGAAGGCACTGCGATTGCTGAAACGAACTTCACAATCACGCAAGGAACCATGTCCATCACGGAATATGGTAACAGCATTCCTTTCACCTCCAAACTGGACGATCTCTCTGAGCATCCGGTGAAGGAAATCATCCACAAGGTCTTGAAGGTCGATTGCGCTCAGGTGCTTGATGACCTCGTCGCTGATCAGATGGACGCAACTCCTCTGCGCGTTGCTCCTACGGGAGGCACTTCGACCGATTCGGTTACGCTTACTACAGACGGTACTGCAACCATCGTTAACACGGTTGCTCTTGGCAAGGATCACGTCAAGGCAATTGTAGATTTAATGAAGGAGCGCAACATCCCGGCTTACTCCGGCGATGACTACTACTGTTTAGCGTGGCCTACCACTTACCGCACTTTGAAAAACAATCTGGAATCGATCAATCAGTACGTCGAAACCGGTTTCCAAATGATCCGCAACGGTGAAATTGGTCGTTTTGAAGGTGTGCGTTTTGTCGAGCAGACCTACCGAGCCAAGGGTGGTTCCGCCTCTGGTATGGGTACTGCATCTGGTGTTTGGGGCCAAGGTTATTCGGATTGGGCAGTCTTCTTCGGCGCGGATACCGTCGCTGAGGCGGTTGCTGTGCCCGAAGAAATTCGCGGCAAAATCCCGACTGACTATGGTCGTTCCAGAGGCATTGCGTGGTACTACCTCGGTGGTGCTGGCCTTGTTCACTCTACTGCTTCAGAAGCCCGCGTTGTTATGTGGGATTCTGCATCCTAGAGGAGGTAACAAATGGCACACTCAGCAACTGGTGTCGGCGTGAAAACGGGACTTTCTGATCAACAGAAAATTACCGCTTCTCACAAAGAACTCGGCCTCGATTCCAAAGGCAAAGACCAAAAACCTATGGGTGTTGGTTCTACGTCTAGCGCGCCTCACGGCACGAAATTGGATAGTAGTCGATAAATAAAGACGGGGGAGGGCCTAACACCGGGTTAGCGCTCTCCCCTTTCTTTTCTTGGGGGAAAAATGAAAGAGAAAGGTCTTAAAGAAAACAAATACTGGAACAAAGAGCCAGACATTGATAAGTCTTCTATTGTTTTCCGTTCTGGAGAAAAAGCCCACATGGTGGACTGGGATGATCCAGCCGGATACAAAGAGGAAATGAACAAGTCTTACATGGCTTATTCGCTTCCCACTTCAATCATTCGGGTGACGAAGTAGGGGAATCCTATGCCAGACGCAGAACACTCAGGCCCAGACAAGGGCGGAAATCTCAGCGGCCCGTCAGGCGGAGGCTCTGATGGCAATAAAGGGAATCCCGCTGATCGAAACAACCCCGGAGTAAGCACCGGAATTGATTCGTCAAGCGGTGCAATTGGCCCCGGCCCAAGTCTTGGCGATCCTGACAAAGGAATTGCGCGAGGTGTAGGAACTGGGCCAGTTGGTTCGCCAACAGGAGGGCATCCAGATCAAGCGGCTATCAACGCCGCTATTGCCGAGTTAAACGCAATAGACGACACGGACTATGGCGCTTACGATTCCACTCAGCAACTCGGACAAAACCAAAAAGTCGGGGCGATTGGTCTCTCCACTCAACAACTGGGACAAAATCAAAAAGTCGGGGCAATTGGCCTTTCCACTCAGCAACTCGGACAAAACCAAACCGTTGGCGCAATTGGCTTGTCTACCCAGCAATTGGGTCAAACCGAAACCGTCGGTTATCAACAGGCTACTCATGCTCTTGATGCCATTGAAGAAGCCAATGCGACAGCAAAATCAATTGCGATGTCTAGCCAGCAACTTGGTCAAACCCAAACAGTTGGGTATCAATCCCCGTCATACGCTCAATCAGCCGTTGAAGCGCAAGTAATGGACGATGACACGGTTTCACTTGTTGATGCCGCTATCAAAGCAAATCCGCACAAAAGCAAGGCTACCCCAGTTGGAACAAATTTCGCTGGTTTAAGTTTAGATATTAGTTTTAAAGGGAATCCGCACCAAGACTTGAGTGTCATGGAAACAATGGAGGCCCGAACTAAAAACTTTATCGATGCTGTTAAAAACATCAAAAGCAGAACGATTCAAGAAAATTTAGTAAAAGAGTTTTTAGACGTTAATAAAAAGAACTTGGACCAACTTGCCCAACTATATGGGCAGACAGTTGATGATGAGTTGGGGATATTTAAGTACGCCCCGATGATCTCAATGTTAAACATGGCTCGTAAAGGGACTATGGCGCTTCTTTCCAAAATGGGATTTAACCCCGGAATTGAATCTCCAGCAATGCGCGAACTTATGGGGCTGGCTACGCAATTAGGCGTTATAAGCAAAGACGGCGGAAGAGAAGCCACCGATCAAGAAATGGAATATATGTGTAACAACACATCCGGCTATCGTTGGGACAGCGTTTCTAAGTCATGCACTCCAATTCAAAAAGACAGCCAGACTGGTCTTTTAAATCCATATAACGGGATGCTTGGTTGAAAATAACATATCTCCCAAAGAAAGAATGGAAGGAACTGACCAACAAAGACTTAGGAGGGAAAAGGGATAAGACTGTATGTCTTGTCAGGTACGGAGGTTTCGGAGACCTTATCCAAATAAGTTCTATATTCCCTTTGCTGAAAGAGCAAGGATTTAATGTTTGCGTGAATGTGACAGAGTATGGTGCAGACATATTTAAAAACGATCCTAATGTTGACGAACTTTTAATCCAAGAAACAGATCAAGTTCCTAACGCAGAACTTGGAGATTATTGGAAACGGTTAAAGAGGGTTTTTCCCCGCGTTGTTAATCTTAGCGGCATCATAGAGCAGAAACTTCTGTTAATTTCTAATGACCCTCTTTACCGTGCTGACAAAGAGAAGCGTCACAAAATAACAAACAAGAATTACTCAGAAGCGCTTCACAATAAAGCCAAAGTTCCTCACGTTTTCCATACAAAGTTTTACCCAAGCAATTCAGAGAAAAAATGGGTCGCCGATCAAAAGCGATCCATGCGTATTGGACTACAACATTATCTAATTGTTGTTGCGCTTTCTGGATCATCAGTTCATAAGGCATATCCATTCATGGATCATGTCATTGCTCATTATCTGGTCACTGACCCCAAAGTGCGTTTTATCTTAGTTGGTGATGAAACTAGCAAATTACTTGAAGCGGGATGGGAAAAAGAGCCAAGAGTTTTTTGTAGAAGCGGCGACTGGAGCATGAGGCAGTCGCTTGCATTTGCCCAAACCGCAGACATGGTTATCGGGCCGGAAACTGGCGTTTTAAACGCAGTCAGTTCAGAGGACTTAGCAAAGGTTGTCATGCTTAGTCATTCCACAGAAGAAAACTTAACAAAGCACTGGGTAAACACGACAGCGCTTTCAGCCGATGTTGATTGCTACCCGTGCCACAAAATGCATTACGGATTTGCCACTTGTAATAGAGACGAAGAAACAGGCGGCGCTATGTGTGCTGTAAAGATACCCCCGCAAAAGGTAGTTGAGGCGATTGATTACCACTGGAAATTAAAGAATGAATTTTCTCGAACTTTGTCAAACGGTTAGACAGGAGGTCGGGGTCTCTGGAACAGGCCCGTCTACTGTAGTTACGCAAGAGGGTCAGTTAAAGGTAATCATTGATTTTGTCGCAGAAGCAGATTATCAAATACAGACATTATGGAATGACTGGGGATTCTTGTGGTCTCAGTATTCATCAACTCTTTCTGCTGGAACAAGAGCGCCAGCCCTGCAAAAACCTACAGATTTTGCAAACTGGGATTTGCGTTCTTTTTATCTGGACTACACGTCAGATAACGCGGTTAATCTCGAACCTCTCGATTACACGCAGTGGCGATCAGATTTCAGACAGGGGACCGCAACAAACGCTACGCCTACCTATGTAATCGTGCAACCGGATGACAACGTCATTGTTGATCCTCCTCCAGACACTTCGTACACGATTACTGCCGATTATTGGCGCGTTCCAACCCGCATGACTGCAAACGCGGATATATCGCCAATTCCAGTTCATTACCATAGGATTATTGTTGCAAGAGCCAAGACCATGTGGGCAGAGCGCGAAGAAGCGCCTGAGATATTGCTTTCAGCATCTGCTGAATATGCAGACTTGTTAGACAAGTTAGAGTCTCAGTCACTGCCCGGACAGCGCGGAAGGCGTTTTGCCAGCGCGGATGAAGACATCGTCATCAGGTCTCAATAAATGGTAGACCTTTATTCCGCAATCATAAGGAATAACGCTATTCCTTCAAACAGCATGAGGGTGAAATATTTCCCTTTTGTTGGGGGAGAGATTCTTACCGATCCTGCGCTATCTCAGCCTCCGGGTAGTTTGTTATTTGGTAAAAACTACGAGGTATATCCAGAAGGCGGTTACAGAAGGATTGACGGTTACGAGCGTTACGATGGAAGAACCAAGCCGTCTGAAAGTCTTTATTGGATTCTTGAGTTTGATAACGGAACAACTGCTGGCGTTGATACTGATGTCATTACAGGAGCAACATCTGGCGCGACGGCAGAACTTATTGCTGATGCGGTTGTAGAAACTGGCACATACGGCGGAAGTAATGCTGAAGGCTATATGGCAGTTGCTCTTTTATCGGGCAACTTTCAAGTAGGCGAAAACATACAGATCAGTGCGTCAACGGTAGCAACCGTTAAGGCTGTGGAAAACGCTCTGGGCGCGACCACGGATGCTTTGGATTCAACTTACTCTCAAGCGTCTATTGAAAGAGCAAGATCAAAAATTGGTATTGTTCCGGGGTCAGGGGCAATTCGTGGCGTATGGGTATATAACGGACTGACATATGCATTCCGAGATAACGCTGGCGCAACAGAATGCAAAATGTACAAGTCTTCCTCTAGCGGCTGGACTGTCGTTGATCTTGGTCAATACATAAGATTCGACACGGGTAGCGTTGCTGTATCAGAGGGAGACACCTTAACTGGCGCAACGTCAGGCGCTACTGCAACAGTCAGAAGGGTTGCGATTAGAACTGGAACAGTTGGGGCTAGTGATGCAGAAGGAATATTTGTTCTTTCTGGAGTAACCGGAACATTCCAAGCCGCAGAGAGTCTACAAGTAAGCGCGGTCACTGTAGCAGTGTCTACAAGCACCTTGACCACAATAACGCTTATCCCCGGAGGTCGTTACCAGTTCGTTAACTACAACTTCGGCGGATCGACAGCCACAAACAGAATGTACTTTGTTGACGGGTTTAACACCTGTATGGAGTGGGATGGAACATATTGCACTCCAATATTTACGGGTATGTCTGTAGATGCCCCAAAGCATATTGCGGCGCATAAGAACCATCTGTTTCTTGCTTTCCAAAAAGGTTCTCTTCAGCACTCATCGATTGGGGATCAATATCAATGGAGCGTAGTAACAGGAGCATCAGAAATAGGAACTGGTGCTGAGATTACTGGCTTGCAAGTACAGCCCGGAGACGCGCTTGCCGTATTCAACAGAAACAGAATCTACATTCTTTACGGAACTAGCGCATCAGACTGGAATTTAAAAACATTCTCTAATGACTCTGGAGCCAGTGAACACACTATCCAGAACCTGACAGAAACGATGTTCCTTGATGATCGAGGCGTAACGACTTTGTCAGCGGTGAATGCTTATGGTGACTTTATGATGAACTCCATAAGCAAAAAGATTCGGCCAATTATTGAAGCAAAGAAAGGCTTATCTATATCTTCTGTTCGTGTAAGAGCAAAAGGGCAATACCGTCTTTTCTTTGATGACGGAACCGGGATTTACGCAACTTTCTCTGGCAACAGTATTGCAGGATTTATTCGTGTTGATCTTGGCAAGGTTGTATATGCAATTTGTTCTGCTGAAGATTCATTCGGAGATGAAATCCTGTTTTTTGGTTCAGATGATGGATATGTCTACCAGATGGACAAAGGAACTTCTTTTGACGGAAGCGCAATCGAAGCAATGCTTCGGCTTTCGTACTATCACTTTGATTCCCCAACTCGGAATAAAAGATTCAGAAAGATTCAGTTTGAGATGCAAGGGGACTCCAGTATCTCTTTACAGTTTCAGCCGGATTATTCTTTTTCTGACCCAGATGTTCCAGAGGCAAGAACGCGAAACCTAAACATTGCGGGTAGCGGCGGTTACTGGAATATCGACAACTGGGACACATTTAACTGGAGTGGTCAAATCATTTCCACTTCCGAAGAAAATCTTGATGGAGTTGGAACAAATATGGGGATGCTAATCCTCTCAGAAGCAATTTATGAACAGCCGCATATCATTCAAGGTGTGACGGTTCATTACAGTCCACGGAGGATTCGCCGTTAATGGCTAACAGTTATTACGCACGACAAGGTTCCTATACCAAAGGAACTCTGGCAAGAGGGGACGTAGTCAAGTCAGACTTCGACGCATTGGTTACTGCGTGGGATTCTGGAGAAGTAAATATCAAACGTGCCCTAAAGTTACCGAACGAGGGTACGCCTCAGACAGATTGGGCGATTACCGCTAACGCCGCTACAAGAGCAAACAACGTAATTGGTTTTGACGCAAATGGCGATCTTGAACTTCAGACTGGCGTAGGCGCTTGGGAAGGAACTTGGACCACATCAACTGATTACCAATTGAGAGACGTTGTTGTGGATGGCGCGGCAGGAGCCAACACAGACAACCTTTATATATGTGTAGTAGCCCACACCTCTGGAACTTGGTCAACAGACCTAGCCGCTTCCAAGTGGGAGTTGATGCTAAACGTCAGCGAAGCAAGGGATTGGGCCAGAAAAACAGACGGGATTGTTGATTCCACAGACTACTCGGCTAAGGCATGGGCCATTGGCGGAACAGACGTTACAGACACGGCAAGCAGAGGCGCGGCAAAAGAATGGGCCATCGAGACATCTGGAACTGTAGACACAACTAGTTATTCTGCAAAGGAATACGCTCAGGGTACTCAGGCTTCTACTGGCGGCTCGGCGAAAGACTTTGCACAAAAGACAGATGGCGGGGTCAGTGGTGACACCTCCCTGCACTCTGCAAAAGCGTGGGCTGTTGGCGGTACAGGTGTTACGGATACTGCAAGCAAGGGGGCCGCAAAAGACTTCGCACAAAAGACAGATGGCGGGGTCAGTGGTGACACCTCCCTGCACTCTGCAAAAGCGTGGGCTGTTGGCGGTACAGGTGTTACGGATACTGCAAGCAAGGGGGCCGCGAAAGAATGGGCTACCGAGACAAGTGGAACCGTTGATACTTCTGATTACTCCGCTAAAGAGTACGCTATCGGAACCCAAGCATCGACTGGCGGTTCTGCAAAAGACTTCGCCCAGAAAACTGACGGCGGAGTAAGCGGCGCAACTTCTCTGCATTCCGCCAAGGCATGGGCCGTAGGTGGAACAGGGGTAACCAGCACCGCAGGAAAAGGCGCGGCCAAAGAGTGGGCGATTACCGCCGAAGATACTACCGTTGATGGAACTGATTACTCTGCTCTGCACTGGGCGGCAAAGTCTTCCGCATCAGCGAGTGCGGCATCCACAAGCGAAAGTAATGCGGCCTCATCAGCGAGCGCCGCATCCACCAGCGCCAGTAACGCATCCGCCTCAGCGAGCGCCGCTTCGACAAGCGAGAGTAATGCCGCCACATCAGAGACTAACGCCGCCGCATCATATGACGCATTTGATGATCGATATCTTGGCTCAAAAACCAGCGATCCAACTTTAGATAACGACGGCGATGCGTTACTTGATGGGGCAACTTACTGGGACACGACAAACAATTGCCTCAAGGTTTATGACACTGGAACCTCTACTTGGTATCGCACGACTCCGACATCTGCGGATCAAGCCAATATCAATACCGTTGCAGGTATTTCTGCTGATGTTACGACTGTTGCAGGCATTTCGGCTAATGTCACCACGGTCGCTGGAATCTCATCAAACGTAACAACTGTTGCGACAGACATAACCAACGTCAACACCGTAGCGGGTTCAATTGCGGACGTAAACAGATACGCAAATGAGTACACGATATCGTCTTCCGCTCCGGTCTCTCCGTCTGAAGGTGATCTTTGGTATGACGACGTAAACAACGTCCTCAAGTTTTACGACGGTGCAACGTGGCAAACGATTGCCGCCGACACAGATGTTCTTGTCGGGAACTCTGCGTCTGACACAACGGCGGGGTATTTGTCCGCAAAGATTGCGGCTGGTAGTAACGTCAGTTTGGCAACCCTCAACTCTGGGGGTAACGAACAACTTCAAATCAATGTAACAGTGGCGGATAACAGCGCCGCAATGGCCTTGGCACTCGGGGGTTAACTAACAAATGGCTAATGCTTTTAAAAACGCTGGCGCGGCAGTCGCGACATCAAGAACGGATGTCTACACCTGTCCCGCCGCAACAGAGGCGGTGATTCACGCTGTCTATCTGTCGAACGTAGATGGCGCGGCCAGTGTGGACGCAACCATCGAGGTTTACGACAACTCAGCGGCGACTTACTTCCATGTCGGGAAAACAATTCCTGTTCCTGCGGATTCCACTTTGGTATTAGACAAGCCGATCAACTTAAACGCCAGTGACAAACTGACCGTGACTGCATCTGCGGCTTCCGACCTTGAGTGCTTTATCAGCGTTCTGGAGATTACCTAATGCCCTATATCGGCGCAAAACAATTAAAGGCTTCTGATCTAAAGCGCTTTAGTGTTACCGGCTCGACCAGTGCTACCCATGCTTTGTCATGGACTGCGCCAAATGAGCAGTCGCTGATCATTACGATTAACGGCGTTAAGCAACACGACAGCGCTTACACCATTTCTGGATCGCCGACGACAATCACACTATCTTCTGCTTTGGTTTCTTCGGATGAGATGGAAGTCATTGGCATCAATGATATCGGCACTACGATCACCCCAGCCCAGAACTCTGTTGATACAGACAAGATTGCTGACAATGCTGTAACTACAGCAAAAATTGCAGACGATCAGATTACTACAGCAAAGATTGCAGACGATCAGATTACTACAGCAAAAATTGCAGACGATCAGATTACTACAGCAAAAATTGCAGACGATCAGATTACTACAGCAAAACTTGCCAACGCAATAAACATTACTAGCGGCAATTCTTTAACAATCGACAGCGGCGCAACGCTATCAGGAGCAGGAGCAATCACGGTTCCGAGTGGTGGTTCGCTTACCATTGACAGCGGTGCAACAATTACGAATAACGGCACAAACGGCGGCGGGTTTGGCAAGTTGGTGCAGATCGTTTCCGCCGATCACTACACTCCCGGTTCAACCAGTTCGACTAGTTTCGTGAATACCGGTTTATCGTTAGCAATCACCCCGACCTCAGCATCTAATAAGGTGTTGGTATTGGTGAGCGGCATGGGGGAGGCGGGCAGTGGGTGCACTATTGCCTTTAGAGCGTACAGGGGCGCTGCCGCCATCGGCATGACAAGCGGACCATCGTCCAACGGCGCAGGTTCTTCGAGGTGCGCTATATCTATCTCACACCTAGACAGCCCCGCTACCACTGGTACTGTTACATACCATGTGAAGTTCAGAAAGGTAAGCGGAGCGTCTAACGCAGTGTGGAACCCGGGGTCCGAGGGTGGCTCTATTACGCTAATGGAGGTGGTCGCGTGAAGTTTGAAGCAATGAAAAATCTAAACCCAGCGGTTGTTACCTGCATTGGCGATGTTGCTTACGACGCTAATGAGCAAGTTATCGAAATAGATCAACCCTCATACGACGCAGAGTTAGCACGTTTAGAGGCAGAACACGCCGCAACAGAATACAAACGCCTAAGAGCGCCAGAGTATCCCGCTATTGGTGACCAACTGGACGCAATCCTCAAACATCTTAACTACCGTCGTACACAAGGCGATGAACTAGTACAAGAGATGGACGACATTATTGGTGATTGGCTGGCAGTAAAAGCGAGGTTCCCAAAGAATGGCTAGAACTACTATTCGTACAGAAGATATTACTGACTTAGCGATTACCCAAACAAAAATGGCGTGGGAAGCGACTGGAGGAACAGTTACCGAATATAGTTCTGGCGGCAATAATTACAAGGTTCATACATTTACTTCTTCTGGAAGTCTTTTAGTTACTGGAGGCGGTTCAAAGAATGTTGAATATTTAGTTGTTGCAGGAGGAGGTGGCGGAGGTATTTCCACTGGTGGCCGAAATGCGGGTGGTGGTGCAGGTGGTTATCGTTGCTCGGTTTCTGGAGAAAACTCTGGCGGTGGATCATCAGCGGAAAATACCATCACAGTTTCGTCTGGTTTTTATACCATTACTGTAGGTGCCGGTGGCGCTAGTGGATCGTATAACAGTGGAAGTAACTCTACATTTAGTTCTATTACCTCTATTGGTGGAGGGTTTGGCGGATCAGACGCTAGTGGTTATCGGAACGGTGCCTCCGGCGGTAGTGGAGGAGGTGGTGTAGGCTACTACAATGGTTCGGGAGGATCAGGCACGGCTGGACAAGGTTATGCAGGCGGAAACGGTACTAGTTTAACATATGGCGCTGGCGGCGGAGGCGGCGCAGGTGGTGCGGGTCAAAACGGTAGCGGAAATAACGGCGGTAACGGCGGGGTTGGTGTTTCATCCTCTATTACGGGTTCATCTGTTGGTCGAGCCGGAGGCGGTGGAGGCGGTTCTACGGGTACCGTAGGGTCTGCTAGCGATGGCGGCGGATCGGGTTCTAGTGGAGTGTCGGGTGGTAATGGGTCTGCAAACACTGGTGGTGGTGGCGGAGGTGGCGCATCCAGTACCAACAGTTCAGGCGGCTCCGGCATCGTAATTATTAGATACGAGGTTTAACAATGGCACATTTTGCAAAAGTACAAGACGGAATCGTTACACAAGTTATTGTTGCGGAACCAGAGTTCTTTAACACATTTGTCGATTCATCTCCCGGCGAATGGATACAAACCTCATACAACACAAGAGGTGGAATTCACTACGCTCCAAACAGCAACGAAGCAGACGACGGTGTAGCCTTGCGTAAAAACTACGCTGGTATTGGATTTACTTACGACAAAGATCGTGACGCATTTGTTCCACCAAAAACATACGCCAGTTGGACCCTCGATGAAGCATCCTGTCTTTGGGAGGCTCCAGTTCCTATGCCAGCAGATGGAAACGCATACGAATGGAATGAAGAAACACAATCATGGGATTTGATAGATGGCCCTAACTAAAGTAACCACAGGCACTATTGCCGACGATTCTATTCAATCGCTAAAGAACAGAAACCTGATTATCAATGGTGCGATGCAGGTGTGGCAACGCAACCTTACACAAACAAGCACAGGGTATGGTTGCGTAGATAGATGGAAAAACACTGTTTCGGGTACGACAACTTTTTCACAAGACACAGCAAGTTTGCCAACAGGTTTTGAATATGCGTTGAGATGGACAACTGGCGCATCTTCATCATACGGCCAGTCTCGTCAGTATCTTGAAACTTCAACAGTTAAAATCCTTAGAGGTCGCACACTTACTGCTAGTTCTTATGTAAAAGTATCAGGGTCTTATAGTGGTTATGTTACTTGGGAAATAGCGTACAGTACGACAAGCGATTCAGCCGCTGGCAATACTTGGGTGCAACTTACAGAAACAAGTGTTGTGACTGCATCAGCATCAGATGCTTCTTCTGATTACAAAAGAATATCTTGTAATGTCGACATTCC
>Ga0208645_1002701_pt1 | contig 13858 bp, 21 predicted proteins | sample VirMetDEL_Sep_01_FD_184519 | JGI IMG/M metagenome (GOLD analysis project Ga0208645, IMG submission 184519) | Aqueous microbial communities from the Delaware River and Bay under freshwater to marine salinity gradient to study organic matter... | ecosystem: Environmental > Aquatic > Marine >... | reverse complement strand
CCACTCTAAGAATTTAGTGGCAGGGTTGGACGAGCCACCCCCAGTTGATGTGTTTCTTGTTCTACTCATAATATTGTATTGCTTGATGTTAGTTAAGGTTTTATGGATGTTGGTTAGGTGTGTCAAGAAGATTTTTTCTTTCTTTGATTGGCTGTGCGAACCTTGTGACAGGCCACACACACAACTTCTTGTTTGCCGTAGATCATATCCCTGAAGTGTGGGGTTAAAGTCTCTAGGGTTTGAACATCGGTGAATGGTGTAATGCCATCTACGTGGTCAATCTCATACACACTCTTGGCTCTCTTCTCCAAGGTTCCGTCAATCTTTGTGCGCCTCTCCTTCTCTGACATCCCCATCTCCTTGCCGCAGTCTACACAGACCACGACGAACCGTTCTCTACCTGTAGCTGGGTTGATGCCACGCTGACGAACGGATTGGATGAAGGTCTTGCGGGACGAGTTGCGCCAGCAAGGTCTGAGGGCAGACTTAATCATGGTGCGGAACTTACCTTCCGTCATGCCTAAGACTGAATTGATTTCACCCCTAGCCATGCTGTGATAACTCTTCTTCGGTTGGCTCGTAAGGAAGCTCTGGCTCGTCTATCTGTGCTAGAAAGTGGGTGGTGTCCTTACCCATACGTTCGTGCGCTCCGATGAGAAGTTTGCGGTGTGCTTTGAACTCTGAAGAGTTTGGATGGTTCAAGCAAAAATACATTGCTCTGCCCATTACGTCCAGGGCTTCAAGCATTGTGTCTGCATATTGTCGTGCTTCGTCTAGGTCTGTTGTCATAGTTCTGTTAGTAATTAGATTAGTCTTTGTGATAGGGTCGTAAATGCTTTGGCTGCAGTTTGAGGAACTACTCCGTTTCCCAAGAGCCTAAGTCTGTCCACCCTACTGGAAGACCCATTAGGTGTTCGACCCAATCCGGGTTGAGCTTGCCCTGTGACTCTTGGCTCTTCCCAGTCGTATTGCTCTTTATTAGGTCTTGCTGGCCATTGCACATCCCGTGGACTTGTTCCCCCAAGTTGTGCTTGCCTCTGTCCGTATTCGCCGCTCGACTGTCTTGTTCCTTCGGAGTTCCCCACGACTCTTGGCTCTTCCCATTCGTGTTGGTGTTGTCCCGGTCTAGATAGCCATACTTGATCACCGCCTCTAAGTTGTCTATCCGATGCTTCCCGTCCTTGCGAGTGATTGCATTGCCGCACCCCTTCCAGTCTCTTGCTGTTGCTGTTGGCCAGTTTTTCACCTCTTGACATAGTGGCGGCTTCTGACCTCCTGATGGATTCTTCTTTCTGGGTTTCTGAATGTTTGCTGTGTCCATCACTGTTGGAGTTGACCAGTTCTTCACCTGTTCGGTTAGGCAACCCTCCACATACTTCCGTCCTATGCTCTCCCGGTAAGCCTTCCGCTTTTCCATTCCCTCTGGAGTTCTCTCTATGTCCATCGTTGTTGGAGTTTGCCATCCCAAGGATGTAGACTCGCTTTCTCTGATGAGGCGCGCCGACTTCTTCCGCTGAGAATATTCCTGCCGTTGCTCGATAACCCAATCCTTCCAATGTTCTGAGGACATACTGGAGAACTGGTTCTCCGTCGGCTGTCTTGCAACTGAGGATTCCTTGTACGTTTTCGAGGAAAACAATTCTAGGTTGGCACTCTCTAATTCCGTCTGCGATGTAGGGGAAGAGGTGTCTGGGGTCTTCAGTAGCTTGACGCTTTCCAGCAGCTGAGAATGGCTGACACGGGAATCCTCCAGAGAGGATGTCCACGCATCCACGAAACTTTCCGTATGGGAAGGTCTTAACGTCCGTGAAGACAGGTGCTGCATCCAGCTTTCCCTCTTCCATCTTTGCAACCAGGTTCGCGACAGGGAATCCTTCCCTCTCCACGTAAGCGATCTCTCGCAGATTTGGGAGAACGCTTCTGAGTCCAAGCCCAATTCCTTCGTATCCAGAACATAGGCTGAGGTGTGTAATTGTTTTGGTAGTATCCACATTGTATCTTTCTTTTAGTTTTAGTTTTAGTTTAGTTCTTTTATATTAGTAATGGTGATGGGAACATTCGTCTTCTTTAGTTTGTATCCTTTATTCTTACTGCCAGTAGTCAAGCATTTAATTGCTTCGTCCTCGGTGTGTGCTGTTTTAATAGCACTACAGGGTGAGGGCATATCTCGACGGGTGTATGTAATCCTGTAACACGGCATCAATGAAAACGTCCTATGTGGTTCTTGAAGATGAACTTACCCTTCACATCACGCGCACCTTCACGCTGCTTGGCTATGTTATACTTCAATGAAACGTAAGCCCCATGCTCTGCATCTACTCGACGAGCCTCATCCACATCCTTGCCATCAGGCCATAGAAGTAAGATGATGTCGGAGTCATTTTCAATGTCACCAGAATCCTTGAGGTCATACAAGGTAAGACCAGACTCACGCTTGGCTCCCTCACGATTGACTTGTGCCAACAGGAAGACAGGAACGTCCAACTCCATAGCCATCAGTTTTACTTGGTGTGACACCTCAGCTATGCCATCGTTCTTTTTCATCTTACGATCCCAAGGCACAAGCTGAAGGTAGTCTATAACAATCCACTCAATCTTGTGCTTGCGCTTATACATACGAGCCTTGGCGCGTAACTCATCCACACTCTTAACGTAGTGGTTGGTGAAGATAGGAGCCTCTGCCATCTTGTCTGTTGCTTCCCATACACGCTTCTGGTATTCTGGTTTCATCATCCCATCGTGCAAGCGGTTGAGTGGTGTAGCGGCACAGGTTTGAATCATGCGGTTAGCCAGAGACTTAGCTTGCATCTCAAATGAGAAGTAAAGACCTGGTATGTGGTGCGTAACTGCGTTCTGCAAGACGATGTTCAGAGCAAGGGCAGTCTTACCACAGGACGTAGGTGCGGCAATCACCATCACCTCTCCCTTGGCTACGCCACCACAGCTAAGTTTCTCATCCACCTGTGCAATACGAGTGGGCATGGCAGACACCTCATAGGTTCCGTTCACCATAGCCTTGTAGTCCTCTCTGAGGGCTTCGGCAGCAGTTCTGATACTCCCGTCTCCCTTACCATCATCAACGTCCTGTAGGGACTGTAACGAGGCTTCTAGCCTAGACGTAACAGAGTCTGCTTCTTCCTCCCCCTCCTCTGCTTCCTCAATGGCGAGCCTACAATGACGGATGGTCTGGCGAAGCTTAGACTTCTCCTTGACTATGTTGGCGGCATACTTGGCGTGGGTGGCTGTCTCACAGGCTTCTTGAATTGTATAGATGGTTCCGATACCACCAATCTCCTTCTCGTTGCCATCGGAGCGTAGCTGCTCCAGTAGTGTGATGTCTGATAACTCCAACCCCTTCCCCACAATCTGCCCCATAGTGGAGAAGATTGTAGAGTTGCGAGCTACATAGAAGTCAGAGGGTTGAACAACCTGTGACACCTCGTCGTAAACGGAACCATCTTCAGACAGAAGACAGGACGCAAGAACAACAGTCTCCGACTCTAGTGAGTGGGGATGTTTCGAGCTTTTAGATTTAGGCATACTAGCTGTCTTCGCGTTCCTCTTGATCCATCACGAACTCACAAGCTTCACGTAGGCAACCTGTTCCGTAAGGGTAGGTCACCAGAGACTGGCCGTGCTTGTTGTATAGGATTACGGACTCGGGACGCATATCTACGTCATACTGAAACTCTGGATCAATGCCACTATCTTCCATCCATGCTAGGATTTGATCTCCCGTGCGCTTCTTAGACTTCATGTGAACACCAGGTATCCAATATTCTTCTCCTTCGGATAGCGAGCCAGCGTAGTCATCGACAAAGCGAGGGTGCCCTGAGACAACTTGTAGGCGTTGGACAAGTGTGTCCGCGTCCATGTGTTTGGCTGGGCCATAAGGGTAGGTTGCTGTTTTAATAATCATGTTCTGTTTGGTTTATGGTTTGGTTATGGTAAATCTTTGCTGATCTCTTCAAGGGCTTCATAGCCACGCATCACTCTGCTGAAGTAGCTTTCTTCCTTTGTCTCTGATACAATGTCGTAATGCTCCTTAGTCATTTCTTGCAGGAAGCCATAGCGGTGTGAGGTGCGAACGCTAATTGCCGCGTATTTATTGGCTATATACTGACCATAGTATAGAGCTTCAGTGTAAATATCATCACACTTCCTGGAGGTGCGGAAGTGGTTTGCAGCTTTGTCTCTGAAGCCTTGCTCCAGTTGTGTGCGTTCGTGCTTTGGTGTTCTGTGTGTGTCTTTTTGTAGTTTCATGTTTATGTTTGGTTTGGTTTATAAACTTGGGATGGTCTTTGCCACCTCCAAGATAAGTTCGTTTTCTAAAAGCTCTGGTGGCATTGGTGACCTCCAGATAGAGATGAGCATGAGGCACTTTGTATATGCGTCAAGGGTAAAACCTTCCGCTTCGTAAATTTCTTTTGCGGCAGGGATAGGTGATGGTGGTGTTCCCATCCTTTCACAATAAGCAGAGGCCAACTTCTGAGCCTTAGCAATACCAATCCCCTTCATCCCCTCAATGTTGTCGGTTGAATCTCCCATGAGAAGTTGAACTAACCAATGGTAGTCTGCTTCAGCTTGTGTCACTTGACGAGGCCAATCATCCTTGTTCCAGTTGTAGTGCCACCCTGGGACACCAAGTAAGTCCTTGTCTATGCTACAAAGGATTGGGTTTTTAACCCTTCCGTTCGTCAGCATGATGCCAAGTAAATCATCCGCTTCTAACTGGTCGTGCTTACACCACCTGTGATTATTTAATTCCTCAAGCTTGTCCATCAATGGCACGTAGAGAGGTGGCTTCTCCCGTCTCCCTGCTTTGTAGTCTGGATACAAGACCTTACGGAAGTTGTCACGTCCAGACACTACGAGGTAATGCTCTTGTGCGCGGCAAGCAGAGACTACACTTTGTATAGTAAACTCTACCATCTCGACTAGGCTTTTTAAACCTGTGCCAGTTGACTCAGCCTTAGCTGCATGAGAGTAAGAGATCAGTTCAAGATCAATGAGGGCAGTTTTGGTGCTTGTTTTTAAGTTCATAGTTTTGTTTTAGGAGTCGGTTAAAAGGTCAGTTGAGTTTCTTCGTTGATTCGCTTTGATGCCTCTTGGTAGTATTCAAGGCTCTTCTCTATGCCAGTAAAGTTCATGCCCATTGATGAGCATACCGCACCAGTAGTTCCCATACCCATGAATGGGTCAAGAACGGAATCACCTTCTTTAGCAAAGTTGAGTAACACATGACTGCAAACCTCTGGGTTCATGACTGCCCTATGTATATGCTTGTAGGGATTGGCCGAATAAACGGGCGTAGTGAAATGGTTTTTAGTGTAGGTTTTGTTTGCTTTTAAAGACTTGTTTTCTGATGACAACACCAGGATGTATTCATAAGCATTGATTACGTGAGGGTTTGGCATTGGGTTAGACTTGTGCCATATGATAACCTCAATTAGTTCAGGTGCAAACGCACCCATCAGCCGATGAACATCTTGCCTGTTGTATGAGTTTTTCTGTATGTTGTAAAACACGTTGCCCTTGCATACCCTCAAGCAATCTGAAACTGAGTCGTGAAGAAACTGGTAGTAGTCATCTACGATGTCGGTGTGGTTGTTGTATTTGTCGTTTCGCTTTCTGTTGTATGGTGGAGAAGTAAAGACAACATCAAATGCATTGTCTGGCATAGTGTTCATTACTTCAAAGCAACATCCATTTATCAATTTACTTATCGTTTTAGTATTTGTTTTTAGGTTCATAGTTTTGTTTTGGTTACGGTATTGGTCAGATGTAGGGAAAGGTATTTGTATGGTCAAGAAGAATCGTCCTTGTTTTTTTAAAAAAAAACTTTGGTTCCTTGGTCTCAATCAAATCGGTGTAGCTCTTGGCGTTCGGACATGGTTCACCCATTACGAATGAACCATATCCTGCTGTCTTGTCTCAAATCGTATGAGTCTGACGCTCTTTCATGTCGTCCCGCTTGGCTGTGGTAAGTGCTGTATAAGCTACGGGACGGTGTTCACGCTCCGTTAGGAGCCACCTGTTACGCTAGGTCGGTATCTCTGTCAAACCTAGCAACCACCAGAACCTGGAAGCTACGCTTCGGGTTCCTTTGTGCAGACTTGGGTTAACCTGTGAGGCCACTTGCTCCGCTAGACTGTATGGGCATAAAAAAACCCCTCCTACATGTCAAGCTGTAGGAAGGGTTTAAAGTTGCTTGAGAACAAGCGGGGAAAGTTAAACTGATCCGTCTTGACACGGTAGCATTTCTGCTATGATTGAATTTAGTAAACAAGTTTTGGAAACTTGTCAAGCGGTATTATATCACAGCCCCTTACTCCCCTTCTCTAGTAGCTCTCCTTGAGCCGTAAAGGGGCTATATTGCCGTTTTCATGGATGGCGAGACACTTACCTCGTGCAATGAGTGTAAAGCCGCTCACGCTAAACTCTGGCGCATCAATCTCTGTTATGTGATAGGCAGAGTGGACTTGTTCCTCTGACAGTTGCGGGTGATCTTTTCTGTATTGCTGTATGGTTTTCATTTTCTGTTTGTTATTCCTTTTTTAGTTTTGTAGTATTGAGACCTAGTCATGCCGACTTGCTCGCAAGCATCCTTGACCATTAGCCCCGTTGCTTTGAGCTTATCGACTGCCTTGACTGCCTCATGCGGGTCAATGCCTAGCGTTCTCATGTGAGGCGTGCCATGCTTGACTATGATGTCATCCTCACCTGCGGGCGGCACTTTGTCTTTGAGGCTTTCCATGTATCGAACTGCGCTTGCTATCATGCTCTCTGTCATTACTTCTTTGTTCCTTCTTTTGTTGTTCGACTAAAAGGAGACTTGCGCTGCTCTCCCTTGCTCTCTCCTACCGTGCTTGCTGTTAAAAGCCTACGGTATGCGTCTCTCGCCGCACCTGAGGCCATGAAGCCCATGCAACTAGAGATTTTACTTTGCGTTCCTGCTGTGTCTATTGCTCTCATTGTTTGTTTACTTGGTTTGCGTATTGGATTAGTGAGCTTGCAACGTCTTGCGGCAAGCCTAGCTGATAGATGGCGTATTGAGTTGCCGCCTCTGGTGTTCCTTGATGCGAGCCTATCATTTGATTAATCAAAATCTTGGCGTTTTCTAGTTTGTCTGTGATGTCTTCCATTGCCTTTACATATATGGCACGGTTAGATCGTCGATCATTTGCAGCAATACGCCTCTATGATCCTCTAAGGTGTCCGCGTGATGCGTTAGCACCTCCGCAAGCGTCTCTATGTCTTCTTGTGCTTTGTTTACGGCGTGATTGAGCAAGCCTAGCGCAATAGCCGAGGCGATGATATAACTTATTATTATTTTATACATGGTTTGTATGTTTAAGAATGCTTTACAATAACGGAAGTTTCCCCCGTGCGTATGTCAGTAGAGATGAAAATGTCATCGTCGCAGCCTAACTCTTTTAAGCGAGCTAGTTTGTCGGTGTCATTCATTCCTTTAGTCGGTTGGCAATAGACTTCCTCCAATACTTCAGTTATCGAAGCGTGTTCTGTGCTGTCTGGGTTTAGTATTTTGTTATTCATGGTTTGTTTATGGTTAGTTTATGGTTAGAGTTAAAGCGTGTGCAGGCCGTAGCAAACGCAAATGATTGCCGCTACAATGCAAGCAACCGTGCAGATTGCTAGGATTTGATTGTCTGTTAGTTTATTCATGGTTTATAGTTTCTCCGCAATTACGGTTACAATTAGCAGTATCGATGCTATGGCTATGCAAGCGGCTACGATAAACGCGCTCTGCTCTTGCTTCTCTGTTTTGACTAGCTTGGTTTGTTTGTGTATTTTCATGGTTTGTTTATGGTTTGTTTATGGTTTGTATTACTTATAAAAGATATGTTTGCCTATGACGCAAGTCTTTTTAAGAGAGCTTGCCCAGTATGGATTGCAATAGTCTGCGTGGTAGTGGTCAGCCCCGCCCGTGTAATTCGTAGGCGATCCGTTTACAATGGCTAGAGCCTCGTTAAAACGTGGATGCCGCTTTGCTTTGGCTAGCAACTGGTCAATCCTTCCGCTATTCCAACAGCTAAATTGCTTCCGCTGTAAACACACTTGCCTAGTGGTAAGCTTGCGCTTTGCCGCACGGTTCCTTATAACCTCGTTTACGGCTTCCATTGATCCCGTTGAATACTCTCCCCCTGCCTCCAGGATAAGCGTTGCTGCGACTATCTCAGACGCATTTACGGATAGACTTGAGACTAGGCCAAGTGCTAGTGCTAATATTAATTGTTTCGTTTTCATAGTTTGTTTGTTGGTTTGCAGTTAAGTTTCTATTTCGTTGCGTCCATGTGAGGAAACAATCGAGCCGGCAATAGCCTGCCCATTCTTAATAGATGAAAGGCAAGGCAAGGCTCGCGCACTTCCCATGAAATGCCCTTGCTGATTAGCGTTGCTATTGGTTTGCCCACCGTGTGCCGCAATAAGCAAGTTGCGCTTATGTGGTAAACATTAGTGAGGTTCGTTCCTTTGCGTTCCGTTGTGATTTTCATGGTTTGTTTATTGGTTTGAATGCCATTTAATGGCGTGTGAGTGCCCCTGTAGGGCGTTTTGTTTGTTTGTAGGTGTCTTTACCTACCGCGAAACCCTGAGACCCGTATAAGGGCACTCAGGGCGCAAGGCAATTTGCTTTGCTTTGCTATTTACTCAGGAAAAAACGCTTGCATTGCGTCGCTGATGCCTTGTCCATTTGCTCCGGCCATCATTAAAGCGTAGCTAAAAACCAGCGCAAGCTTTCTATTTCCCTTGCTCAGTTTGCTCATCATGGACCCATACGCGCCATAGTGGTTTCGAGTTAAGGCCATGCCGCCTTCAGTCTTCTTGACGAATGGCGCGAAGTCTTCCGCCAGGTCCAGCACTAGCTCGCGTTGCGTCTCATTCATGTTGACTAAGCTCATGACTTGGCCTTTCCGCCTACGACTACGAATTCAAGCTTGCCGGCCTTTAATGCGGCCTTGAATATTTGCTTTTCATTTAGCTTTGCTAGCGTTTTTTGCATGCGCTTATGATGGTCTGTATTATTATTTTTCATTTTATTACTTTCTGTTTTTGTTTATGTTAACTTGTTACGTTTCCAAAGCAGTCGACTGAGTCGCCAGCGTAAACGAATTTGATCGTATACTCAGGCCCAGCATGACGTTGCGCAAACTTTCGCGCCCATGCTTTAGACTTCCAAAATCTGCAACTTGACGACGGTGTGCCGAAGAAAACACTTCGACGAAATAGGCCATCTTTGCAAGCGATTGCATCTCCTGATAGGACGAAACATTTAATCCATTTTTTTCTGTTTTTCATTTTATTACTTTCTGTTTATGTTTATTCGTTTTCAATTGCTCTTTTCAAATCGTCAAGCGCATTAAGCGCAAGACTAAAGTGAAACCAGTCGCCAGTCTTTTCAAACTTGTCCAGGCATTGCAAGACTTCATTTATTAATTCGCTTTGCATCTTAGTGGACCCCAATTCCAATTGTGATTTGATCGAATGACTTAGAGCCGCATGCATGCTCTCCACTTGGCAAACAGTTTCCACAGTTGCCGGGACAAGCGAAAACTTTCTTATTGCCAGTCAAAGCTTTCAACTTTTCCCTGACTGCTTTCCGGTATGCATTTGAGCCTGGCTTATCTTTACCTTGATACGACTTTTGTTGAATAAATAGCTTTTCAACCGTCACTGCATCAAACTGGCCGCGCACTATAGGCAAGGCAAGAAAAGCGTTTGCAATGCCAGTCTTGGCCCATTTGGACCCGGAACTTGCATTCGTCAAATAATTGTCAGGCCATTCGTATCCGCTTGAGTCTAAAGTTATAAACTCATGCCAGCTTTTACTGTAGCCATAGCAACGCAAGTCAGGCCGCGCCTTGCAAAGATCCATAAAGAAAGTCAAAGTTTCAACGTCTTTAAAATCACCATCTACAAACAAGCGCACTGTCTTGCTTTCCGGTATTGCTTTAAATGCATTTGCAACCGTTTCAGTTTGAAACCTAAGGAGCAAACTGTTTTGCACTTGCCTAAAGAAAGCTGCCGGATACCGCCATGCTTTAAGAGAATAACAGAATTTTACACAATCTCCTTTGCCTGGACAATCAGCAAGCGCAAGACTAGAGAAAGCATAAAATGGCAACTTCTTATTGCCTTGCGCTTGAAACACTCGAAACGGCGGCGCGCTTTGCATTTCACCATTTAGCCAGGTTAAAAGCTTGTTTGCATGGTATTGCCATGTGCCAGTGCTTTCTATTCTCTCAGGCCCGCGATCAAGGCAAGCTTGCAAGGCCGCCTTAATTGTCTCGAGTGATTCAATAGAGTTAACTATTTCGTTCGCTTGCATTCTATTCATTTGTTTTCCTTTGTTTAGTTTAGATTCGCTTTGCAGTTTGCTTGCGATACAAACAAGTTACCTAAGTGCATTGCTACGTGTCAACACCTTTTTTTAATAAATCTTAACTTTTTTTATCTACCATTGAATAGGCCATGCAATAAGCTTATCAATTTAGGCTATAGAATACTGGTCGCATAAACTGGTCGCAAGATGTATCACACTCAAAAAGAATAAAAACAATCCCATACGCGAGCAACTTTCCAGCAATCGCCAAGCAAACCTCATGAGATCCATGCAGGCGCGCATTTTTTCGACAGGGGCGGGGGCGGTCAGCAAACGACTGCTACTCAGATATGTATATACATCCACCACCCTATAAAAAAATATATTCCTGCGAGGCTTTTATATGGTTAAGTGCTGTTGCGTAGACACAGCTTCGCCCCATGGGCTAATATCAACGGTTTACGAAAGTAGCAATCAGAGATCACTAGGAGTGGAGGTAGTTAAGTCAATACACTCCGTCGATAATATTTTATGGCTAGCTTGCATGGCGTCATCAGGGCTATCCAACCTCTAAGCATTAGGGACACCCGTATTCCTACGACTATCTCGTTCCTCGATGCCTACCCGTATTTTTACAACTCATAGTGGGGGACTATAGGACTTGGGCTTACACGCTTGCTCCGATGGTTGACTGAATAAGTATTATAGCAAGAACCGTGCCAATTTGTATAAATGGTCAAAATTGACCAGTATGAGAGTTTTATCAAGGACTTACAGAAGTGCCATAAAATGTAGTGGTCAAAAATGACCAGAGTTGTGGTCAAATTTGCTCATTTATGGGGGGTTGACAAATTATGGTAAGTATGATTGGCTTTGGATTATGTCTACTAAAGGAAGCCAACCCAGGCAATTAAATAGGGATGATAAGAAGCTAGAAGAGAACTGGTCTCAGATCAATTGGTCTGGTAAGCCCAAGGGTGTAGAGGTTAAGTCTAGTAAGGGTGGAATCAAGACACGGATGGTATATAAGGATGAGTAAAGAAAACGAACAAACCTTGGCCAACCTATCGAACTCCATCTCGGAGTCGGTCAATAGCTTTGTAAAGTCTTGGGAGCCTAAAGGCAGCGGTAGACCGCCGTTGAGTGTTGGTAACCCTGCTAAGGCACAGGAGGTCTTAATGCTTGTAGCAGTAGGGACAAGTGGTAAGAAGATTCTGGAGCTTACAGGTTGTTCTACTAGCACAGTGGCTAGGTTGAAGTCTGACTGGTGTGACCACATAGGAGACTGGAAGGAAGAGGGTGGTAAGATTAGTGGTGGTATATACATGGACACCTCAGAGGGTCTTAGTGATACGATGGCTCGTATATGCAAGGCAGAGGAGGAAGAAGATTGGAAGGCTGTTGAAGCCCTCTCTAAGGCTTTACAAGCAAAGAACAAGATACTTGAGGTCAGCCATAGGCAAAGTATGACGGCGCGTGGTGAAGCGTCTCAGATTACCAGAGAAGAAAAAGTCTTTACCCAAGACGACTACGAGGCTACAATCAAGGCAGCTAGGGATAGGATAGCTAAAGCAAAGATGATAGAAGCTGAGGTTCAAGATGTCTAGGTCAATCGGAGATGATAGCTATGAGCCTATCTATGACCAGATACGAGGGATACTGGGAGAACATTTTGAGAACTACTGCTTTATTGTAATGGATGAACAGGGAGAACTATTCTATGACTGCAACCATCTGCCAGCAGGAAGGATGCTGTTACGTGAGATGCAGGAAGAGATCAGTGACGAAAACATAGAGATTCAGTGGGAGTTTGAGGATGATTCCGATAATTCAGCAGAAGAAGAATGACTATTGAGTTTACAAAGCACCCAATAATCAAAGCCCCTACGGACGAGGAGATAGTTCTTTTAGGTGAGGCTGACCCTAAGCTTCTATCTGACTTGCACGAGGTTCACGAGGGGCGTATACGTTCAGCGGAGAGTGACCCCTTGCACTATGGCTTTGAACTAGAGGGATGGAAGCACGTAGACAAGTTCTTTGAAACAGTCAACACTGTCTTTGTTAGTGGTGGTAACCGTAGCTCTAAGACAGAGATGGGGGCTAGGAGTGTGGTCAAGGCTGCATTGGAAAACCCTAACGCTGAGATAGTATGCTTTGCCCAGGACAACGATGCTTCGGTGCGTGTGCAACAACGTGCGGTTTACAATTACCTACCACCAGAGCTAAAGAAGAAGTCTAAGTCTACCGTAGAGTATTTGAACTACACGTTCAAGAATGGCTTTACTGGTGCTAGCTTCATCCTACCTAACGGTTCTACTGTTTACTTCCACACCTACTCCCAGTTCATTGCGAACCGATCTAAGTTTGAGGGTTTGGAAATTGGTAGTAAGACACCCAAGTGGCACAACATTGGTCTGTGGCTTGATGAATATCTAGAGGAGGGAGACTTGGTAAACACCATGCGCTTCCGTTTGGTCACCCGCAACTCTAAGATGCTGATGACCTTCACCCCCATTGATGGCTACACGCCATTCGTGGCTTCGTTCCTAAAGGATGCAGAGACCCGCAAGACGCGCAACGCAGAGCTACTAGACAACGAGGAGGTTCCATTTGTTCAATACAGCAAGTCTAAGGATGCAGGCATTGTTTACTTCCATAGTGAGTTAAACCCGTTCGGTGGGTATGAGCGCATACGCAAGGAGTTACAGAACAGTCCTAGAGATGAAGTATTGACCCGTGCTTACGGCATACCAGTCAAAAGCATGAACACACTGTTCCCGTCGTTCAACACAAGCGTCCACACCTGCTCACAACTACCCGCTATTACCGAAAAGACCCATACCATCTATCAGGTGGTTGACCCTGCTGGTGCAAGGAACTATGTGGCTCTGTGGGCAGCAGTAGATAGCAAGGGGTATGTAACTGTCCTTAGAGAGTGGCCAGACCGTGACAGCTACGGTGAGTGGGCTATCTTCGGTGATCCACGGTGGAAGTTTGGTCCTGCATCTAAGAAGATTGGATATGATGTTCAGTCCTACGTCGATGAGTTCCGTATGATTGAGGAAGAGCTAGGTGTAGAGGTCTTTGAGCGTATCGGTGACTCCAGATACTTTGCCCGTGAGAACGAAGACAACTCTGACTTGTTTGAGAGCTTTGCCGACAAGGGTATGTTCTTTGTTCCATCGAACGGAGCCGACATTGACTCTGGCATTGCAGCCATTGACGAATGGATGAAATACAACCCCAACTTACCCGTAGACGAAAGCAACAGACCTTTGCTGTCTATACACGAGTCCTGCGGTAATTTAATATACAGCCTACTAAATTGGGGTCACCAAGGTAAGCGAGACGAGCCACTAAAGGACTTCGTTGACTTACTTCGATACCTGCGCATGGCTAATGGTGGAATGGGACCAGATCACTTCTCAACAAATAATATGGAAACAACAACTAAAGGAAAAGGAGGATACTAATGCCTAAAAAGAAATTAACGCAGATCGCACTTGAACAAGAGGT
>Ga0208645_1002700_pt1 | contig 13859 bp, 14 predicted proteins | sample VirMetDEL_Sep_01_FD_184519 | JGI IMG/M metagenome (GOLD analysis project Ga0208645, IMG submission 184519) | Aqueous microbial communities from the Delaware River and Bay under freshwater to marine salinity gradient to study organic matter... | ecosystem: Environmental > Aquatic > Marine >... | reverse complement strand
GCTGAAACTTGACTTGGAGAAGAAGGATAACCTCAGGAGAAGAAATCTCAATGAGTTGCTGACCCTGAACTCTCACCTTGTTGCTCTCCAACACCACAGAGGTCATTTCAAGTATGCTCCGAAGGGTGATGGATATCCTCCTATGTTTTCTCTCCAGATGGCGATGAGACGACTTTACATTAGGAGGCTCGGTCAGCGTAGAGAGTAAAACCCTCTTTCATCCACCTGAACCTCAGGAACTCCTTCATCAATAGCATCTCCCTCACTATCGCTATAATCTATATCATCATCCGCGATTGTTGTCTCTATTTCATCCATAATAATTCTCTGTATGATAAGAGCCCATTCAGGTTTATCCATTTCTTCCAGATATTTACCAATCTTGATTAGTTCTTCAATATCCATTTAATACTATTTAGATTTTTTATGTTAAGAGTAAATCGTAAAAGAGGTCGTTCAGACCACATACCGAAAAAACTATTGAAATAAATCTTTAGCATTATATTTTACATTCTGGAATTGTAATTGAGGATCTTCTGCCTCCTCTGCTTCAATCTGGTCGCTTTTCTTTTTACTCTGTAATAAATCACCGACAACATCCATATTAGCATTAACTTGCTGGTCTATCCTAAATATGACTGCTGAATTTAAGTCGCATCTGGCCGCTGACCCATCAGGCTCGTGGATACTACATCTTATTCTGGTGATAACTCTATCTATCGTATTGGTAAAAGTCATCTGCCCCTGAAATCCATTCAGGAAATCCCCATAAGGATTCGCCTTATTGGTTATCGCGACTATCGGCATCGTAATCCCACTTGTAAGACCTCCTAATACTCTATTAGGTTCTGCTATGATATCTGACCGGATTGTATAGTATGGACGAAGAGTTTTAGTAGGAAGTCTTTCAGCAGTTATATTAACTGATTGAACTGGAGAGATTGTAATTGCTGGGGTGATATATCTCCCCGGATGAGTAAATCCAGGTCCTCCGGGTTGCGTGGCGACTGGGAGCACGGGACTAAACATACCGACTGCCAGAGGATTCTGTTGGAATTCAATTAAATCTCCCTCTCCTACATCAGCATTGGTCGTTAATATATTAACATTATGGAGGTCAGCATTCGCTCCGTGTGCTTTTAATCTTACTTGTCTGGAGGATGTAGAATCAGGATTATGAAACTGATTGTATCTGAAACCCATAATACCGATAAGACTTTCATCCCATAACTCCTCAGGGACAATCCAGTCCTCTATAAATAATCCACTCTGAGCGTCCATTATCGTATAGGGTTCAATCGCCACATTATGACTGATATATGAATTATCAGAGCCTCCTGTGTATGAACCAGTAAAATCATCTGTGTAAGGAGCCATATCAGGATTATAATTCCATTTAAGAAGTCTTTTATTAATTTTAGCACAAGGATCTCCACCATTAGGATCAGAGGGTGCTGTCCCTGTGGGACGGACATAAGAAGCATCTTGAATGTTTCCTACTACTTCAGCAGAATGAAGACTCTGTATCTGAAACCTCTGTTGGTCTTGACTATAATTAATAATAGGACTATCTGCTCCCACATACATCGCGAACTGATAAGGGTCTAAATCATATACCTTGTCGGCGGTTGCCTGAGCGAATCTATATATTTTAGTCCATATAGAACTGCCGACAGTGGAGGCGAAATTAGACCCATAAGTATTAGAATTTCCATTATAAAGAATCATTGCTGCTGTCCCATAAGCGGTGAAATGCCAGTCAAAACCATATTGTCTCTGTCCCACTCCAAGGACTTCTGTTGGTTCTCCGGGATGAGCGGATGCGTTCGTGTGAAAGAAATGGTCTGGAATTTTATTTCCTGTTCTTGTAAATTGAAATCCAATATAATATTTTTCCTCTCCTAATACGTTAAGAGTTCTAATTTTTCTGGCGAAACCATATGCTAAATCATTATAGTCGGGTTCTAATCCATCATAAAAATAATTAAATCCTCTATCTGTATAACCGACATCGTTTTCTGTAAGTTCTCTTGTATTAGGATTGTAATCTATAAAGATTGGAAATGAAGTCTGGGATGCTGATATAGTAGAATTATATAAATCATATCCCAGGAAGGGACATTTAATATCCCGAATATTACTCCCCAGATTCCATTCTCTCACTCCTCCAACCGCAGGGACTTCAAACGAACCATTCCCATTATCATATAAATTCAAATGAAGGAATCTTGTCTCATCAATCCCACACTGAAATCCACTCTGAGTATAATCAAAGAGTTCAGGATAAGTCGCCTGAGCCTCAAAGAAATCCTTAAACCTTAAAATATTCTCTTTCGTCCAGTCTGTATCAGTGATAAGAATAGACTCGCCTTTACCCATAGGAAAATATCTGCTTAGTCCTAATCCATTTCTTTCCCCAATGTATCCATCCAGATAAGAAGACCCGTTGATTAATGACCCATTTACCTTTAATCCAGTTGTATATAATTCAGGTCTCTTGATACCGATTGTCTGAAAAGAAGATAAATAATGATATGCGTCATCCACATTCCAACTTCCATCAGTCTTTATCCATTCCGCATTGTCTGCTTTAGAGAAATTAGAAGCAGTCGCACAATTATATAGTTTATATGCTGGTGTCTCTGAACTGACTGTAAATGTTTCTCTTCTCGTAAATGTGGGAGTTGTGGCAGTTGTATCATATTGAAATTTATGTAAATCTGAACGCTCATTAATCTCCTGAGTGAGTTGGTCTGCTAAATCTGTTGGAGAATTATATCCCGGATTCGCCTTGACTGAAATTAGATTTTTCACCTGAATGTAATCACCCCATAGAGCAGGGTCTCTCGCACTCTCACAGGTTTCGGCAATAAAAGAACTATTAGCGGTTGTCGGTGGAAGAAACTGGTCTGAAGAAGTCGCTGGTAATTGAAATGTAAATAGATTATGAGTGTTAGAATTAGCGATAGCAGTCGCACTCATAGTAATTTCAGTAAGACTATCTATTGAGACAATTGTAGGAGTAGATAAAAAACAGGTTGTAGGACTCTGTGCTATTAACTCCATCCCGACGATTAGGTCAGCGGTTGTTGCTCCGTGGGTAAATTTAATGATATCAGACCCCCCTTTTCCCTCACCAGTTAATTGTATTGTAGGATTGTTAGGATTTCCATAATAAGTCTGTCTTCTGGTGAAAAGAGTATAACGACTTCCATCATTGATACCATCCACTCTGTATCTTGTGTGAGCGACTCCTGAATTATACCCCCAATATTTAGTATTAATATCTGCTTTACATCTGTTTAAAGGTGGAGGAGGAAGGATAGTCTGACCGATATCTCCATCCACGGGAGTGACATCTCTTGAATGATTCGTCTTCCAATTGAGAGTTATCCCACTTCCATTCCACCTTCGGGGAAGGTGAGAGTAATACTCTCCATTCGCACATTTATAAGGAGAGACAATTATATTGAATGTATCATCCCTGATATCTATGTATTGTTTCTGGTTAGAAGCATTAATAAGTGTGTATTTAGAAGGGAGGTCGTCCTGATAAAGTAGTTTATCAAATATGGTCGTTTCCACTTCCACTGAAGCATTGAGACTTTTTCCTTTAATCTGTATCTGACCTGCTTCTGCTCCTATTTCACTGATATATGATGAATGAACTGATATAGTATCCCCTGGTTTCAAATGAATTCCATCGCCGACTCTGTTCGTCCATTTAGAAGGATTACTATTATTATTTCCAATTGCCTCATCGCTCTGTGATCGGGGACATTCTATTATTGTAGTCTTAGTAAAACCTTGAGACATTTTATAATAGAAGTAGATAAAAATAATATTATGATAAGAATTTAAATTAAGCATATGCCATAGAGAACATCCCATCCCTCAGTGAAGCGACTCTCATTACCTGAAGCCAGACACGGAGAGTTGTCGCTTGGGTGAGAGTGGTTCGGGTATCATAGAGTTCAATGCCCCGACTATTAACTCGCTCACCCTTATTGAGACGATAGGCAGTGTAAAAGAACTTCTGGCGGAGATTATCAGTGGCAGGATATCCTTCAAATGAAGCTCCGGGTTTATCCTTATTAGTGTTATCAATAGTTAATTGACCCTCACCGCGATATAAGTCCCGAGAGATGTAGGGGACACGACCCTCACTCTGGAAGACATTATGATAATGACGAGCATCATTGCTGACATCAATCGGGTAAAGGAAATTGTCATTGTATTTTAGGTTAGTGGTGACCTTGCCCGTAGTGGTTCCCGTAATGCCAGGACCATCAGCGACATACTTATTAAGAAGACTATCCTGACGCTGAGCGGTGCCCTGAGCCGCTACAAAGACCTTATTAACAATTCGTCCCGCACCACCGATATTCTGGATAAGTCCCGCAGAATATTCAGCAACTGAAACAGTCCTCTTTACAAACTGATAATCTACATACGAGAATGACATATTAGCATTCGCCTGACGATACTGCTCCATTAAATCCTGGGGATAAAAGATATAATCAGCGATCATCTGGCAGTCTCCACGAACAAGAGCCACATCCTTGGCAAGAGCTCCCGTAGAACTATGGCAAATGCGGTCTGACTCATTATTAGACCTTCGCTCTTGGAATGTTAAATGGATACTGACCTGCTCTGACATCATAAAGAGCGGAAGTTGATTGGTCTTTAGGAAAGGAAATAGGTCAGCGAGAAGAACTGAATAGGTCGGTTTATTGCTCTCCTTCTGGTAGTCAAATATCACCCGAGAAGGGTCGGGGAGAGTGGTCTGCTTAATAGGTTTCCAATAGGTAGAAGATACATCTGCCAGAGTGACATCAGTCCCATTATCTACTTGGATGGATTTAGATTCTGTTAGAGATTCCGTGAGAGATGCCGAGTTAGAGGCATTCTGGAAAGGATAACCCCGAGGAGTTATAGTGGGAGCAATTGTCATCATACGACCGCTCATAACTCCCTCACGCTCCTTAATAGCATCCGGAGGCAAGAAAGTCGTTTCATATGCCGAGAAATGGTTGTAATCCTCAATCTCGCAGATTGTTTTCGTTCCTACGCGGAGAGCGGCTCGCTGGATGAGAGAATGAACTCCTATACCTGCTGGAAAGAATGCTCTCCCCTCATCAGCAGTGTAAGCAAGACCATCTGTGGAGAATGTAATGCGAGAATTAGAATGAAGGATTCCCTTGTTATCTAAAACGAATCGTGCCTCACGCTCACTGAAAATGACTGGGTCTAAGATATCTGTCTGTAAATTTATGGCGGTATCTGTCGCTACACTGCCGATCTTAATCAGGTCTGGAATCTGGGATACTTGTGGCTCTGATGCGTCTGTCATACTCATATTTATAACAGAAACAAATAAAAAAATAAAAGATAAAATTTAAAATATGGATTTATGCGATATCTTTCGCTGCCTTATTAACTGACATTCCCTTCCTCATACGACCCATCATCTTCATACGGACGGACTTCATATCTGATGGACTCATTCCATCCTTCTTTTTCTTATCCATAAACCTCTTGAGATCTGCCTTCTGCTTATCTGTCATCTTAACTCCCTCACGCTTCTTCTTCGCTGGTTCTGGTGCTGGTTCTGGTGCTGGTGCTGGTGCTGTCGCTGTCTCCTCTGAATACTTTCCTTCCATTTTTATAATAATAAATAAGAAAATTATTTTAAATAAATAAATTAAAAAGATTTACTTCAGGACTTGAATGCTTCCTCCAGCACTGACAATTGTCTGGCGAGAATGGACGAACAAGAAAATAGCATTAGGATGGTCTGAAGTCAGGCGGAGTTGGAGTTGGACTCCAAAAGGAGTCGTGCTGAAATCTAATCCCTGATTACTGATAGAGTCATATGCGACACCGATACCGAAAGCATCTCCACCATTCGCGATAATTTTAGCATTAGCGAAATTAGTCCCGTAATCTATGTTGCGATAGACTGATGGTTCTACTGAAGTTCGTGCGATTTTAGCAAAGTTCTGAACCGCATTCATATAGTTTCGGCATATCTGAGCATCAGCGGTCTCATTGTTCCGACCAGCGACTGTCTTCTGGAGACTATCAATATTGTATTCTAATGGAACACGCTGACCCGCTCGGGTGAAAACAAGTTGCTCTATCTGTGCCTTCGTCCCGTCGCTGTTAGAGAATCCTAAGGTGGCGAGGCCATCCCGAGTCCAAGAGTTAATGTGTCCTGCGGGGACTACGTTCATAAAAGCACCGAGGACTGACTTTAGACCGAGATTGAAATTGAGGACAGCATTAGCAGAGTTAATTGTATTGTAGTAAGAAGAGATAGAATTATAGACAAAAGTGTTCGTGCTCTGGGGTTGGAAATCTTGTCCTGGGTTCTGAACCTCACAGATGAGGCGAACATTAGATAGTTCATAATAAGCGTCAAGGAGAGTAGTATCAGTATTATCAGTTGAAAATAAAACATTCTGGTCTGGAGACAACTGAATCTCAATCATAAGTCCTCCAACACCCCAGTCATTAGATAGAGGAATAGGGTCTTGACCTAAAAATAGACCACTGACAAGGGGGATACAGAAAGAGTTAGGAGAGTCTCCACCCGATGCGTTCGCTCCCTGAGTGTTGGTAATGACTCCTAACTGCTGAGCCTTGTAGTTAGGGAAACGAAGAGCAGTTTCATATGAGTGGCAGGCGAAATCCGCCTGAGACTGAGTGACGCTGAGGTAGGAACTCATCATACGATTGTGATGGTTAATTGTCTCTATGGTCTGAGACGACCTCTGAGAAAAGATTGAAAGAGTATCAATAACAGAATAGACACCCAGACGCTCATTCATACGGATACCATCACTCTCTAAGGGAATGATTGTATTGTTCTTTTTCACCGTAAATTCTCCCACAAGTCTTACACTTCCCGGGACAATAAATCTCTCCTGTGCTCCAATAAGCAACTGAACGGTCGGTTGTCCGTTCTTGTATGACAACTTTCCATCGCTCGTAATATTACTCGGGACAATCTCTAAATGCTGGTTCATTATTATAGTTTCATAAATATTTTATTTCTGGAGACATTTTAAAAAATATAAATAGATTATAATGGTTTCAGTTGTCATTAAAAAAAGCGATAAAGCGGGAAAGAAACTTATGGCAGTTTTTACAAAAGACAATGGGAGAACGAAAACGACACATTTCGGAGCCGCTGGGATGGATGACTATACTCTTACGAAAGACAAAGAACAGAGAAAAAGATATCGGAGTCGCCATAAAAAAGATCTTTCTACTGGAGACTATACGAGGGCGGGATATCTATCCTATTATATACTATGGGGAAATTCTACAAGTCGTCGGGAGAATATAGCAAGTTATAAGAAGAGATTTAATTTAGGGTGAGTCTGGTTCTTCTCTATCAAAGTCGCCGAAGATATCTACTCCCATATGATATGCTGTCTCCTTCGCCTGTTCCAACTGCTCCTTCAACTTCTGGTTCTCCTCCTTCAGTTCCCTGTTCTCCTCCCGCTCATCATCCACCATCAATCCCAACTTATCCACTTCATACAGCAAACATCTACCATCGGGTTGGATGCTCTCCAACTCCTCCTTCAGTTTCTTGTTCTCTTCTTCCAGAGATTCTATCCTGTTATCCTTCCCCTGCTCCACTGCCTCCGCATCAATCATCATCGCATCATAATCATCCTTCTCCTCTTGGAGTCTCTTGTTCTCTGCCATCAGGTGGTCTATCATCCTCCCGAGGTCGGGGCCGACTGTTCGGGCGATATTTAACTTGTCGTAGTTCATCTCGTCGTAGTGCTTGTAGAACTTCTGGGCGAGTGCCTCCTTGAGGTTCTCCTCCCTCATCTCCAACTCCCTGATGTGCTGGACGACCTCTTCCATTCCCATAATCATTTCAGTGCCGGGCATTGTTTCTTTTCTGTTCTTTTCTTTCCTTTTCTATTACGTGTTCTTGTATAATACAATCAAATTTTTACCAACAATCAAATTTTTCTACATAAAAATTTAGTTGTGTGAGAAGAGGGGATTAAATGATTTATTTACCAATATTCAGTTCCCTAACAATCGGGATTGTGTTCTCGTTGTCATAATCAGGATTATATGTATCAGAGCGAAACAATATCAGTTTCCCTTCTGGGTAAGGATGGGAGGAGGTCTTATTACTGGAGATAATACTATCACACAATTTCTGTGCTTCTTCCTCTGTATCAAAGAAATCTATATCGTCTTCATCCTCGTCTTCCTTCTCCACAAACATCACCCCGAACGATTTATAATCTTCTTGTTCGTATCCTATTCTCTCATAGAGAGTCTTCCGCTTGGCTTCGTCATCTATGAAATAATCTACATCTTCTTTCGTCAGGTCGCAATCTCCACTCCTGTCAAGGGTGTAGGCATAGAACCGATAGTATAGAAGGTCTTCTTCCAGTTTCTTGTTCTCCTGAATGACCTCCTCTTGAAACTCCTTATCCACCTTGGACTCTTCTTCCATCTCCTTCATCTTCTTCCGCATCTTCTTCATCTTCCTGAGGTAGAACTGGTTCTCGTTCTTCAGTTGAGCGTTCTCTGCTTCCATTGTATCACCTGTTCGTGTGTGTTATTGTTTCTTTTCTAATCTACAATCAAATTTTATGCTTTCAATCAAATTTTTTAACCGATATGATTGAGAGGATTATGATTCTGTGATGCGAGAATACCATACTGGGCGAATGCCTGAGGTGCTGCCTGAGGAGGAGCGGCTCCGGGTTTCATACCTGCCTCGTCCTGCTTCTTTTCTTGCTTGTCTTGTTCTACACCAGCGATAGTAGAATCAACCGCAGCGAACAAATTAACGGCAGCAGCGACAGGAGCAAGAGCTCCTCCAGTAAAAGCAGCGGCGACATCTAACGCTCCACCGACAAGTGTCGCAACATTTCCTACATCTACCCCGAGATTCTGTTTTACCACATTTCCTGCGGCATCTCTTGTATTAAATACATTTCCAGTTTCCACGAAATTATCTATATCCTGATAAGCAGCGAGACCAGTCCCAACTGCTCCTAAACCTTTCGCACCAATTTTAGCAAATGCTTCACCTCCTCCCGCCTTCAGTATTCCGGCCGCAGCAATTCCTTCAACACCAGTAAGATCTTTCGCTGCTGTTGCTCCCTCACCGAATAGTTTCGCCCCTTGTCCGGCTTCTGATAATGTAGCAAAAGCACCTCTCCCACCCCGAGCAATAGAAGTCCCTACATCTGCCGCAGATAAGTTGGTTATTACTTTCCCTGACCCCAGAGTCGCTTCACCTGCCGAAAGACCTCCTCTCGCTGCCGCCGCCTGTTGGAGACCTCTTGCTGTCCCACGACTGAATGCTCCTAATGCTCCCCCAATCGCTTTCCCAGTCCCATAGACTTTATCAACTTTCGTGATATCAGATTCCACATCACTTTTAACATCCTCATCCACTTTATCTTGTTCCTGATGGTCTAATGTCTTGAATGCTATACTCTGAGTCTTAAAACCATTAGACCTTAACTCATTAATATCTGCTGCGTGTTGTCCCAACTGATTCTGAATAGAAAATGCTGCCGAGTGCCCTCCATAGAAATCGCTCATAATTATAAATGATACAAATAAAATAATTTACTCAGGAGAATTTAAAATGTTAGAACCTTCAGCGATAAGAGTCTCAAAATTGCGATAGGCTCGGGGAGGATTGTCCTGAAAACTCATATGAAGGAAATCATATCTATTAGGGGTCGCCAGAGCGTATATCTTTAACCAGTTATCTGCTCCCCCGAACACGTCTCCATATTCCTCTGCCATCTTTCCAAGTTCCTTCTGGTTAGGAAAAGGACTTCCTACAATTACATTGGTCGCATTCTGTCTAATGATAGGAGAACAAGCACGAAAGTTCTGACTGGAGATAATTAGCAACTTAATATTGAAATGACGGAACCGGCTCGCTAAATGATTGATTTTCGCCTCCCTACGGATTGACCCGAGGCAATCATCTAATACGACAGCAATCTCGGGTTGGTCTTCCTTATCATAACTCTTCTGTTGTTCTACAATCCCATTAATGATACTATCATCATAGGCATCAAACGTATCAAATGCTTTTCTTAAAAATCGTGAGGTGATATCATTAGCAATTGTATTACTGATAATGGTTGTATTATCAAATCTATCCTGAGCATCATAAAATTTATCGTTCAGTAGCATATTGCTGATGAGTGTGCTCTTCCCTGTGCGGACCGGAGACACTAAAAGAACTAATGCTCCTCCACCGAATCCATCCACTTGCGGGAGGTGCGGATGAAGAGGAGAATGATGGCTCGGGACTGGGTCGGGGTCTTTCACTGGGACAACAACGGGAACATTTCCTTCCATTTTATTTATATAGTAGATAATTTATTTTTATAATGAATTATTTAAATTGCTCGCTTCTGTAATACTTCTTACGGATCTCCATCTCATCCATAAACATAGACCGAGGGTTATCCCAATAATCAAAATGATTTTTTCCTACTTTATACTTAATTGATAGTTCTTCATTTTTACTATTAACATAATTCACCCATCTCCCCCAATCCATACGCTCTTGTTTTTCTAAATACCAATATCTCCCTTGCTTTCTTTTCATTAACTTCTTTTCTGGAGGACACTGAACGACCTCTTTTTTAACGACCTTCTGTAAGTATAAGATTCTCTCCTTGCTTAAACCACTCATTTCAAACTTTATTAATATTATACCAAATTATCAATCAAATTTATTTTTATTTAAATGAAACAATGATCCCACGCTGAAGTTTTCAATGCTCTATTAACTTCCTTAAAGACCTCAGCATCGTGTCGTGCTTTCGCCTCTTGCTTTTTCTTTTCTTCCTTCCTCTGTTTCCTGAGTGTCTCCACCCTATTAACTGACTGCTCTACTGCTCTCTGGACTGCTTCATCTAACTGAGCCTGACTATATCCTTTCTCAACAATCTTTTCCTTTTCAATTATCTGAGGTTTCCCACGGATTTCTTCTTCAATAGGAGTCTCTAATTGTTTCTTTAATTTCTGTCTTTCTCTTTCTCTGTATTTCTCAACGAGTTCTTTATCTTCGTTTTCTTTCGCCTTCTGTTCTTCTTTCAGTTTCTTTTTAATGAGTCTATTTTCTGCTGCTTTCGCTCTTCCTCTCGCTAAAATCTCTAATTGTTCGGGAGTGGCAGGACCTCTTTTCCTCCGAGTCTTTTTCACCTTTTCGGGTTGAGGAGGTCGTTCAGGGTCTAAGATTGTTTTAACTCTTGGTGGTTCAAACATTTCATCCTGAGGTATTTTAGGTTTTCTAACAGGTTCAGGGATATCATCATCTATCTCTATCTCTGCTTGTTCTCTTTCCTCAATATCCAATTGCTCTTGTATAACTTCATCTGTAAGTGGAAGAGGTCTTTCAGGCTCGGGTTCGGGAGGCATAACAACATCAGCGAGATAATCTGTCATTTATAATATAGTATATTAGATTATATTATAAATAAATTGTTTTTAAAAAATGATTAAATATGATTAAAGAATGATTAAGGACTCATAATTTATCTGCGTCTCCTGATATGAAAGACCACCTGAGTTGTTCCCGTGAGAGAGTTAATTTCTTTTTCATAAGAATCTACAATCTGGACTTGTAGAGAGTTCAGCATTATCTGTGATGGATTGTGGAGAGAGATATAAGTCTTTTCACCCGGAGCAAAATACATAGCACCGAATTGTCTTCCATCGCTGGTAAATTGAGGGACTTGATATACGATCTTAGAGAGACTTGACTGAGCCCCATTGAAAGACTTATGGGTGAGACCAGGAAGTCTTATAAACGAACTGATTGCGGTTTTTACCAGTTCTGATGGAGATGTAAATACTACCGCAAGAGTATCGTCTCCACTGACATAACCTTCATCAGAGGTAGATGCGATATCTGCCCTATCATTGAAACCGAGTCTTCCTCCCATATTCGGCCACTCCTGAGCGGGGAGAAGAGTATAATAGTCATTGTCAGCATCCATTTTATTAATTGTAAGGATATGTTTCCAATCCACACCATCAGCAGTATTGAGTCCTACATACTGATAATCTGTAATACCATAATCCGTTAATCCCCAACTTGCTTGTTTATATACAGAAGAATCTGCTTGTCGCACCGCCTGAGCGTTCCCACTTGAAGCGAGTTCTCTCCCAGAGATATAATGGATTCTCTGTGGTTCAAGACCATCAAAGGCGAACACAGACTCATTAGAAAACATATCACTCCCCGGAGTGTATCCTCCAATTTCACCAGCAACATAAGTGGGAAACGTATAGGTATTATCATTATCATAATTAGACTCGTATTTCGTTATGGTGACTGAGCCAGTTCCTAAGTGGATTGTAGGATAAAGAGCATAGGAGGTGTCTCCAATAGGATTGAATACCTGCTTGACTGTCGTGGAGAGTGTAGATGAAACAATCTTATCATAAACAGTCGTGGCATTTCGCTTGAAATAAAGTTCTATTTCATCTCCAACTGCCTGAAACCGAATACCATCCCAAGACCCATTGAAAGCGGTATATGTTAATTTAGTCGGTCCGACATCAGTGCCATTCGTCCAGTAATCTATCTCCTGAAGTCTGGAGACTTGCCCTGAATCACCCTCATCTTCTGTATCAAAGACACGATGGGCGATAGTGACATTACCATCATCGTCTTTAATAAATACATAGTCATATAACTCAATAGGACCAGTAATATCCTCTTCGGTCTGTTCGTCTGTGTAATCCAGAATTCTCGTATCATCATACTCGTTATATCCAGTATTTCTATCAATATACTGAATGTTTCTGTCCTCAACATTAAGTTCTTGCTCGCTTTCATATGTTTCCCACTGAACCTGAGGGCGAGAAAGTCCTACAGCGAAGGGTTGTGCTGAAGCAGGTTTAATTGTAATATCAAATCGTCCCTCATTGAGACCGAAGGGTCTCCCAGTGAGTTGTGCGACTGAACGAGAGTCTCTAATAGTGGTTAATGTAGTCCCTGTGTGTAAGAGGACACCAGTCCCGGGAGTCCAAGTGTAATTATCACTTGGAGCAACTGTCCCTGTCTCTAACTCAGATGGGTTAGCGATATTAAAGAGGTCGTGTGCTACCAACTGGGTTTTTACATCTGTGCCCGAGGCTGAACCCCTATCGGTAAAAGTCATAGAGAGACCAAGTTCTAATCCTGAAGCGTTCGTATGGAGAGCGACTGCGGAATTATTATAGATACGAGGGTCAGCATACTGACCATTTATTCTATTCTGTAAATGACCGATATAACTATCTAAGGTATAAGTTCCCCTATCCAATGCGATAGTTCGGGAGAAGGATGCTAAATAATCATACCTATCAGCACCGAAAACTCCTGAAAATGTATCGGGGTCAGCACCCCAGTAATGACAGAAAAAATCATTTTCATTAATAGTAATATTACCGCTTCGTTCTATTTTAACACTCTCAACCGCTATCTCTGAGTTCGGTTCAATAATAATGGGAGACCGAAAAAAGTTCGTAAAAGAACTCGGTTTCTCATTATCTAATGGGACGCTGTTCTCATTCAACTTGCTTGTAGCGACAATTAGACTCATAATTTATATTAATACCTACTATTTTATTTTCTATGATAAAATTAAAAAATGCCATACACGGGAAAGAAGAAAGCGAAACCAGAGGTTAAAATGAAAGAGTGTTCTCCGGGAGTGTGCGACACGACTCAGCATAAAGTTCCAGATAGAGTGGAACGTTATCAGAAAGTAAAACCGAAGGATGTGTTCGGTAAAGATTATGATAAGAAAAAGAAAACTAAGACCAATTAATAATACTTTCAT
>Ga0208645_1002699_pt1 | contig 13862 bp, 9 predicted proteins | sample VirMetDEL_Sep_01_FD_184519 | JGI IMG/M metagenome (GOLD analysis project Ga0208645, IMG submission 184519) | Aqueous microbial communities from the Delaware River and Bay under freshwater to marine salinity gradient to study organic matter... | ecosystem: Environmental > Aquatic > Marine >... | reverse complement strand
TGGTTACCTTGGTACCACTACGGTGCGTACCTCTTTGGATAGTGTAAGAAAACGGACCAAAAATCTCAGGGTCTTGAGGAGAGATAGCATCTGCTCTTCTACCGACTGGATTAGGGTTCCAAGAATGTGCTGTATGAGTAGCGTCTATGTGCAACTTCATACTGTTATCAGGACCGGGGAAAATACCCTTGTCTGGGTTGTCGAAGAAGAACTCCTCGAATAGAGGTATTTCGACGAGTGCACGAGTACTTGCGTACTGACTACCTAACTGGTAATCATGCTGAACTGTATCTAGGCTTTGGAACAATCTGTCGTTGATTGTTGTTCCATCATTACACATTGACTCTTCGCTAAACTTGTCATCAACATGCAATACGCTAGTCTCGTCTATTCCAGTAGCAGTAACCCAAGCGTTGAATGAATCTGCTTCTGAGCCGTCTGCTAGTACAAATGTACCTGAACCTACAAGTCCAGTACTGTTACTGAATGAAAATAAAGTACCTGTCTTACTGGTATATTCGGCACTAGCAAACTGCTTTTGTTCACCTTGGTTACCTGATAATTCAAGATAAACTCTTCCTGTAGCAGGGAAACAATAAGTTCCCCAAGATTGTAAATCATCAGCATTGTTGTTCAAAGGTAACACTGATATCTGTCTCTTTGTACCTATGCTGATGGTAGCGTTGACTTTGGCCTGACAGTCTCTACGGGTGTTCCAAGCCAATCTGCTGAGTGGTGCTGGGTCCCAAGTCTCTTTGGTGTTTATAGCACCTTGACCGCCACCGCCAAGAGTCATTGTCACTACTGGAGCGCCCGGCATAATTTCTTTGACAATGTGAGAATCTGGACTGGCAGAGCCTTTTACGCTAACAGTTGAAGATGCTATGTCACTTATCAGACCGTGTGCTCTAAGTACGGCGTTGCCATCAGTGTCGTCTCCAAAAGAAAGCACCCTTGCCCTTGACATAAGGTGTTCAATGCTGATATGGTTCCTCATTTCTGTATCTTTTATCATCTTAGACAATTGAGCGAAACGACTCCTATCCGCAGGCTGAATGACTAAACTAGTAACATTGTTCCTTGACTTATGCTCTATAATGTCAAAGTATTCATGCACCACTGTACTTTGGTTTGTACTACCTCTACCTGCCGCTTGAGGTTCTAAGAAAAGTTCGTCTTTGTTTACCACAGCGTCACTCGTACCTGCACCTATGGTAATGCTGCTACTAGTGACAGCAGTAACTGTACCCAACTGCTTACCATTTGCTTTGTAAATTACATCATCAACTGCTATTGTGTCATTCACCGTACCACCTATTACATTCATTGCTGTTGAAGTAGAAGCAGCGTAGTCTGCACTGAAAGTCAAACCTAGTCTTTGTCTAGTCCCGTTAGTCGTTTTCCTTAATTTCACATTGGCTAGTTCATCGTAATCAGAAGATTTGACAAAATGATTACGGACAAGCACTCTGTGAAATACAGAAGACCTGTTAGACAACTCTGATTGAGCCAACCCTATCCCTTTAGGTGTAGTTTGAGGTGTATCTGTAGCAACTCTAGGTAAATAATTAGCCGGGCACAGACTCAAATCTAGTTGCCCTTCACCAACTAATCCTTCTGAATCGTCTCCTTCTAACTGACCATCGTCAAATGGAAATAGATTAGGGGTCTTGAATGTCATAACACCGCCGGGTGAAACTAAGGTCAGAGGATTAGTATTAGCAGATGTTCTTATCAAGTCAAGTATACTAGTTGTACCTGTAACTATTGTACTGACATCAGGTAAAGTTTTGTTAATTAATAATTTAGGAAAGTTATCTGATAACTTTACTATAGCGTTGTTAACAGCGGCAGTATTGAACGAACTGTTATTAGGAGTAGCAGAGAATACAATTGTCTTAGCGCTGTAACTTATCGTAGCCGTTTGGTTGGTATAAGAAGTAAAAGGTGTCTCTCCATCTATTGATACTCGACTGGCTGGTATTACAGCACCATCTACTCCAAACGATTTTACGCTTTGTAAAGTAAGCGTGGCAGTAGAAATATTAGCGGTCAATCTGGATGTGGCTCCAACATCGAAATGTTCACCTGTTCGGTCTATTGCGTTATAGTGTATTTGTACAAAAGGTGCATAATTGTAAGTTTCTAACTCAGGTAAAACCAATGTTGCTATTCTATCTTCACTGGAAGGTATCAGCGCTTTAATATCGCTCTTAGCATCTGTAGAAGATATAGACTTTAATAAGAAAGGTTCGGTATTAAACTGAGGTCCACCTATTGCTAGTAATCCTCTTTTAGTGTCATCTATATCAGACATGCCGTTTTCTACAAAAGTAGACACAACAGATGAATAAACTAAGTCGTTTACAGGAATTGTACCGTGAGTATCAAAACTAGAAATTATGCTATTAACTGGTACTATATCTTTTATGTTGCCAAATTGAGGCATAAAGGTAGCATTGACTACATCACTACCTGCATCTAATTTCTTTTCGACATTGTGCGATTCGGGTGGTGGGAGTAGACCCATAAACGGATGGCTTTTGACATGGTTGAGAATGTGCCTGCCTGTATGACCAATTAAGAAGTCAGTACCCATGTTAGCCGTACTTGCAGAAAACTGGTTGTATTCGTGAGAGTCAACTGCCATACTCATAGAAAACATAATGCCATGATTTTCAAAGTCACTTTCATCAATTATAACCTGTCCTTGTCTTTGAGAAAACTGAGTGCCACTACCTTGTGGTTGGAATACATTACCGTTACCGCCATCTACTATACAGTCGCCTATCACCACCACGAATTCACCTGCGTCGTGAGCCATCAGTAGTCCTCTTTGCCCACTGGTAGGATTTGCTGTAAAATCTAAATGAATAGATGAAACTCTTATTTGCCCATTAGTCGGGTCTATAGAAAGTAACCTTACTCTCTCAGGGGCTTTGTTAGTAGGCTTACCTGTCTTTTTGTCATAACCCAAAGGATTGATTAGTAAATTAAAAGGTACCTTTGCTAGTTCTCTGTCATTGCTAGAAGTAGCAGTGTAGACTTTGTAAGAATATTTACCAGCGCTCCAAGGTGCTGATTGAAAGTTAGTAAAGACTTCTCTTCTTTCTCCAGTCAATTCTTCAATCAAATCCTTAGCAACAGTTGTGCTTACGGTGATAGTTGAGTCAACTCCTGTAGATGCGACCAAAGCAGGAGTTTCTACTCTCGTGGCAATAGGGTTGATAGGCTCTTCAAATCGCCATAGACCAAGTGTATTGTCACCTTTGATTGGTGCGAATTGTTGTCTACCAGAAGGTAGAGCACTAGCAGACAAATGGATGGTCTCTAATGTCCCTCTAAAATCTCCACCTCTACCGCCTAAAAACATTTGACTTTGCTGTGGTACAAGTTCGTGTTCTTCTTCTAACACTTGCTCGACGAGTAAGTCACCGTTGACATGCATGCTGAGTATTCTCCTGTCGAATGTAACAGTTACATTCAGCAACTCTCTGGAGCCCTCAGCAAAAGCAGTAACATCATTAGTATCGACATCTGAACCTAAGTTTGCAGAGTTGATAGTAGAATTGTTAGTTGGGAAAAGTATACCATCCCAGTAAGCAAGTAACCCGTTTGCCTTGTTTACAGCCTTTGCACTGCTAAGTGTGAACACATTGTCTTTACCATTATTTTTATTCCTCAATCTAACCTCAAAGAAAGCAGGTGCTGAACTACTAGGAGAACCTACTGTAAGTCTCATAACATTGTCTTGTTCAAATATAGTACCGCCGGAATCAGGAATGAACCAAGTTTCTAAGGTAAAAGAACTCATAGAAGTAGGTAGCCTTTTTCTTTCTTTGGTCTGTACGCCATGCAAATTAGTATTGTTTGTAGGAACTAATACGCTGTCGCTTATACCGTTGAATTTCAGTCCATATCCAGCATCTATTAGCAAACTCATATTACACACCTATTACGAAGTCCGATGCTGACAATAACAAACTGTAAGCGTAGTAGTTGTTCCCAGCATCATAACGCACATGAAGTTTCTCCGGTATTATCCTAATACCGCCTTCATTTACACTAGAAAGATTAGTTTGCAGAGTCAGCCATATTGCATCCTTACCTATACCGACCAAAAATCCAAATAGAGATTCTATCTCATTAGGGGTTATCTGTTTTAGTTTTCTTTCAAACCAACTATCAGGGCTATCGTCTGTTTCCATCCCAGTCATGTTCAACAAAAGATTGTCCATTTTTTGAGAAGCAGGGCGATTGTTGCTCGCTGAGCCTTTGTCCAATATAGGTACTTCACCAAAAGTCAAAAAGAAATTACGGGCTACTCCAGTTACCCCAGAACTTTGTATCAAACTGTCATATGGTATCTGTATACCTCTTAACAAGTCTACTGTTCGGTCTGCATTAGAAACCAGACCTATCAAATCTTGCGCCTTATCACCTGCTGACTTTCTTGACTCTACAGGGGTATTTCCTGAACTTTGAAATTCTTGCTCTTCAAACAACGCTTTCAAATCAGCACTTATTATAGAAGGATGTAGTATTGGTTCTGGCGGGCTGTAAACCTGTTCAAAGGTCAATATAGTTCCGTTTTGGACTACTCTAAATGCGTCACTTAGAGTTTTGCCAGTATCAAAAGTCAGCGAAAGTGCAGTAAAGCCCGGCATAAGTGAGCCGCTTCTTACTGCATTTCCGCTTGTTTCAAAGGCTGCCTTTACTCTATTGGCCATTTCTAAAGCAGGGTTGTCAACTGTGTGGATATCTTTGATGGGTAAATTGATTACGGCATCCATTTGCGCTGCGTCAAGACCAAAGTTATCAAACGCTTTTTGCACTATAGTCGGAGCAGATGTATAAGCAGTTCCTACATCAAATTGTATTCTGACCCCTATTCTTGGAATATGTGATGTCATCGTTGACGAGCCAAAGGATGTAAAATTACTGTCCATAGAACTGTCGTGAGTAACAGAATTTTGTCCATAAACTCTATCTGGTCTGGATAACCACAGGCTAGGTATAAGTTTAATTGCTTGACCATCAAACCGATTTGCCAATATTTGATTACTTATGTCTATCTTTACCCTTGAATTTCCTAAAATTACAGAATTATTATTAGTGTAAAGTTTTATTGTATAAATTGCTTTATTTCCGTCTGTTATACTTGGGTCATCTGTTATGTGCTTTATATGGCCGACAAAATCACCTATGTGGTTAAACAGTTGCATAGAAACATATATTTGTGTATTTGCAGGTAATGTGTTAGATAAATTACCAGTACAAGTAATAGTATTACCAGAAACTGATTGAACTATACCTATTTCTGTCCCGTCTTTGTGTATTAGTTTATCACCTGCTTCTAGTACTTGTTCGGCAGTTAAAGAAGCACCGCTGCCAGTATAAGATACAGTAAAGACGCTAACACTAGTAGAAAAAGTGCTAGTGGCTTTAAACTGCATGTCTGGATTAACTTCGAGTTGCTCAGTTAAACCGCTGGCAAATTCGATGCCCGCAGAACCGGGTAATGCCATAACAGTTATTGCATCGCTTTGGTTTTTGTTAAAGGCATCAATTGCTGTATACATATGCATTTGATGTCTTCTTATCAAACTAGTATGGTTACCAGCCCTATTATTTATCTTAGGAGACCTACGATTGTTAGTAGGAAAGAATGCACCAAAATTGATTGCGCTTCTCATAGGCTCTGCTTCAAATATACCATCAGAATTAGCGCTTACTCCTTCGTCATCGACAAATATACCGTTTACTTCTATCTGTATTTGAGGAGTGTTAGTGTCTATTGCGAATCGTTTGAGCATATTATCAGGTGTAGGAAAAGCGCTGGCTTTCCTATCGACTGACATGTCTATGCTTTGAGCAACCAAATCAATCTGGTCTTTACCATTAGCAAGTAATAGTCTGATTGGTATCGCCATTTTCTCACCTCACAATATTATATCAGCCGCTATGAATTTTAAACTAAAATCATAGGCTTTCATTTCCGCTTCTCGATGGACATTGAAATCCGTGACTATACCGCTTATGCCGTTTTTGAAATGACCTTCTGCTGTATGTGAAAACAAGCGGGATGCATGTACACTGTTTATTGATGACAACTTGTCACTAGTATTGCCTTCGGTAGTCAAGAAAAAGTTTCTTTGTGCTACTTCCGAATCGAGATTAGACTTACCCTTTGTAGCCAGTGAGTTGTAGGGTATCTGTATACCTCTAATGTAATCACCTTGTGCTTCTGGTGTGTTGTAGATAGTATCTTGGACAAATCCACTTGCTACATCTATTACCTTAGCAATTTTGTTACTGGGTTGGAAGTTCAAAAAATTATTACTGTTAGCCAGTATACCGATTATGTCTTGTGTTTTGTCACCGCCGCTTTTGACTTTCTTACCGGATTTACCACCAGAAAAGCCTTCGATTACAGGTGCTTGCCCTACTCCTAAGTTGGTGTTTATCGTATCTGCTAACAATCCCAAAGATGTCTCATGACTCTGAGTAACTGTAACTCTTGAATTATGACCACTAGATGATTGACCGATAGATGTAGTAAACGCCTTATCAAGAGTAAGATTACCAGCCGTATTAACCGCTTTACCTAAAGTAATGTAGTCACTAGTTATTGCTTTAGAAAACAGGTAAGAAATGTATTCGTCGGTTCTTGTCAGTCCTCCGCCACTATCTCTAGTAGCGCCATTTTGATGAGAAGGGAACTCAGGTCCTACAGCCTTTTCAGGCAAAGCGCTGGCTTCGTAAGTATCTGCATTCTTCACTGGTATGATTACTACAGGAAATAAATCGTTACCATTCAAGCCAGATGCGTCTCCATAACTAAACGGCTCTATCCACACTTGGTCTCCGGTAGCGTGGGTAGCATTACCCTGCGATAGATTGATTGTAATTTGGCTAGAAGTAACAGCGGTAACTTCTCCAAAGTATTCTTGGCTACCGCTAGTTTTACGGTAATTTGCAGCACTATCGTTTTCCTTAAACACTATCCTCATAGGGCGATTATTTTCTGTAAGTTCAAACCACTCTCTTGGGTCACCCCCGGTGACAGGCAGAACAGTTGCACCCGCTGATATAGAACCGATTGTCATGTTGGTCTTCCTGCGTTGATTAAGAAAACCATGTGGCTCTTTGACCGAGCCGACTAACTCTTTGTCAAACGCTACTCTGATGTGTTTGTTGTCGTAAGAATATCGAGCCAAACCCTCATACTTGCCTTCTTTGAGATGCATACCATATTTTCGAGCGAGATAACCTTCTATTTGGTTTCGCTCATCGGTAGTAACTGCTCGGTTGTAAATTAACACTTCTTGTATAGCACCGTCTAAACTAGTGCTAGTATCGTGACCTAAGTAAAGAACTCCGCTACCAGCAGGTGTGTAATCAACGCCTGATGTTTTACTGCCAACTTCTTCTCCACGAGAATATATCTTTACAGTGTCTGCTTCTGAGTTAGCGTTTGTGTCATCCATCGTGTAACATATCAATTGAGTGCTGTAACTATTACTACTTCCAGAATTAGAGTTCAAAGAATCAGCGACACCAGATTCATCCCAGCCAGCCACAACTCTTGTGTTACCTTGGTCGAAGGATAATGAATAACCACCTGTAGCAGATTTCAAAATAGGCTTTACACCTGTAGAGAAATTCCTAGCGATAACGAATATAGAAAATTCTTCGGAGTTTAAAAATGCACTGTAAGGTATGTCTAGTCTATCAGAGCCATTGAAAACTACTTCGGCCAACCCTCCAGTAGATGCAATTCTATGGAACGGTCTTAGTCCAGCAGTAGACTGAGTAGCATGTCTCCCGTTACCACTAGCATCATTCCATGTTTCTACGGATGTGTTTGGATTACCGACTATGTTTTCGGGCTTCAACCATAACTGTAAACCAGTCTTGACAGGATTATCTAACAAAGTGGCCTTCTCCACCCAATAACCTACAGGTAAGTCGATGTATCTTTTACTCCAATGTTGTAATATACGATTACCCAAATCTCCAGAAGATGTAGGGTGACCGCCTAGACCTCCACCGAAACCACCACCAAAGCCGCTGGAAAAGCCACCTCCACTACCTAGACCAGTACCGCCTATGGCAGATACTCCCATAGCACCTTGAGTGTTAAATGCAGATGGCATTAGACCACCTGTCATACCTCCGCCGCCTCCGCTATCGGGTTTAGGTGTAAACAGTTGCTGAGGTTGGTAGAAGTCAAAGAACGCAACGGCGCTACTGGTTTCTTCTTGACCAGTGTCGTCAGCAAATACACCTTGTATTTCTATAGCAACTGCTGCTTGATTCAAATCTATACCCAACTTCTTAGCATCGAAAAACGGTATGCCGAAGTTACTAATTTGTCGTTCAACAACTATGTCAATACTGGTAGCATCGAGAGAGATAGTTTCACCGTTCTCTTGAACAAGGCGAACCGGCATTCTCTCTCCAGCGTCTACCAAACTTAACCACTCCTGTTGAAACCACTTTGTGTGAGCGAGCCGCCAATCTTTGACTTGAGTTCTTTAGTGACCATGGCGCTTATTTCTTTGGCCAAAGTACGCTTGTCTGTTTTGTCAGTAACTCCACTAACATCTATCTTGAGATTAACTGTTACATTAGTCTCTTGATTTACTCCGCCACCTGCTACAGGTGATGCTGTTTCACCTATACTTTGCTGCATTGGTTCAGTCTTACTCATGTCTCTAAGAGACTTGGTCAAATCAATTGTATTCGTTTTGGTCATAGCCATTGACTTAGTGAACTTGTCCATTTGTTGCTGCAAAGCCTGCATATTTTCTTTAGCCGTTTTGCTATATTCACTAAAGTTTTTCATGGACTCTACTGTCCTTGGGTCTATGTTATCATCTACCATTCATCTTCCCCCATGATACCCACTAAGTCATACCCCAAATAAACTGCGTTTTCAGCAGCCTGCTCTTCACCTTGCATAGCCTGAGCCCAGTAAAGAAGTTGCTTAGCATCATCTATGTTCAATTGTCTCACATCCTGTAGTGTCATATTGTAGTGTGTCATCAATAAATATTCCATTGCTTGTTTCTGATAGCGAAGCCGGTCACTTACAGGTCTCCCGTTAATGAAGAACTTGATTTGTCCGACTTCGCTGGCCGAAAAACTAACCAGTCCATGACCTGACTTGGGTCTGGTAAAAGGCTAGTAAGTTTATTGCCATCTTCTGGAGACAGGCTCTCTATGTCAATTTCTATAGATTGCCCATCTGGATTTGTGTAACTGAGCCAGTGGCTAAAAGCATGTCGCCAGTAGTCCGAAAAGTCTAGGCTACCGTGAGTCATTAACGGTGCTACTTTTTGAATATGATAAAAAGTCAAACGCCGCTTACTAACTTCTACTGGTTTACCGTCAATTGTTATTTTACTCTTGTTCTCCTGTGACATACTTACTCACTTCCTCGTCGGATAGTGCCTCTTCTGAGGGGCTATCCTCCAGTTTCAGGTGAGCGAATGGGTCATCACTGGCTCGCCCTGCTTCTGGGTCGAAGAGGTATTCTCCACCCTCTTCCTCTTCTTCTTCAATCACTTTAGGTAAATTAAACACAGCAAATGGATTGAGCGAAATTCTCTCTCTCATCGGCATGTCAATTCCTCAGCAATGGTAAATGGTATCTTCACTAATTACTTTAACATTCTGTGGTTTGAGTTTCAAAGTGGTAAACAGTAAACCTTTGTCGTCGGGCACAGGTATTGCTAAATCTGTAATAATGTAATCGTCTATAATTATCCTAATGCTCGGTATCTTATCAGAACCAGTGGTAGTAGGCTTAGTGAAGTGCAACATGATTGTTCCACCAGTAGTGTTAATCGCACCTGCTCCTCTTTGCGTGTGCGTTCTTAGTTCATGATACAAAGCAGCATCTTGGAGTGCAAGTGTCACTTCCATCTCAAACTGCTCTCTTCCTTCCCTAATTATCGAAGCGTTACGAGTGCCTCCATAAGGTACTTGTTTCAAACTCAGACCGTTAGCGTCTACGCTTTCTGCCACCGGATTACTTTGTATAGTGTGAAAAACCTCTACTCCAGTCTTACCCCTAAGTTCAAATGCACTAACTAGTCCTAAGTTTTGGTCAAATGCTGTGATGCTTCCGTTGTAAAACATAAACGGCTTTTCTGAGCCTTTGGCTATACCGGATGCTTTCTTACCTCTTAGAGTATCAGCGGTGTTTTGAAACATTCTATGAGCAGTATATCTGTCACCTTTGTTAGCGCTTTCTAATCTACCCGTATCTGTGTAACAAGACAAAGCGTCGAATATTGCACGATATTTCAATTCTGCATCTGTTGTACTAGATATCTCATACTCTACTATCTTACAACCTCTGAATATTCTTGTAAGTTGCTTAGTGTCTCCCGCAGAGCCCGGAGCAATAGTTGTTTCATTGGTAGCATTAAATGACCCAGCGTCTCTTGTTCTAACACTATGCTCTAAACAGAAACTAGGTATAGTATCACCTGAGAATAGTAATCTATGAACATGATTATCAATCTGACGACTAGATTGTACATGCGGGCTACCGTCAGCATTATTATCACGGTAATGTCTTAGTTCTAATGTATCAGCAGTAGTGTGTTCAAATTGCCAATTGCCGTCTACATACAGTCTAAATTTACTACTGCCTAAACTTTCTATAGCACTTATTCTTCTGCACTCGTTACTTTCCGACCATTCAAAGTGATGAGCGTCACTGCTTAGATTAGAACTAGATTCAGGAGGCCAATACTTATCGGTGTCTAATTCAGGAGTTTTGTAAGTAGTCATAGGAACTTTGGTGGTGTCTTTGATAAGCAAATAATCACCCACTCCTGCATTAGTGGTTCCAAATTTAATATTAGATGCGTCGTCACTCAAGACATCAATGTAACCTTGACCGGGCGCTACAGACGCTACTATGGTCGGTACTGGACTAGTGTTATGTACACGCTCCCCGCATTTCTCTTTACTGACAACCTCTCTACCTAAACTATAGAACAGCCATTTGGGACTGTGTAAAGGCATCTCGATTGCACCACCCATGTGATGCACTTTTCCTGTCTGTTGAACTGCCACTTGTCTACCTAGACCTACAACATAATAACTGTGTAAATCTACTTTCGTATCAGGTAATGTCATGTAAGATGCCAAACCGACAAAGCCGTCAATTAAACTGACTTCTTTAGAAGACGCTGCCGCTGTGTTCATGACAGAATTAGTATCGCCTTGCACTGTCGGTAAACCAGTAGAATGAATCAAAATAGCGTCGCCAGTCCCACTACTGACAGATGCTTGGAACGGTGTCAAGGCAGGCACAATCTTAATCTTAGTAGAGTTACTATCGAGTGTGTGGTCTATTATAGTGTAGACTTTACTGTTCAAATCTGTATAGTAATAAGAAGAGAAGTTGTTTGTACCGACAGCAGAAGAATGAAATGTCATCTTTTGACCTATCAGCATGCCCAAAGGTATTTTCAAAATAGGCAAGGCTGGCTCAAATATACTCGTGTCACCAGCGGCACTTGTACCAACAAACTGTATTTCAGTAAAGTCTGGAGAAGAACTACTGGTGGTAGCAGTCCAAGTTCGAGGTACATTGTGTTCGATAAACAGACTAGTTTCTTGTCCCATAACAACTTCGGAAACATCTCCTTTGTAATGGGCACCGAAACCACTCACGGTATCATCTCCGCTAATATTACAACTTCTACTTGAAATGTGTGTCTAAACAATTTCTTAGTACGGTCAGACAAATCGGTTCTGGTTTTCAAAACCATACGGTCAAAGTTAGCACCGTCGCCTTTACGACTTGTGTGTATGATTCGGCGCATTTCATTCTCCATTTTTCTTAATCTTGACCTACCTCTTGCGGTTCTCATGTCGATAGTTATGTTGTAGCGAGTTGTAACAAAATTGTAAAACAAATCAGGTACCCTTTCTTCCTCAGCAGTTTCGTAACAAAGAATAAAGTCGTGCCTTTGTAAATCTAATCTCTTACCTCTTTCTGGACCTTCGCTGGCAATATCTATGATTACCGGCTTCACATTGTCAGTGTTAGCCCTATTCCAACCAGTACCTGTGCCAGCATCGTGATTGGCTTTTAGCAAGTCGATAACTGTTTCCAGTGGCTCTTTGAATGTAGCAACCATTACGAGAACACCACCACTTCTTTGTAGCGGGTCAATATATCTGCGGCTTCTTTACGGAACAATTGAATTTTAGAACCTAAGTCAACATTCTGAGAGCCCTCTGGTATCAAAACGCTACGGTCATCTGACATCAGTAAATCAGCCGCTACCATCTTAGTAGCAGCCTCTTCTATCGCTTTCTCCACATATCTTTCTCCGTAGATATAAGACACCTTGACAGAGTTGTGTTCAAAGAAAGGATATGAATTGTTGAAATAAACTATTCCCATCTCAGCGTCTAGCCACCAGTCACGCAATCTTGCTTGGTCACCGCTAGAAGAGCCCGCTTGTAAATCTAATTTGAATAAACGCTGGAATACAGTAGTACCTCCAGTGTTTAATGTCGTTAATGCTGCTCCATTTAAATTACTACAATTTAGAAAACTAGTTGCAGTTTTACTTTGATAAAGTAAAGTTTCTACATTAGTTCCAGTACCATCACCGACCATTAATACTCCTCCATCGGCAAATCCCTCAGTACTGGCAACATTTACAGTGGTACCGGAGACGCTAGTAGAAGTTGTACTGACCGATGTCGTTTGGGTAATAGTAATATCATCTAAATTAGTAGACGCAATACTTACTGATTCGCCACCTTTCGTTTGACGCATACTTGTAAGTTTTACTTTACCATTTCCATAATCTGCATTAGCAGATGCAAAAATTTCATTGTGCAGAGAGACATTAGATGTACTACCTGCCATTGTGAAAGTATTTGCATCTTTATCTTGGAAATTAATTGCAGCCTTACTAACTCGGTCTTCTTTATTGACCAAGTCTGCTAAACTCTGTGCAGCATAGACTCTGTCAAATCTAATGTCAAAAGTACCTGTACCGTTACTTAGGGCTGCGCCCATGTCTGCTTTGAACCCACCTTCGAGCCCTATATGGATAGTCTCTGAAGTTGTCAAAGTGTCTTTTATTTCCAGACGAGCCTCTGCTCCGCATATCTCTCTGTAATCCTCACCTTGCCACATTTCTATTCTTAGCATCTGTTGAACATTCCTAAACAACAATGGCGTAGTCCCAACATAATCAGTAAAGTATCTGCGCCTGTATGGTTTGTAAGTATCAAAATTCAGGTATTCTGCTGAGACTAGATAAGGCCTCCAAGCGTTGTGGGTAACATTATCTATCCGGTCTTGCACTTCTTTGATTCTCGTCTCTACAATTGACTTCTTCATACCACGAGTCTTGCCATTAGTAAACGCTGCTTGGTTTTCTACATAGGTGTTGGCAGCCGTAGTAAAATTAGTATGTGTAAAAGATGTGTCCGTGACTAACTTTACGCCACTTGCGCCTCCATTAGTAGTCGAGGTGATATTGAGTTCTACACCTTTAGGGTCTAAATCACTGTATATGAGAACAGTATCATTAGCACTAAATCCGATGTTTCTGAAGTCTCCGCCAGTAACGAACACACCGTCTGACACAGCGTTAGCACTAGCCAACACTGCTTCACTAGGACCTATGCCAAGTAAGTCTGCGACTTTTTGTGGAGTGGTGTAGACTATTGCATCAGGGTCAAGAGGGCGAGTCTCAGGCTCTCCGGGTGAAAATACTACAGGCATCTGTCATCCCCTTAACTAAGCCATGATACGATACATGATTAAATCTACTGCTCTTTCACTCCCAGATTGAAGTCCACCTGCT
>Ga0208645_1002696_pt1 | contig 13869 bp, 25 predicted proteins | sample VirMetDEL_Sep_01_FD_184519 | JGI IMG/M metagenome (GOLD analysis project Ga0208645, IMG submission 184519) | Aqueous microbial communities from the Delaware River and Bay under freshwater to marine salinity gradient to study organic matter... | ecosystem: Environmental > Aquatic > Marine >... | reverse complement strand
TCTTACGGCCTGCGGCTATGGCGGCGGCAAACTTTGAAAATGAGGTGTAGCGGCGCACTTTTCGGCCTTGTATTTCTTCATAGTCAACATGCGGGTCCCAAAGCGCCACTTGGTCTGTGGGCTTGATATTGCCAAACTTTTTAACTGCGCTTGTTTTACCGCTACCCGTTCCCCCCACATACAAGCAATGTAAGGCTTTTAATTCGTTGTTTGCGTTAATCGGCTTCATGCTGCGGCTTGCTCCGGCTCTGCGTCATTGGCCTGCACCTTTTGACGCTGTTTGGCGCGTTTCGCATCCTCAGCGGCTTGCTTGTCTTGCGCTCGTAATTCTTTCACGCTGGCAACGGTTGACTTGCTCAGCATGTAAAGCCCGATAATGCCCATAATTTCGGCTTTGTATTTACCAAACAACGCGGAATGAATGTCAAAACCATCCGGCAAATATTTCACCACGGCGGGTGCTAAATATTCAGCGGTGGTGTGCTTTTCGTCTTCTGACAGCGTAAAGCGCTTATGCGCGCCTAACTGGATTCCCGTTTCATACATACCAAGCGCTTGTATAACCGTTTCTACGGCTTGCTGATGCCGTTTTTGCTCCCGCTCGGCTTCCGCTTCGGCTTCACGCTCTTTTTCGGCCTCTGTTTGATACTGTGGCGCTGTATCGGGGTCGAAGTCTTCACCGCTTTCCGCGTCTTCGGCTTCAAGGTCTTTTAACACGTTAGTGAATCCGGTTTCATCGTATCCCGTTTCAAATTCGGTTTCGGTGTGTAGTTCGGTTTGCTCAGTTTCGTTTTTCATTGTACTGCTCTCTCAATGCTAATTAGGTTTAAAGTGCAACGGCCAGCGCTGCACCCAATAGGCCACCCACGACAACAAATAAGCTAATAGGTTTCGTTTCTGGCTCGTTTTCGGTTTCTTCTGGCGGCGTTTCGGTTTCGGGTTCGTTAACCGTAGAAACCGCGCTTTCATTGGTTTCCAGCACTTCGGCGGGTTCGCTTGTTTCGGCTTCGGTTACGGCTTCGACCGCTTCGGCGGGTTCTGGCTTTTCGGCTTTCACTTGATTAACCAGGGGGGCTAATTCTTCAATGGTCTGCACCATTTCAGCGCGTATTTTGGTTTGTCGGGTATCTCCGGCGCGTTGGTCTGTGCCGCATTCATCACACATTGTGTAATATCTGCCGGAACGTTTACCGCGTGGATTGTGAACGGTAGCAGGCAAGCCACAATCACAACGTATTACCCCAATGACAGGGTTTTTGCTGCTTCGGTTTGGGATAGTGCCAATTTGCACCCCCTTTGCGTCAAGAAAAGGAACATTAGCCATGCATTGCCCCCACTAAAATTGTGTTTAAGGTGCTTTGTTTGGCGGCCATGCGTTTAATCACTCCGGCGGCCATTAGTGGGTTCATCTTTTCCGCTTTTTGGCGGTCTTGCTCAATTTCTCGCGCTAGTTGTTGCGCTTGCTCTTTTAAACTCATGTGTACTACTCCGCTCACATTTCGACTTTTAAAAAATTAACTCACTATTCAACGCAATAACGTTGTTAACTTTCCACCCATGCACTTTTGCTTTCCTTTCGGCTTCGCGGTCATTTTCCGCAAGCACAAACACGGAATCTGATTCATGGGATTTACAAACAACCCTCGACCTGAAAACCTCATATAGCCTGTCGTTTGCTTTTTTCTTCTCTAAGCCTTTTCCTTGCATTATCCGCTGAATGTCTAACGCCAAAAGTTGCGCCAATTTTTCAATATCTTCTTTTTGCATTGGTCTTGCCCCTAAATTACCCGTAATTCGTTGTTAACCACTTTGAAACCCCTATCACCATCAATCACACCGTGACCGCTGGCGAGTGGTTTGTATAAACTGGCGGGTAAACCCGCGTTTTGAACTGCACGTTTTAGACTGTCATTAAACCCCGTACAGTTATTGACAGGACTCCAAGTAAAACGGCTGTCGCCGTTTTTGTTTTGCGCTTCGCGCTTTTCAATGCGGTAATTTCCCTCGCGTGTGCCTATTTCAGTTTCAGCGAAAAAGAGCCCGATTATCTTTCGGCCTAATTCGCCAAATTCATTCTTGGTTTCTTCGTAGGCAAGCGAAACGGGGTTTTCTTTGATTAGCTTCGTAAACTCTGACCACTTCGCATGGTCGGCGGCACTTCTGATACGTTCGAACGCTTCAACTTCATGCGCTTCCTTTAGGCGGCGGCATTCACGCCAAATTGATACAGACTCAGCGCCGAAAAATTGAAACTGGCGTATGCGCCAACGTGAAGCCCATGCAACAACGCGCTTAATCCCACTATTGAGATCAGAATTGCCCGTTTCAAAGTCGGGCTGTTGGTCTAGGTTTTCAGCGTTAGCATTGTCGGCGCTGATGTTTTTAGAAATATATTTTGCAATGTACCCGGTAGCACTTCCCTTGCTGCGGTCGATTTCTTCAATGTCAAAACGGGCGCGAATATCCAGCTTCCCGGCCTTATTAACTAACTCGCTTTTGTCTTCTTTGGTGGCGTAGTCGGCTAGAATACTTTGCATAGCTTGCTTATCTTCCGGGCGAACAAAAATAAGCATGTGCCAGTGTGGGCAAGCGTCCGCGTGTGGTTCAGCAACACGAACCCCAAACCACTCTATTTCCTGCCGCTTAATCTTCGCCCTTGCTTTTGCCCACTGATTACACAAGTAAGCTTGTGTTTCGTTTGGCTGCGCACCGTTATATTTGCGGCTGTTTGGGTGATACTTGCTAGGCGCTGTCCATGTTACAAAATACGATATATAGCCTAGTTCATCGGCCAATTCTTCAAGCCCACGACAACGCACCATTAATTCAATACGGCGCTTTTCGGGGTTCGCTGTGGTGGCTTCTGCAATATCAGCAAGATTAAAACGCTCGTTTGTGTCTTCGTTTACTAGTTCCATGGCCGCAAGATAGGCGGCATTGCTGGCGCGTTGCTGCTCCCATTCACGAACGCACACGTTAGACGCATAAGCTTGCCGCCCCTTTCGCACGAACCCCGCTAAAATATAAACATGCTCGTTTACCTGATCGCGAATCCTCTTGAATTTCTTTTCCCACCACTCCTCACGAGTCAATCGAACAATAACGGCTTCTTTGTGCTGCACCTCAGTTTCACAACGCGACAAAGGCGGGTTTACGCCATAGCTACGCGCAAACGCGCAAAGCTTTTCATATACCGCGCTAAGGTTGGTGTAATAATCTTCGGTCGCTTCATCACGCGCAAAATTCATCATGGTGTTGTAGCAGTGCAACGCGGCTTCTTTGGCTAATTCTTCAAGTCGCATTTCATTAAATAGCGCGGCCAAATCTAACGGGCATTTTTCAAGGTATGCGCGAATGTCATCAGTTGATTTACGCAAATAGATATTCGCTGAACGGGTAGGATTTAACGCGGTTTCGCTCTCGTAGCGCTTGGTGTATTCATCCAATAAAAAACGCCCGATATTGTAAGGCACACCATTTAGGCGTTCATTTACAAAACTTCGGGCGCTTTTTATGTTACTTACAAAATCAGTTATGGCCGCCGTATGCCATTGAACCAAACGGCGGCGTTTTTTTACTTCTGTCATGGCCGTTATACGTCCAAATCTCTCGCATAACTTCCATCACGGTTACGGGCGCATTTCGGCAAATCAATGCGGCGCGTAATCATACCACTTGCTAAAATTTCTCTTGGCGAGTAATCACAAGGTACACCCGTTAACCATATAACGCCTGTACCATCTTCATGACTTTCCAATACCTGCAAAACCTGAATAAGTGAAAGCGCACCGCCAAGCATGACAGACTCAACAAACGGAACGTAAATATAAAAACCGGGCTCTATTTTGCTGGCCATTCTGCCACCTCACCAAATAACGACTTATGCAAGTTCTTGCGGGTCTGCTCGACTTCATCACCAAGCATATCCAGCAAACGCGCCTTTCGCTGAATCGCGCTTTTCACTTGGCTTTCAGCGTCTTTTTTAACGTCATTTTTTTGTGACAATCTGTCACGAATGGCGGCCAAATGTTTCAATGCGCGGGGTCTGCTTTCCGGCTTAATGCGTAAATCTATATGCGCAGTATCTTCGGGGCGCATTCTTGGCGCGGGTCTGGCTGGCGCTTGTTGAAGCGGCATTGCTGCGGCTTCGGCTGGAATGTCTAAATCTATACCGGGAACGTAAATCACGCGGCCACCTTACGCGCATTTGCGGCGGCCAGTGCTTTATTGAATTTGATAGATTGCGCTTTTGTCACGATACCAATGTATAAATCTCTAAAGTACAACTCTATACAACCAAGCTTTTTGTTGGCTTCGTATCGTGTGAAGTTGGTTTGAACACCGCCGTTTTGAAGAATGAAAACGGTTCGTTCACCTGACGTTAATTTATGAATGAGCATAATTGATTTTCCTTTTCCCCGCCGCTTTCCTTGGGGGTTAGCGTCCGGCTGTACTGCTCAACTCAACCGAACGCTAACAAGGAAAGAAGCTAAATTAATTAGGTGCGCTTGGGTTACTGGCGGGTAAATACTGCTGATAGATAACCGGGGTTCGCCGCAAGCGCATTTAAACCATAGTTAATTGCGCTTAACTGGTCAATAGCTCTTAACGTTGCTCACACTTGACTAATGAACTAATCTAATACTGCTGATAGATAACCGGAATTGTAAAAATGCTAACCACTGTGGAACTACTAAACCGCGTGAAAGCCGCGTATTCTCTAGACTCAGATTATGCCCTAGCAAAGAAGTTAGGCATTTCTAAGCAGTCCGTGAGTTATTACTACAATAAAGGCTCAACTTTGAATGATAAGACCGCTTTCGTTGTTGCCGAACTTTTAGACCTCAACCCCGCGTATGTCGTGGCGTGTAGCAACATGGAACGTGCAGAACGAAAGGAGGACAGTGTTGGCGTATCCTTTTGGATGCGCTACGCGTAGAACAATTCAGACCGTGACAATCTGTCACAACCCATCAAAGTGTAAATGTTTGTAAATATTGGCGTTTTTCTAAACTGGAATGCGCCAATAATATACATTATGCGTAATTAGCTATTCGTCCAAAATCAGTAATTTATGTAATTTGACAGGTTCGACCACATTCTATTTACTATGCGCCGTTTTTCACGGTTAAGGAGTTGTCACCATGGATAAGAAAAACTTATGTAAAAAAAATAAAAAATATTTTTCAAAGGCTGAATTAATTTTTATTTCTGCACCTTTTCGGCGCAAATGTTCACTTGCTGGAATTACTCACGGCGGCATGAGTGACTCACAAGAGATTAATGTATTAGTTGAATTGTTCGGCGTAGCTGGTAGAACGGTTCGGCGCTGGCTTAATGAAGAAGTTAAACCACACCCTTGCGCGGTTGCGTTGCTCAATAACTTGTATATGGGCTTTCCACAACAAGGACGCTGGCAAGGCTGGCAAATTACCCCCGATTATCTTATTTCACCAAGTAGCGAAACTATCAGCCCTGACATGATTGGTAAATTGTGGTTATGGCGTAACGAAAAAAGCGCATTACAACAACGTGTAAACGCGCTTAGTTTTGAAAATGAACGCTTGAAGCGTATGGGCGCACCCCATACACAACAAGTGATTCAAAATGCAATAAATACCCTTTCCTCTGTGATTGAAACGCCCCGATTTAAAACAGCGTAGGATCACAATGAATGGTTTTCGGGCGCGTTATGCGCCCATTTTTACCGATTTAATATAGCCCTCTAACGTGCTAACGCGTGTGTTTAGTTTCCATAATGCCCACGCTACTGCAATCATGGCCGTGTCACCGCCTGCGGCGATTAATTCGAAAATCTTGAACTCCGTCATTCGCCGGATTCATCTTTCAATGTTTCGTATAAACCGACACCCGCCGTTCCCGCTGCAAATAGTAAATCCACCACCTCTACGGCCTGCACTACGGGGAACGCGACCACCGAAGCCACGGTTAAAAATAAACCGCGATACGTTGACCACTGCTTTGCTAGTTTTTTTGCTTTGTTTAACATACTGCTTTTCCTGTTAAGTAAAGTTAATCGTCCACGATGCCGGACGTTCGTTTTTTAAGTTGATACACCACGATAGCGCCCAATACCGCGCCGCCTACCGTTGTTAATAACCATTTCTTATTCATGCCATTGCTACCCCTTGCGCGGCTTGCTCCATGGTAAACGCGCCCTTTGCGCCCTCAAATTCGGCCATGTAATACAGCAACGCGGGGAACTCACTTTCAAACACTGGCGTAAATGTGAATTTATCCAGTTTATCGGCTACGTAGTCGATATACGCTTGTGTGTGGTTGTTGTCCGATTCCGGTGCCCATCTGGTAATAATCTCGGCCACACTATAAAGCCCGTATTTTTCACGGTAGGTTTTAACCAGTTTCATTGCCGCACGAAAACCATATTCCGGCGTTTCGAATACCACAAACGCCCCATCGTCACCCGCTGCACCTTGCCACTTGTTTCCGTCATTGTGGCGAATGTTTAACGGGTTATTGTTGCGCACATTTCTGTTTGGTCGCATGGTCATGTAAATAACTACTCCCGCCGCGACTAGCGCGGCATATTTCATGTTCATTTGAAAAACTTCTGACGCTCGGCCATGAACGTCAAACAAAAGGTTTTGAAATCTTCAGCGGCTTTAAATGTCATTAACTTAAAGCCTGCTGGCGTTTGCGCATTGAAGTTAAGCGGGAAAATATCCGCGCCCATTTCAGCGGCCAAATTTACACCCTGCATAACAGCGGCCATGCCGTTTTGATTTTCTTCGGTAAGGCTGATTTTCTCACCATTGATTAACACGCCTTGCAGTTTTGTTTTGTGAACCTGGGCTTTCTCAATTGCTTCGTTTTCGGCTTCCACTAGCAAAGGATCACGTTTTTGAATTTCCACGCCTGACGCGTGTAGTTCTTCCCAGCGGTTCACGGTTTCGCCGTTGTCGTCTTCTAACGTTTCGCCTTTTATGATTAACGCACTTTGAATCACCCCGCTTTCCAGTTCTCTTTTGCATTCAACCACTGAATTGCTTTGATATTTAAAACTGTATTTCTCAAAATCCATTACACACCCACCTTAAAAAATGCGCCGCTTGTGCTGCTGTAAAGTTCCAGTTCTTGGCCTGTTGTAAAAATTGAAGCGCCAGCGTTGAACGTGACTAACGCCTTTTTATTTGATGACTCGCTTGAAATAGATAGACCGTTTATACCGTCTATAATCACGTTTCCGCTATTCGCATCTATAATCTTAAACGTGCCGTTCGTTTCGATACTTCTCGCACTAGCCAAGAACGACACATCAACGCCAAATACCGCGAAATTGCTAAACTTCGCTTTACCATCAGCCAGTTTTTCATTGGAGTTACCACCGCCGAACGTATCTAGGTTTGTATTGCCGCTGTGGTATTCTTCTTTCCATGAACCCCAAACACTACCACCATGAACACGCTCAAATTTTTTCAGCGCCCCGATTTTTGTTTCATAAACAACAACAACAAAACGCGCCCCTTCCCGCTTAACTTCAATCAGTGTGTTAATTGCGGAATTACTATAAAACTCGGGTGAATTAGGTATAGCCGTTCGATTCCCTTGATAAGACGCGTAGAAACCCGTTTCATAATTTATCAACTCATCCCAATCATCAAAGCTGATAAATTTAGCCGTACCACCTAAACCATAATCAAGCGCGTTTATAGAGTTACCAGAATGATAGACCTTTCCATCAGTAACCCACTGACCATCAGATAAACGTCGTAATTTATACATCAAGTCTGAACTGTTACTCATTGCCAGTATTGAATCGTTAGAACGTCCCGAATACACAAGCACGTAATAGGAATCAATCATCCCATCAGGCAACCCCAAAGAACCAATTTGAACTGATGCAAACCCACCGAAGTTCTGCGGTATATCTCCCCAATCAGAGTATGAAGGCGCATCAGAGCCAACACCGAACGCACCTTTCTCCAACAAATCACCGTCACCTGTACCCACATCTCGCGAGGCCGCGCTCCCCAGCGTTGGTCTTTCTGTCACTTCCGTCCATGTAGGCCAGCGCGTTGTCTGCACTGGCTTTCCTGTGACCTCTGTAAATGTCGGCCAGCGCGTTGCTTGTGCTGGCTTATTGGTCACTGTATCCCAGTGGTGTGTGTGACTTTGTGGCGGAAACGCAAGCGGCTTGTTATCTATCGCGCTCCAATCATGGGTATGCACAACGGGTTCAAACTTGGTCGGCTTGCCGGAAATATCGCCCCAAGAATGGGTATGCGCTGCCGGATTAAAGGCACTTGGCTTGCCCTCAATTTCAGACCAATTGTGATAATGCGACTCAGGCGGAAACGTACCCGGCTTTTGTGCAATTTGCTGCCATGTATGAACGTGTTCAGCGGGTTCAAACTCGGTCGGCTTGTCCGTGATATGCGCCCATAAATGCGTATGGTAAGCAGGCGTAAACGCGCTAGGCTTGCCGGAAATATCACCCCAAGCATGGCTGTGCGCACTTGGCGTGAATGATGTTGGCACACTTGCCAAGTCTGAAAAGCTAAACGCGGATAGCGCATCATTCAGCGATTGCGTGGTAACGTAATCACCCGTTTGTATTTGCTGCACTTGCGTGTAATACGTGTAAGTTTCATTGCGATACTGTAACGCATCATCACGCGCCGCTTGCGCTGCATCCCTTGCAGCAATGGCGGCGGCTTCTGCATCTTTGGCGCTAATTTCTAGCCCTTCGATATAGATACTTGAGATTGTTGGCGGGTTATAACTACTAAACACGCTTTACACCTCCGTAATTGACAGTGTGACCGCTTGGCCGTTGTCGTTATATGCGAAAATTGGCGCACGTGTTGACAGTGTGGTGGTTGCTCCGGCTTCTAGGATAAAACCACGGTTCGCTGACACCTGATTGCCACCAATGCGCACCCCATTCTCATTCGACTGATTTTGAATAATGGCCGATTGGCGGGTTTGGTTTTCCGCTGCTATCTGCGTACTGGCATTAATGGCGCACGTTACATCAGGCAACGTGTTTAAATTATTCGATGCAATCAGTTCTACCGCGCCGCCGTTAAACGTCACGTTCGCTTCAAAATCAAGCGGTTCTTCAATGCGCTGAATAACGGGTTTATTGGTAATGGATACCGAACCACCGCCGCCGCCTGAAATCTTCACGCCTGCGTCTTGCAGCTCTACCGTTACCGCTACGTTATCCACGTTTTCAATCGTCACCTGTGGTATGCCATCTAGTTCCAATTGCCAACCCGGTTTAACGCGTAGCGGTTTTAACTGGTAGCTAGGCGAAGACACCGACAAGAGCCCATCCAATTCAAGAATTGAAAGAAACTTGCTCGGTGTTTGAATGTTGCGGGATTCTCCCACCTGTAATGTATAAACGGCCATAATTACCCCTATTTAAACGCGAGTGCCGCAAGGCCAAAGGCCACGGCTACCGCCAAATATTTAACTTGCGTGGTTGAACCTTCAACCAATGAAGACGCGCCGCCCGTAGCGGTCGATTCTGCTAACGCTGCAATGGTTTCAAGTTGAAGCGCGTTCGCTTGATTACTGGCTGTAACCTGACTCCCCGCGTTGCTTATTGCGTTTCGCGTCACTTCCTCTAATGTTTCGCTGAACTCGTCAACATTGGCGCTTAGCGCCGCCGCATAACTATCACTTTGGTTTTGCAATGCCGTGATACTGTCGCGGCCAAAACCTAACGATTCTTGCAAGCTGGCAAACATGGCATTAAGTGAATTACTCGCGGTTCGCTCTGTTGAAAGAATGCTTTCACTTGCGGTCGTTGTGATCGCATCCGTGGCAACGCCTAGCGTATTCGCGGCGTTATCAGTAATCACATTGATTGCTTCTCGCGCCGTTGCATTGCCTTGCGCATTCACTTCACTAGCAAAATTAAACGCTTCCTCAACCGCGCCACCGTCTAAAATGCTGATGTTTCCATTCACCCCCGCAAAATCACCAGTGTTAGTAATTGAATTGTCAGATTCATCAATAAACGTCTGGCTGCGGTCGCTGTTGTCTTCGAAATACTGCGAGTTATCAACGCTGCGGTCGCTGTTATCTTCGAAGTATTGCGAATTGTCCGTTACGGACTCGTCAACGAATGTCTGGCTATTGTCGACGCTGCTGTTGTCTTCGTAATATTGCGAGTTGTCAGATTCATCAATAAACGTCTGGCTGCGGTCGCTGTTGTCTTCGAAATACTGCGAGTTATCAACGCTGTTATCTATATTTCTGTTGTCTTCGAAATACTGCGAATTGTCAGATTCATCAATAAACGTCTGGCTTTGGTCGATTTCGCGGTTGTCTTCGAAATACTGTGAGTTATCAACGCTGTTGTCGCTGTTGTCTTCAAACTCATAGTTATTTGTGGTGTTGAAGCTATCGTCCACATTCATCGAATTGTCAGATTCATCTGTATAGTTAAATGAATTGTCTGATTCATCGGTGTAGTTGTAGGTTTGGTTATAACTGTCCTCAATGCTCATTTCATTGGTGGTGTTATAACTGTCCTCAATGGAATTGTCGCTTTCGTCAATCGTGAAATCTTGCGCCCCTGCAAAATCACCGTCATTAACTTGTGAATACTGCGAGTTGCTCGTTTGCTGGCTCTGACTGGATTTTGACTTGCCGCCCATAACCTACCCTTAACGAATGCGTGTTTGCATGTCGTAGCTTCTGATTTTGTTCATTCGAACGGCGGTGGGTCGCTCTACTTTTGATAAAGTCGAAACGGCCTGATTGGTTTTTGATGTTTTCGGCACACCACGGAACGCGCTCACTTTTGGCGGTATCACTGGCGGCGTGGAATATACAGGGTCAACCTTGCCGCCTTTGTTGCTAGGCACGGTCAAACGCTGTGGTTTCTTTTGGCTTTTCGGTGCTGACGTAAAAAACGAACCCGAACCCATTGAATTGCTTGTGAAGTTTGGCAAGCTTGCTGTTGCTGCTTTCTGCGGCTTATTGTAAGCGCTTCGGGTTTTGGCGCGGTCTGCGCTTTTTGCCTTTTGCGTGTTTCCATACAAGTTAAAAACGCCTTGCTGCGTCTGACTTGATTTATTGCGATTCAGAAAACTGAAATCACCCATGTAAAACCCCTTAAACCGTCATGCGGTATATGTATTCATTCCCGCGTTGCTCGATTAAGTGAAACGGCCATTGTTTTACGTGGCGGTGTAACCCTTTTCGGCGGGTATGAAATCGAATCGTTGAAAGCCCGTTCTCACGGGCAAATTTAAAAATTAGGCGTGTGGCGGGTATAAGCCCCCGCCCAGCGGCGGCCACAACAACCAACTCGCTTCCCTCTACACGTAGCACAACGGCAAGCTTGCCCACTCTGGCTAAACCTGCATCACCCCGTTTAACTTGCCTTTTAATGAATTGTCGACTAGTACCGGGTAAGGCGGGTTTTAATATCGCGCTTGCTTCGCTATCCCACGCTGTAAACGTTAGCGTTTGGTTATCATCCATACAGCTACAAGCCCCAAAACAGCAAACAGCACATAAGGTGGTTTGTCGTTGTAGTTAAACGCGCCAAAATTGACGCTTCCTGTGTCTTGGCCGCCTGTACCTGATGAAGCCTGACCGCCTGTAAAATTCATTGGTGGCGGTGGTAGCATCAGCGTTTACCCATGTGTGTGTAGATGAGATACCCGCCGCCGAACAATAAACCCAATCGGGTGAGTTTGCCGATCGCATCAGAAGTAAATAACCCCCCAGCAAAACCCACCGCTCCGGCTGCAATTGGAATTAGAAACGGCATGGCGTTATTTCCTTAACGCCAATACTGCAACTAACACGAGCGCCACACCGCCACCGATTAACAAAGTGTTATTCGATACAGTGAAACCCTGTGAAGGCGGCACGACAATCGGCTGACCTTCAACGGTTTTACCCTTTACGGGCTCGGCTTCTTTTTGCACTTGCGGGTTTGCGTTCACATTCGCCCATTTTTGGGCTTGGTAATCAAGATAACCATCCGTGACCGTTCCCAGCTTTTCGCCAATAGACTCAAACGCTGATTCGCCGAATGCTTGCATTCTTTCCCAAAACCCACCCATTACTGGCTGTGGTGAATTCATAACGCCCCCTTACTGCGGTTGTGGAATCGCCGCTACTTGGTCGTAACCCTCAACAAGCACTTCCATCGCTCCGGGTGAATCAACGGTTAACTTAAATTTCAAGCTGTCACGTTGCCCGGTGTTCATTGCGCCATGTGTACCAAAACCTGTAATGGTCGGGTCAAATACAAAGCGGTCTGCTAGCGGTGAATAATCTGCTAAACGCTGCATAGCAAATTCAACGTCTGCGCGTGTACCTTCAAAGATTCGAAGCGCACCACGATAAATTTCGATTTTTGAAATTTTGGCGTTGTTTTCGTTGAACATTAAGCGCTGAATCCAGCGGTTCGGTGCTGCGTTTGGGAATACAAACTCATGTTCACCCGCTGCCGCAATGTTTTGCGTAATGCGGTACATGCTCGGCATGAAATACTGACCAGTCTGGTTATTTAGCGCCCACGCTTTACCTTTCATGGTCGGTGTTGTCGGGTCTGCCGCATCTTTTGCGCCAAATTCAACAATCAACGTCACATCGTCAGTCGGTAGCGTAACCAGTTCTTTTTGACGGATACCCGCGATTGAGCGGTATTCAAAACGGGCTAAATCAAGAATGACGCGGCCTGTTGCGCGGTACTTCTTCAATACTTGGTCTACTAAATCAAGCTCTACGGCTGACGCGTAAACAATTTCGTTGCCGTTCACATCGATAGCCACACGTTTAATCGTTTCACGTTTTACGATATTCGTTTCAAGTTCAATCGTTGAATACGTGATACCCGATTGTAGTTTAATCGTTGCACGGCCTTCATAACCTACGCCCTCGGCGCGGTTAAGCTGGATTAAAGTTGGTTGATAACGCATTAATTTGCCCCTTAACCAATTAGGTCTTCGACAAAATCAACGTTGTTTGAAGCCCAAACAACCAACGCGGCTACTGCTGCGGCAATGCCAGCGGTTTTTAATTGTGCTTTACTCATTTTCAGTTTTTCCTTTCAGTTTAGATAATGCGAATTTCACAACAACAAACGCGGTTACTGTGGCTACTGCTCCAATGGCTAATGATTTTTTGTCCACGTATTACCCTTATGTCTCTTTGTTTCATCGCGGTTCGGGTATTCACTAAACGAAAGTGTTTCGGTTTACGGCAAGCACAAAAAAAGGGCGTTAACCTATTAGGTTAAAAACGCCCCTTTTTGGTGTGTTATTTTGGGTTTACCAGCGTAATTTTCCGCTTTTTACGTTGCCGATACCCGGCGATTTATAGAAGTATTCAAGCGGCTGCAACGCCTTAATTTCATCTTCATGCACTTCAATTTCTTTACTCATGCGCTCGGCATCTGCTCTGCTTGGCTGCATACCCACCCATTTGTAAGGCGATTGAGATAAAACTGTTTTACTCATTTCGGTACAGCGCTGGCCTACGGTATGCACAACAAAGCCAAACTTACGCCCGACCGACAAAAGCCAACCAAATACGCTTTTTTCTTTTGCTACCGATTCCGTTACCTGTGGGTTTTCCTCACAAACGAGGTGCAATAGCTTGGCGTGTTTTCCGTTACCGAAACGCTTCATAATTTCGCAAAAGGTCAGAAAGTTTTTGCGGCTTTCCGGCACGGTTAACGCAATCTTAAACCCTTGTCTTGTCTTACGGCCTGCGGCTATGGCGGCGGCAAACTTTGAAAATGAGGTGTAGCGGCGCACTTTTCGGCCTTGTATTTCTTCATAGTCAACATGCGGGTCCCAAAGCGCCACTTGGTCTGTGGGCTTGACATTGCCAAACTTTTTAACTGCG
>Ga0208645_1002692_pt1 | contig 13884 bp, 13 predicted proteins | sample VirMetDEL_Sep_01_FD_184519 | JGI IMG/M metagenome (GOLD analysis project Ga0208645, IMG submission 184519) | Aqueous microbial communities from the Delaware River and Bay under freshwater to marine salinity gradient to study organic matter... | ecosystem: Environmental > Aquatic > Marine >... | reverse complement strand
TTCGCTAATTAAATCAGCAGTCCAAACTGCATCAGCAATCGCTCTTACTCCATTAGCATCTGCTCCATCGTAATCACCGCAGCTTACTACTGTACGCTCAAATGATTCTGAAATCTTTACGCCATCTTCTAATATCTGATTAGAGTAGCGAATTTGTAGATGCTTGTATTTTGATACAATTTCTACTTTGTCTTGAATTTTTTCTTTTGTTAGTGCCATTATTTATTTATTTATTATGATGCAAAATATGTTAATGAAAATTGTAAATCACACGACCCACTATTAATATCTGAAATTGTTAGTGCTGCCCCCGAACCATTATCAGCTTGTTCAGCAATATTAAAATAAGGCGAACCATCCAAGCAATATATAATAAAACCAAGTGAACCTGTAGCTGCGTTAAGGAAATTACATTTTAAAGCACCTGTGTAAATGGCAGTCCCAGTTAAAGAAGCAGGTGTAAATGGTAAATCTGTGATGTATAAAAAATTTGAACCAGTCATTCCTGTTGTATTTATATCAGCAAATTGACAGGTAACCGTAACTTGCCTTCCTATTTTTGTGTAATGACCTTGACGGCTTGAGTAAGTTGCAGTATTCCCCCCAGTTGAAGCATCTGCTACTTCAGGAGTAAAAGTCCCTTCTTCGTAATCATCTAAAGCATTAGCAGCAGCAGTATCTCCGTTAAATGTCATACCTCCGGTATGTAAGAATCGTGCAACCTCAAAAGGATTCCCAATTTTAGTGCCATCATTTCCACTATTATTGTGAACATAAAAAGCCATATAGGAAGGTGTGGTTCCCGTGCTATAATCTGAAGTTGCTTTTACAGCTATACCTCCTACCCCTCCGCTTGAATTAGTAGATGAATCATTAGAAACAAAACTTATATATCCAAGTGCTTGGTTTGCAATTACACTTACATCGGTGTTTTCAATACTTAAAGACGCTTCCTCTCCTGAAGAAGGTTGTAAAGTTTTCATTGATATAAGCCCACTCGAATCTATGGTCATAATTGTACTTGGGTCAGAACTATCTCCTTTACGTCTAATAAAAGACATAGTACCATAAGTACCGTTAGTAGGCCCATTTATTGCAAACTCCAAATTGCCGTCATCATTAGCAATAAAAGCATCTTTTACAGCATCACTCGTAGGAGCATATAAAGAGCCATTTCTTAAAATAATATTGCCACCATTAATATCAATATGACCACTCGAGTCTATGCGCATTCGTTCACTTCCTGCACTGTTTACCACAAAATCAATAGCACCAGAAGAATAAGATGTTTGAAACCCATATACCCCATTTGTATCATCTAAGAAAAAATTTACCCTTCTATTATTTGTGCCTTCGTTTGAATAAAGTGAGTATCCTAAAACATCACCATCTGTTTGGCTTTGAAGATACACTCCTTTGTTTAATGACCCTGCGGTGGTGGTTGAAGTCCCTCCTATTGTTAAATCCCCCCCATTCGTTATTCGCATTCTTTCAGTGCCGGCTGTGCCGAGCATTATTTCTTCAGTAGAGTCTATATAAAAACCATTACTTCCGGAAGTAGGAAAAGTGGTTCCTGCTTCTCCTTCTAAACCAATATTAGCAGTTACACCACCACCGTCTTGTGAAAATTGAATAACAGGATTATCGGTTTCAGTAACGTTATCACTGTCTGCTTCTAGTAATAAAGTTATACCACCTGTTGATTTTAAATGTAAATTAGCAGCAGGATCATCAGTTCCAATTCCTACGTTGCCACTTCCTAAAATGGTAAGTGCATTAACATCAGTTCCTGCAGTACGCATTCTAAACTGTGTTTTAGCAGTTGCGTTATCATAAGTGTTATCAAAATACATCGAAGTGTTTCCGCTCGCATCGTATTGTAGCACACCTTGATAAGAGGCATTATTACCTAAAACAATTTTACCAGAAGCAAGATTTGCACCACCATCAGAATATCCTGAAAACATTCCTTGTTCAGAAGAATTTTTATATGAATGGAATGGAGCAGCAGGACTTGAACCAGTCCCTATTCCTAACCTCGCTTCACTCGCATCCCAGTAGAAAGCATCATTAGCTGAAGTATCTCTAAAGGATATATCGCCTGTATTAGCAATTCTTAAACGCTCTGATAATGTAGTGCCTTCTGCTGTATTGAAAGCTAAATATCCATCAGGTGATGGGTCAGTATTATGTCCTACAATAGAAGCGACAACAGCACTTGTATCTGTTGCATAAAACTCGATTTTACCTATCTCATTGTTTGTTCCTGCTGTTGGGTCTAAATCTGTGAATCTTAAAATATTATTTGCTGTTCCTAAATTATTGTTAGAAGCAAGCTCAAGAATTCCGCTATCATTGACACTCATTTTTGTACTACCATCTAAAACAAAAGATAATTTAGAATCTGCTTGTACATTATCTCCATCTACTTTAAACTGAACTTCTCCAGTAGCTGTGCCTATTATTTCGTGATATAACCCTGAAACATCGCTATCTTCTAATCTTATAGCTGGAACAGAACCTTTAGCGTGAATAATTCTTTCAGGACTATCAGTACCTATACCCACGTTGCCTGAATTATGGTCTATGACTATATTATTAGCTACATTACCATTAAAAATTAAAGCACCACTCGTGCCAACACTTTTATCATTTATAATAGTAAACGTCCCACTAGTAGTTGCTAGTTGAATTAGTGCATCATCATTTTCGTTTTCTCCGCTACATTCAATTTTAAGAGCAGTATCAGTAGTGTTTACTAAATGTAGTTTTGCAACAGGAGATAAAGTACCTATTCCAACTTGATTGTTAGTGCTATCAACGTATAAAGTGTTTGTATCTACTGTAAGGTCGCCTGTGATTACAACATCGTCTGGGAGTCCAATAGTAATTGTTTGACCACTTGCAGAGGTCTCTATCTCGTTTGTAGTACCTGCTATAGTAAAAGTCTGAGAGTCTAAATCTACAGAGCCAGTACCTGAATCTCCTGCAAAGTCTAAGTCTTCAGCAGTAACAGCAGCAGCAACAAAAGCGGTTGTAGCTACCTTGTCAGTACTATCACCAGGTGATTGAGTTGTGGCAGTTACTCCATTAGCAAGTACCGCATTTGACAAAGTACCACCATTTAAACTAGCAGTACCATCTGTTAAGGTTGTAGCTTGTGCTGTTCCGGCAATAACAATATTATTAGTCAAATCCCAAGTATCATCACCATCATCAAAAATAAAACTAGCCTCCGGGTTAGAAGTTCCTCTGTAAATGGAGATACCACTTGTTGTGGCCGTAGGAGTATCCGGGTCTCCTTGAGTTCTGTTAAGGTTTAAGATATTGTCTTCAATCTCTACAGTTTCTGTATTGATTGTAGTTGTTGTACCGTTAACGGTTAAATCTCCGGTAACCACTACATCTCCATCTACATTTAAGTCATTGGCAATATCGATATTTCCATCTGAGTCAATATCAATCGTCAAGTCATCTCCATCACCAAGACTCTGATACAATTCATTGAAGTTATCGTTTATTTTATCAAATGCATTTCTTAACGGATCACCTGTTCCATCGTTAGCCGTTGTTCCAATGTTTACTAATTGTTTTGACATTTTTTATTATTATAAGTTAAAGACAAGATGGTTTAGAACTAATATCAATACTGAATTGATTGGCGAGATTCCCCCACCAACTATCACAATATACTGACCCCCAATTTATAGTATTTGCCATCGCTAAAGTTGTGTTTTATCAGACCTAAATAAAGTTGTATCCGCAGTTAAAAGACCTCCAAACCAACTAATCATATCCGCAGTAAACGATGTTACCGCTTCAGCAGCCCAACAAAGAGGTGCTGAGAAGTCCGGTATAGAGAATGTAGACCATTGCTCACTACCGAATCCATTGTTATCGTGGATTTTGCAGTACGTTTTTCCCCAGTCGATTGAATTTGCCATTTTTCTTTTCTAAATAACTACTCAATTTAATTTCGTTTTCTTTCTTCGGCTTGTATTGTTTTTTTACAGTACCCATCCGTGGTAATAATTATCTTTATCTGGATATATATCCTCGTTAGTATTACTATAGTACTCAGGAAACTTGCTACTCGCATTAAAACTCATATAGTCAATAAACCTATTAGTATAATACTCAGCATAATCTCTTTCCTTAGTTATAAGACTATCAATCTCCTCTTTAAGAGGTTGAGTAGAATTCTCACTATTATGTTTGTATATCCCTCCATTTCCAATAGTATATGCTGCAAAAGGCAAATACTCACTCATTGCATAATGAATCAACATTGGCTGAATATAGTCGTTTACCAAGTCAAGATAATCACCACTTAATGTAGACGCTACAATATCATCGCTAATTTTATTGTATAAATCTGTTCCTAAGAAATTCTGTATATGGATTTCTTGAGCAAGTTTTACGAATTGGAGAAACTTGTCAGGGTCAACATTACCACTAAGCGCAGTATTTTTTACTAAGTCTGATCGTTTTATAAAAAGTGGTGTTGCCATTATTCAATTTCTTGTATTTGTTCATCAATCGTTTCTTCTACATCTCTTTTGACTCCAGTCTCTTTTTCTATCTCACTATCACTAATAGCATTAGTCAAGTCAGTAAATTCTAAAGGCTGTAAGGTCTTAAAATAGATATCAAGGTCAATGTTATTGTATTGAAGTATCTCCTCCAAAGCGTCAATAATCGTAACTTGCATTGGTCTAATAACAGTATTATCCATAAGAAGTGAAGCGGTCATAAGCTCATCAGCATTATTTCCTAACCCACTATTATCTTTAATCCCTACCAACATCGGAGAAACAATACGGTGGCTCACCATAATCTTCTTCATACTCTCATCCGACAAAAATTGATATTGTTGGTGAGCGTCACTAATTGTTACTGGGTCGATAGTCGCTGCCAACTCCTTACTATCATTAAAAGCTAAGATAAACTTACCTGCATTACTTGTACCGCTAAACTTCTCATAGATTGCTCTCTCAATAGCGTCTCTTTGCTCCTTGTCCGGAGTACCATTATTGAAGTTAATCAACATACTTGGCTGTAGACCATTCTGTATATTGCTTATATGGTAGTTTGCTATTTCTTCCTCCAATTCAGCATATTGTAATCCTCCTTGATAATCTACTGGAGAATAGTAATAAAATCCTGCTCTATAAGGTCTAATGTACAGTATCTCAATTCCTCCATTTCCTTGACCAAAAGCAGCTATTCTTTTTGGTTTATCATTTGGCTTTACCTTAGACCAATCATTGCTATAGTAATATGCCTTTATTTCCCCACTAGAAGCCTTCTCAGCTCTTAACGTCTCAATTGGTATATGGGCTACCTCTACAATCTCAGAACGGTCTTTAGAATAGATTATTTGAAGCGCAGCTTGACCCATCATCTTATAATCATAGCAAATCTTCTTCATACAATTCTTGGAGAATAGTTCCTTCATTTTGCTATACTCTTGAGGTTTAGACTCACTATCTGTAGCATCTAATCCTCTACCGTAAATCATTTCAGCAATACCGTTGATTGCAGCATTATTTGTTGGAGACCCATTATATCTATCGATAAGATACTGAAAGTACTGATTGTCTTCACCGTATTCAACCCAATCATATCTTTTTGACTCCATAACCTCCGGAGCTGTATAGCTAGATAGATTTACAACGTGAATCGAATCTTTAGCTTTTATTTGCGGTTTTGCAATAATATTTGGTCTTTTTCTTGCCATTACAATATAATAAATTCGTTATCGAAACTTTCCTCCTCAACGTACTCGTCTTTAGAAACAAAGTACTTATCTAAGTCTTCTTGACTAGTACAATATATTAGTCCTCTGTAGATTTCAGTTTCATCATCAGACGCAAGTTCAACAACATATCTATAGAGCGTGTCTTCTGATAGACCATAGTCCGCAGTAAGCACCATATAGTCTTGTTCTGTGGTTTTTGTTGGAGTCACAGTTGTTGTTACTCTAGTGTCTTTATTTGTTAATTTAACTACAGGATCATCCGCATCTTGACGAGGTATAATCCTTAAGTTTTGTTCTCCAGATGGTGTTAGTATTTCCATACTAAAATAACTAATATGGTATTGAATTGTTTTTGCAATATACAAAAAAAGGGGGTAATATACCCCCCTATTGAATTGAAAACTAGCGTTCTAATTATACGTCACGCTGAGTAGATTGAGTAGCAGTAGCACTTGCCATTCCTGCAAATGGGTCAGCAGCAGTTGCTCCATCAACAAAGTTAGGCATAGTAATCTCATTAGCTGTAAGAGTCAAGGTATATCCTTGAAGGTCTCCCATTGCAGTTCCAGTAACTGCTGTACCTCCAGTAACCTCAGCTCCGTGTTCACGACCAACTAATAATAAATTACCATCAAAAGTCTCTACAAAAATATGAGGACGCCCATAAGCCATTAACTTAAGTTCTTTGTTGTCTTCTTTTGTTAGTTTATGTAGAGTTACATTTACTACTTGCTCAAAGAATGTAGTTCCATTCTCCAAAGAAGTATTGATGTTTGTTTCTAAAGAAGAATTACCTTTGACATCATAAGTATGGTAAGAGAAAGTTCCGCTCAAGTCTGTTACTTGGTCATCTGTTAGAGTTACATCTCCCAAATCTCCAAAGTCTACAAAATGAATCTTTCTAATACCACCTACTGCGTCTTTACAAGGTTTAAGTCTTCCACCGGTTAAATCACAAGCCATAGTATTATTGTTTTATAAAAAAAGGGCAGGTAGATTGACCCCACCTACCCTTCTTTCTAGTTATTATTATTATTATGAATAAAGAACGATATCGCTACCAATTCCGTACTGAACACCTGCGGTATATCTCATAACCACACGAACGTTCTGACTTCCATCAAGGTCAGCCATATCAATAACTTTTACTTCGTTGTGGTCAGAAAGAAGACCAGTACCGAAGAACAAGTTAGATTTCTCAGCAGCCATTGCTGTGTTGTTAGCAAGACCGTTTGCTACGAACAATTTAACACCATCAAAAGAAAGTGAACCATTGTTCCACCATTGAGTACCTTGTGCGTTAACACCATTTGCTCCAAGACCAGAAGCACCGAATCCACCTAGCGCACGAACATAAGCACGAGCGATGTTTTGAGAAACGTAGATGTAAAGGTCTTCATTTCCGTAAAGAGCAGAAGGAATAGCATCAACGATTTTACCAAGCTCATCGATAACGTTAGCAGCAGTAACAGTAGTACCGGTTACATCGTTAACATCACCATCAGCAGTAGCTAAAGTAACAAGCCCATCGAATTCACCAGCAGTTGCAGTAGCACCACCCCAAATAGTTTGCTCAGTTTTTTGAGCTACTTTAGCAGCAACGTGACCAATAAGGAAGTCGCTGAAAGATGGAGGAAGGCTGTCGAAAGCAGAGTATCCCATTTGGATAGCTTCCCAATCGCTGTGAAAATCTTTCTTACAAAGTTGTAAGTTTACTTGAAACTCTTCAGGAGTCAAAATACGCTCAGTAAGCGTTAATGTAGAAGTTGCAGTAAAATCACAAGTTGCATCCTTAACGATATCGTCAGAAGCTACTTTTTTGATTACCTCTTTTAACTTTACATTTGGTTTTACGGTAATACCACCATTAGCGATAGTAGAACCTTCTAGAAGAGCAGCAGAGATATATTGACCTGCAAACTCCCCAGCATAAGTACTTGTAATTGAAGTTGTAGTTGCCATTTTTATAAATTATTGTTTGTTACTAATTCTTGCCATAACACGATCAAATGTGCTTTGTGGCTTGTTTTGCCCATAGGCGAAGTTGAATCTTTTTGGTTCTTCTCCTTCTGGATTGTGTTTGATTGCCTCAGCAGCCGGTTCTTTAGAAAGTTCTTTGACTTGCTCAGAAAGCATATCTTTCTCTTTCTTCATATAACCCATCTCCTCATCAATCATTTTTTTGATTGCTTCTATCTCAGCTACTAAAGCTGCCATATCTTGTTGATACTTCTCTTCAGAGACATAACCTTCCATAAGGTTTTCCTCTTCTTGAGCTTCTACCTCCTCAGCAGATGCTTCCACTTCCTCAACAGGAGCTTCTACAGTCTCTTCTGAGAGTTCGGTAGTTTCTTCTTTAACTTCCTCAGTTGCCTCAGTAACCGCTTCAACAACTTCCTCTTGAACTTCTTGACTTGATAATTCTTGAGTTAGTTCTTCTTCTTTAGTTACTTTAGACAACTTTTGTAAAATCTCGTTTAAAATAGTTGTCGAACTCATAATAATTATTATTTATAAAATTAACTTGTAAAAAACAGTATGTTAGATTTTTGTTAGAAATCAGCGTTTTGCGTTTTTTGTATAAAGTATATGATATCCCATATCTTTGCCGTACCTCCGATTGACGTTACTTTCCAGTCAGTACCATTTGCAACAAAATCAGCATCTGCATAATATTGAAACATTTGATGGAAGTCGTGGGCAACATCATTCCCTTTAGGAAAGTTAATATCACTTCTGATTCTATCGTAAGGCGTTCCATTACCGCCTTCAAAATGGAGGCTTAAGTACGTTTGATTTGCGTTAGCAGCAGAGAATCTAAATACAACAGTCATAATATAAACATCATTAGCTCTATCTGCTGTAACCTTTTTTGTGGTGGGGTTATAGAAGTCTATTGATTCGTGGCTTCTATAGATTGCCCCTGCATTATTTGGTAATATAACCTCTACTCCATCAGCCAATGATAGTTTATTAGATGAGGTGTATTGCGTATCATCATATCTTACCCAACCATTTACAGTTATAACGTTTTGAGGATACACCACTACATTCTGACCATTATGACCCATATAAAGTCCACCTTCAGTATGGAGCATTGCGCCATCTTCAATATTTACTGAATTTACCTCATTAATATCGGTATGTTCAACGTGAACCTTATAAGATGTATTGTATACGCTACTCATTTGATGTATTTACAATTGTATTGGTTGTATCTATACTTATAATTATGGAATTACCTTGACTCTCTTGTGATGTAGATTCTGAAGATGTCACATTGGTAGTGTCTTGAGATATTATAGTCCCAGCACTATCTGTTTCCCCCATAGTAATACTTCCTACTCCTTGAGCTTGCAAAGACCCATCGCAACATTTACTAGAGTATGTAACTCCATCCTCACAAAGGCATCCTCTTCTCGAATTTGTTGGAGAAGTTCTTGATGCTGTATATTTTCTTCTTTTTTTACCCATCGATTTCGTTTAATGATTTTAACTTACTTTTTGCCCATCTTAAAGCTGCTTTTCCTCCCCAAGCATCGTACATTAACTTACCACACCCATCAGAATAACTTTTGGAGGCTTCTAAGTCCTTTGCGTGGCGAGAAAGGAAGCTATACATCCTTTTTATTGTTGATACCGTTAAATTGCTCTTAGAAGCGAGCTGTGAGGCTCTACGTTTACCTACGGCAGTACCGCAAGACCCCCAACCATTCTCTTCTGCCCACTCTAAGGCTCTTTTAGCGTTATTTACTACACCTTGTGGATAATCACTATATGTTTCTAACTTAAACATCTTAGATTCTAAGTAATCTTGTACCTCTAAAAGTATCTCAGTCGCTTCAATCTCGCTAATGTTTTCGATTTCCGCCATATTAACCTTATCAGTAAAGTATCCCTCAATAGAAAAACCTTTGACTTTACCAGTTTTAACATAATTTTGCCAAACATCATCATTATTAACCTTCATAGAGACCATCCAAGTACCTACAGGAAGCTCCATACCGTATTTTACACTTTTATCGTGGACTTCATCCTCAATTATCCAACTTTCCACCACAGAAAGCCCATAAAGCTCTGCTTGATGCTCTAAAGTGGATTTATTTTGATTTCCTCTCATCAAGAACAGTTCAGAAGCCTTTCTTACGGTGTCTTCGGAGAAATAAATGTAATATTCGTCTTCTCCATCGGCTCTGTAGATGTGTTTGTTAGGAACAAGGGCTGCTCCCATCAAAATCTTCTTTTCTTTATCCACTTCTGCTAGTTGATGACGTTCTTGCTCACTAAGAGCAATAAAATGTTCTTGAATTGCTGGTCTATCTACTATCGATATAGCTTCTATACCGGATAACAATTCTTCTTCGTCAATAAGTAATTCTATAATCTTCATATCTATTAAATTAATCACCAAGACCTGCTGTTGTTAGAATATTGCGATCAAGTTCTTGCTGTGATGTTATTTCCTTGCCTACTACAAAGGCTTTTAATGGCTTAGTTTGTTGAGCTGCGACTGATTGTGCTAATTGACTTTCTGGAGACGCTCCAACAACGTTAAAGTCGGGTGCTTCTACTTGAGGTCTGCCTGCTGCTGTAGATGGTTTGCTTTTCCCCTCGCTAATAATAGCCTTAACATTTGCAAGACCACTCGCTATAGCTGCTGCTGCTGCAATAGCACCCCTAACTGGAGAATCCACCAATGCTAATGGCATAAATTGAGATTCATATGCTTTTTGTGCCGACAAGTATGTTGAAATTAAAGCAGAACTAACAGCGAGTGCTTTACCAGCTTTAGTTTCTTTACCCACTAACTCTCCAAATGCAGATAGAGCATTTGCAGTAACCTCGAATGTTTGAACTTTGGCTTGTTGTTCTGCTAATGCAATTTTAGTTCTAATGTCAGATTCTTTTTTCTCCATAGCTGTAATTTCAGCTTGGAGCTTGGCCTTTTCTAAAGCGGTTAGTCTATCGTTATTTAGTTCTGCTTTTTTATATTCAATATTCTTAAGTAATAAATCTTGCTCTAAATCTAATCTTTTTTTAGCTCTAATACCAGCATTTCTCTCATCCATTAAACGAGCATCCAACCCAATTCTTGCTAATTCTTGGAATCTCAATCTTTCCATCTCATTAGCTTTATTCATCTCATCAATAGCGTTTTGAGATTGTAATGCTGCGGTTTTGTTTCTTATTGCAAATAAAGCTCTATCAAGTTCTTCTGCTGCTTGTATCTCAGAGTCATAATACATCTGTTGAGTAATACGACCTTCAGAAAGTCTTTGCTTTTGACGTTCAATAAAGCTATTAAATTCTATTCTAAGTTTTTCTTTTTCTGCTTCACCAACTAAAGCTATTTCATCTTGCTTATTATCTATTAAAGACTTTATTAAGACTTGTCTTGCAGCTTGTATTTCTTGAGTAAATCTAAGGAATTCTCTTCTATATCTATCTGTTTGTTCCTTTCCCTTGCCTTGCTTTTTGGTAAATAATTCTTGTAATTCTGCTAACTCTGCTAATAATCTTCTATATTCTTCTTGTTGCTTTGTTCTTCTTTCTCCAATTACAATGCCTTTCTCGTCTTGTTCTTGGAATGTTTTTTCTATTGCATTGACAGATTGTTTTACCTTATTTAGTCTCATAAAACTCTTTACAAGACTTCTTACCGCATCGTCATTTTTATCTAAACCTTTTTTCTTTAGATTTTCCATACCTATGGCAAAATCCCCAAAGCGTTCAGATAATAAGTCTACTGTCTCATATAGGTCTTCTTGACTTCTAGTAAACTCTCCTACATCACCAATAATATTAGTAACTAACGTGGAGTTGTCTTTTAATCCCTCATTTAGCTTATCTATTTCCTCTCGTAGCTTTTTAGCCCCTTCGGAGGCTCCTCTAAACCAATCTAACAACTTGGGGCCAAATGCAATTAATAATTGAACACCTATTAATAGTCCTCCAGCACCCATTATAGACCTTCCAAGCTGACTTAATGCTGCACCAACGCTTCCTGCTGTTTTACTAAAACTAAAAAATAAACTTATTACTTGCGATAAGTTGTTCGCAATAGCAGTAAACCCATAACCAGCATCTGAAGCTAATCGAGATGTTTCTAAAAGTATAGCATTATTAAGACCTGCTTGAGCGCGAAAAGGTTTACCATTGTTAGCAGCAGCTAATTCGGCAGCAGCTTGCTCTCTAAATGATGCAGCTAAACCTGCATTAGTTATCTTGAGCTTTTCAGCTTCAATCCTATTTCTTTTTTCCTCCTCAGTTAATTTGGATAAATCCTTAACAGCTTTACTAGCAGAATCACCAACGGCCTTTGACCCAACTTCCTTGACCGATACCTCTATTAATATCTTCTTATTTGCCGCCATAATAATTTCGTTTTATTGTTTTTTTAACATCAGCAAAATTAGAGCAAGCCTTATACTTACCCTTAGCAATATCAATAGTTTCTGATACACCGTACCAGTTATCCATTGCTAATAATTCTAATATAGTTTTTATCATCCTAGTATTTCGTCATCAAGTATATTAATCAATTCTAACTCCGATTGTCCGGTAGTAAGCTCTGTTGTTATAGAATTAATCCTAAAAACCATATCTTGTATCTTTATCTGGTTGTTTAATCTATAGTTTACTACAATATTTGGAGGCAACTTTGCTCTAACCTTGAATAGTCGTTTTGCAGGGTTGAATACTCCCTCAACATAACTTTTATAGAATACTTCGTACAATGAATTATTGTCGCTTCCATAGTCATTTCTAAACCACTCATCAACCTCAATATCAAAGTTAAGGGTGTAGTCAGGGGCAGTAGTTTCGTCTCCAGTCCCATTACTGTTAGAAGGTCTCCAATAGTTAACCACTTGATATGGGGTTCCTGAATTAATCCAATTTATTGGAGTAGATATAGAAGTTTCTCTTACAGCGAAAAACAATAGAGGTTTTATTGTTGTGGAGTCGTAATCTCCGGTTGGAGGAGTTGCAGAAGTATCTGCGTTGAATTCACCAGTAGCACAATACCCCCATTGAATATCTGTTACTGAATTAGAAGCTCCTAAATCAAATAACCTCTCATACTTCATATGGGAGAATGGAATCTTCATTTCGTATTTAGAACCCCTGTCGATTTCATTAGGAAATTTTCTTCTAACATTATATTCAGCATTGCCAAAAATCTCATTAAATCTAGCAAGATGATTTTCCATCAAAACAACATTTGTCTCCTCATATTTGAATTCAATATCAGTAAATGGAAGTAGTGAGTCTACTTGATGGTCTGTTATGTCTCGATATTTGGTTATATCTATTGTTGTTCCAAGTTTGTTGTATTGTCCATCGTTATAGAAGTTGTCTAATGTATCCACATATATCTTACCGAAATTTGCATCAGATATATCGTCAATGTAAAATGCTGTTAGATTAAAGAGTTTGAATAATCCGGTTAAAAAGTCAATAACCTTCATTTTAGGCATTGTTCTCTCTAAAGCCACACTATTTACGATACTAAGATTGTCAGATTCGTATCGGTCTATATCAACCGGAAGCCTTTCGTTATCAAAAGAAGACACCTCTACTTCTGGTGGGGTAGTAGAATATTGTATTGTCTCTGTAGATGAAATCTGAAACTTGTATGATTTAGTAAATTCATCTGAGTTTATTTCAACAGAACGACTACCACTCCCACTTGAGGAAACTAACACCTCATTTGTTTCACCATCTAATATAGAAATTGTATAATCTATTGATTGAGATGCCGAATCCGGAGTAATGTATAATCGAACATTATATCCTTCTACTCTTCCAATTGGCGTGAAATCAACAGTCAATAAGTCATCATCAAAAGATGATATTGTTGTCGGAGTTAATTGAGTAAACCCAGATATTATGGTTACTAACTCAGTACCCTCTAAATCATACTCATTATAATTACCCTTATTTCTATGGAGCCACATATAAAGATTAGACAATACATCTGAGGAAAAGAAAGTGTCTCTAGTCGCTCCAACCGTAGTTTGTACCGACCTTGTAAATTCAATATTGTATTGCTGCTCAATAGCTTCAATAATATGGATTAGTTTTATCGCAGGCTTTAAGTCTGTGATAAAACTAATCCAAAT
>Ga0208645_1002688_pt1 | contig 13898 bp, 14 predicted proteins | sample VirMetDEL_Sep_01_FD_184519 | JGI IMG/M metagenome (GOLD analysis project Ga0208645, IMG submission 184519) | Aqueous microbial communities from the Delaware River and Bay under freshwater to marine salinity gradient to study organic matter... | ecosystem: Environmental > Aquatic > Marine >... | reverse complement strand
ACAAAATAGTAAAAAAAAATTTACCACTGATGAAGCTACACGATACATTTGTTTCTTAGAGTCGGAACTTGAAGAAGCTGAAGAATATTTCACCATTACACGACGTAAAATAAACAATTTTCAAATACTATTACAAGAAAAACAGAAAAAAATAAATGAACTCGAAGACAAACTAAAAGAAAAATAATATCAATAGGATATAGAACAGGGATGGGTAGATAGGGATATTTTATTAGGGTTGAATTCCCTACTAAAATATAATTCATTGTATATCACCACCGGTATTAACCTCTCAATCTTAAAACTAAATGTATTGTACTTTCTTTCTGTATATTGTAATCAGCCAACGTTCTACCATCTTCTAGCTGTTTCCCTGCGAAAATGAGACGTTGTTGATCCGGTGGAATACCTTCCTTATCTTGTATTTTCTGTTTTACATTTTCAACCGTGTCACTTGATTCTGTATCTATTGTTATAGTTTTCCCAGTCAGTGTTTTTACAAATATTTGCATCGACATCCTTAGTTTTCTTTATTATTGTTATTTTTAAATGTTATTAATACATTTTTTCGTTAATCTATTACAATAGTTTCTTAGTAGTTCACAACAAATACAAATACTTCTCATTCTTCTTTTTTCTAACTAATAAAAATGATTTTTTATTTTGTATTTTCCACCCTTTAAAGATACACTTATTACTCAAGTAATTCAAGTTTTCCATGAATATCTTCTTTCTCCACCGCTCCGCCAGAAGATGTGCTAAAATGCATGTAAACAAACACGTTGTTAAAATGATCCTCGAGACGACACAATTATTGTGTTCCGCACACTACTTTTTTCCAAACCCACAATACACCCCTTGTTATAAATTGACACACAAGAACCATCCGTGTGCTATATGGACAAGAGAGAGTTTGGAAAACTATAAATGGTTAGTACGTCTTGGTCTAGCCCTATGTAAAGAATACACCTTCCGTTATGGAAAGGAACATAAATGTGAGGCCTACCTAAAGGAATTGAAACGGTGGTGTCCTTCTATACCTTCTAAAGGTTTCACTGAACCCGCACAGGCAATGCCTGTTGAGTACAAACACAAAAGTTCCGTTCAAGCATATAGAGAATATTATATATTTGATAAGACACAGATGTTAACGTGGAAAGGGAAAGTGGGTTCAAGAAATCCTCCAAAATGGGTAAAGTCTTTTTTCAATATATAAATATATAGTCCGTTTTCATGCTCATTTTCACTGTTACTTTACACTAACTATGTATAATCTAATTTATTATTTAAAATGTCTTTATATCTTTTTTCATCAAATGGTTCTTCCAACCATTTGAATAGATTTCTCATATGGTTTACATCAAAAATGTTCTTCATGTAATTCAGATAATAATATGGTTTAGTCTTTGAATGTGTAATGTATACATCGTTTATTTTATGTAAAATGAAATACGATTATCAAGACATTTTTATTATTTAAAAATTATATTTCATCTTTAATAAAAATGTCAACAAAGATAATCTACATTAATTTAGATTCGGATACGAATCGTAGAGATGGTATGGAGAAACATCTTAATCTTTTAGGAAAGAAAAACTATGAACGTTTTTCTGCATTCAGGGGTGAGGATATCACTGTGAAACACAATCAAAAAGAAAAAAGGTCACAAGGTGATTATGGTTGTTTATACAGTCATATCGCTGCTCTAAAATCACAAGAAAATGTAGATGATGACTATGTTTTAGTACTAGAGGATGATGCTCGATTTCTTTATAATTTCGATATGAATAAACTTTGGAGTATGGTTGGAAAAGATGTTGATATTATCCAGTTGTATAGTCATATAAGTAATGATGAACTATATAAAATTATTGTTAAAGTAAATGTCACTGATACTTTTCTAAATTGGAAACATCTTATGTATGGAACCCAATCTTATGTTATAAGAAAAAGTTCCATTCCTAAAATTACAAAGTATATTGATATTGAAAATAGGGTTCTTGATATGACAGGATATTATAACCCATTGGTTGCAGATATGGTGATTTACGACTCTGTTAAAACTATTTCCCTTACATCACCTTTGTTTTATTTTGAAGATTACGTTTCTACTATTCATCCATCACATGATGAACAGAATAAAAAATCAATGATAAGAAGACTTCAAATAAAACCAAATAACACTCTTAAAAAGATTTTGACACATAAATATAACTCTGTGTATAAAAACATTTTTAACACCACAATGTCTTATAAAAGAAATATATTTTTATACTGGGTTGGAAAAGAATATAAACTTATAATAATACTCCGATACTTAATTTACTTATATTCTACAACTGGTAAAGGTTATAATGTTATTTTAATAAATCATGAAAATTTAAATGAATATATTGATGAAATACCTCCATACTTTTATAATTTATGTCCTGCACATCAAGCAGATTTTGTTAGAGTTAATGTTATTTGTGATTATGGGGGTATATGGTTAGATTCAGATACACTAGTTTTGGATTCATTAGATAGTTTATTTGATATTATAGAGAACAAGGATGGATTTTTAATATTAGAAAATAATGAAATATTATCGAACGGTATTTTTGGAAGTAAAAAAAATACTAATTTTATGAAAGAGTGGAAAAATAGATTAATAATCAAATTAGATAATACAAAAGGAAAAATAGGATGGACTGACATTGGGTGCAAAATGGTGCAAAACATTTTTATATCGAATCCTAGTTTATGCGAAAATTATACAATATTTCAAGGATTAGATAATTTGTATCCTGTAAATTGGGATAAATGCGTCACTGAATATATTAATAAACCATATTATAATTGTATAAACATTATTCGTGAATATCAACCTCTTATTGTTTTAGTAAATTCGGTATATAAAAAATTAGAAAATAAAACATTTAATGATATATTGTATGGAACAATGCCTATTAATTATTTTATAAATAAATCTATTAAGAATAAGATAGAACGTTTTAATCACAATTCTACCGGAATTGGAACAATTAACTTTGATACATTAATTGAGAATGTTCATAATGATACTATTAGAATTTATGTAGATGCAGTTAAACATTATATCAATTACATGATAAACCAAAATCTAAAAAATAAGAATTGATACAAAGTCAATTATTTGATTTCTAAACGATAAACCACTTTAAAAAGAAAAAAACATAATACAAAAGAGAAGATGTCTTGTATTATTGCAGTTGGAGACCCACATGTTCAAACAACAAATCTTCCAGAGGTTGATTTGTTTATTAACAAGTTATGTTCTCTAATAAAAGAGAGACAACCTGAAATGGTTGTCATCCTAGGAGATATTCTTCATACACATGAAAGACTTCATACGTCGGCCTTAAACAAAGCATATGAAATGGTTGAGAGAGTGAGAGCCTGTTGTGATAGAGTTATTTTAGTGGTTGGTAATCATGATATGATTAATAATCAAGTTCATCTTACCAATGATCATTGGATGAATGGAATGAAAGAATGGGATGGAATTACTGTTGTTGATACCGTTATTACTGAAAAAGTTGGAAACGGGGAATGGATGATATGTCCTTATGTTTTTCCAGGAAGGTTTGTAGAGGCGTTGGAAACATATTCAGAACCAAGTAAATGGAAAGAGGTTACAGGTATTTTTGCACATCAAGAGTTTAGAGGGTGTAAAATGGGTGCTATAGAATCGGTGGAGGGGGACCATTGGGACTTAAATTCACCATTGGTGGTGTCAGGACATATACATTCACGACAACGTCCACAAGAAAATGTTTATTACCCAGGTTCTGCGATGCAACATGCTTTTGGTGAATCAACAAAGAATATTATTCCTGTAATTCACCTTGGTGATGATGGTAGTGTTAAAGATATTGAAGAGGTAGATTTGTGTTTACCCAGAAAGAAAATAATTTCAGTTTCTGTTGAAGATGTTGATGAATGGCAATGTCCTAAAACAGAAGATAAAATACGTTTGACTATAAAAGGTGATATGAATGAATTCAAAACCCTTAAGAAATCAAAAAAATACAAAGAATTGGTAAAAAAAGGTGTCAAGGTTGTGTTTAAACCTTTGAAGACAGTAATGGAAACTAGTGATGGAATCGTATCGGATGAAAGTTTCTCTTCAGTATTAAAGGAATTAGTTGTTAAAGAAAAAGATCCGTATCTTTATTCAATGTGGGAACAGGTATTGAATGATAAAATAGTTCACCCCTGGGATATAATGGTTTTGTGATTTTCTAAAACTTGTTATTAAAGGTTTTAAAAAATAATCATAATACAGAAAAAGACAAAGATGGAAAGGAAACCACTGAAAGATATAATGGATGAATGTAAGGAAAACGACCTTTTACCATTTCTAGACAATACAATGTGTTACACACCTATATCAAAAAAAGAATGTATTAGTATCATTAGGAAAAAACATAAAGGCGATGGTTTGAAAGGATTTATTCATTCTAAAAGTAAAAATATAAAACAGATATTGGAAGATTTGGCAGAAGAAGGTAGTACTTTTATACACTATGAGATTGTATCCCTGACAAATATTGATATGTTTCATGTTGTAAAGTATTTATTCAAAATGAATAGATATCATACATATGATGACGGTGCGAATGTATTGTCCGTAATGGTGGAAAAAGATGATATACCTTCTTTGTACCTTCCAAAACTTGAAAGTGAAAGTGAAAGTGAAGGTGAAGGTGAAGGTGATGAGGGTAGTGATACCCAGGAAGACTACGAATATACAGATATGCCAGAATTAGAACAATATAATGATGGTGAGGATGAGGATGAGGATGAGGGTGAGAGTGATGAGGGTGATGATGAGGATGAGGATGAGGATGAGGGTGAGGATGAGGAAATAAAAGAAGTTATTCATACTTATAATAAACCTTCTAGTGAACCATTTACTGATATGAAGTCAGTAATTGAAATCGCAAAAGAACAAGAGAAAGAACATAATGAACAATTAGATGAAGAAGAGAAAAACAGAGTTCTTTTATTAGGACCTGGTATTAATGAAAAAGAAAAACTTAAACTTGAAAGTGAACGAAAAAACTTTGAAAATAAAGAGAAATTGAAAATAGAAAAGGAGGAAAACAATACCACCACCGTTAAAAAATCAACAATAAAGAAGCTTGAATGTGATATATGTGGAAAAATGATTAGTAAGTACTATCTTAATAAACATAAACAAACAAAACAATGTAAACCACCACTTAAAACAATATAAAAAATCATTCCCTTTCTGATAAATGAATGAAATAGATACTCTTGTTTTAAGTGGTGGTTCTGTTAACGGAATTGTAATGCTTGGTTCTTTACAATATCTTTATGATAATAATTATATAGACAAAGTAAATAAATATGTTGCAACATCTTGTGGTGCACTTATATCATATTTACTATCTATTGGATTTAAACCAACTGAGATTTTAACAACTATATGTTTACGTCAGATTATTGAAAAATTACAAAATATAGATATAGGTAGTGTATTCAGAGGTTCAGGTAGTATTTCTTTTATGGTTATTCAAGAGGAGGTTGAACGAGTTACTATTGAAAAAATAGGATATTTGCCAACTCTTGTTGATATAAAAAATAATTTCGGTAAAGAACTTTATATGACAACTTTTAACATAACAAGGGAAAAAACGGAATATCTTTCTTGGGAAACATACCCTTCATTACCTTGTATGTCAGCTATTAGAATGACATGTAATATACCGTTTATATTTGATAATTTCAAATATGGAGATAGTTTTTATATAGACGGTGCTCTATCGGATAACTTACCTTTGGATTTAGGTTGTTCTATAGGTAATAATATATTAGCATTATACATTTCTACACATGATATAGATAAAGATGATATGTATAAAAATAATATCCCAGAATTAGGTATGTTAGAATACATATACAAAATATTGAAGATTCCTATGAAACAATTGATGAAGATGAAAATCGAACATACTGATAAAACTAAATGTAAAGTGTATAGGATAAAACCGTTCACGGTTAGTACTTTTCTACTAAAAGTTGATCCTAAACATAAACTAAACATGTTTGTCGATGGGTATCATCAAATTTCCAAAATGTTTAATACAGATTAAACATTCAAAACTCTCTTTAATAAAAATAGACATACAATAACTAATAACGCTATTATCACGTAAAATATTGTTCTATCTTGATCATACAATCTAGAACATATAGGACACGTTTTTATATGATCTGCAACATCTACACAAGTGATGTCTTCTTTGTAACTTTCAATAATATCACCCTTATCTACATGTTGTAATTCAGAATAATTATAAACATCATTGTCTGATAAAGATGCATAAGATTCGTGCATTCCAGATTCAATAGGAGATCTATGTTTTGACCTTATTTTAGAATAAGCGCTTTGGTGAGTTTGAGGTACATTACCATAACCACTGAAATATTCATTCTCTTGTAAGAAGGGTAGTTTATCTATTGATGTTGTTCTATTTCTCATTGTTTATTTATTAAAAATAAAAAAGTGAAATATTTATATACTAAATTGTATAAATATTTAAGCATCAAAGAACATAATGTCTCTTTTCAGTGAAATCGAAAACGCTATCAACAATAGAGTAAATCTATTCATTGGTAAAATCGTTGATAAATATGGCATCAACAATAATGAGTTGAACTCATTATGGAAAGAAATCTACGAAGGTAAAAATATGAACCAGAAACCTAAACCTCAAGAACCTAAACCTCAAGAACCTAAACCTCAAGAACCTCAAGAACCTAAACCTCAAGAACCTAAACCTCAAGAACCTAAACCTCAAGAACCTCAAGAACCTCAAGAACCTAAACCTCAAGAACCTAAACCTCAAGAACCTCAAGAACCTCAAGAACCTCAAGAACCTAAGAGAGGTAATAAAAAAGAAAAAACACCTGATGTTTATTGTACTTATATAATAACTCGTGGTCCAAAAAAAGGAAATCCTTGTAATTCTAAATGTAGAAAAGGTCCATATTGTTCCAAACATAAAAGTAAACTAAAAACAAAAGAACCTGAAGTTATAGAAGATGAGAGTAAAGATGAGAGTAAAGATGAGAGTAAAGATGAGAGTAAAGATGAAAAAGATGAATCTCAATCAGGTGAATTTGACACAGATGATATAATCAATGAAATGTCACAACACAAGACAATACATTTATCACCTATTTGTAAATTGAGTTCTTCAGACGAAAATAAAAAGTTAGTAGACTCATATGAAAAAAGTATTAGTTCTAATGACATGGATAATGAATTAGACTTAGTATTTAAGAACTTAACATCAAAGGACCCTACAGAATCAGATGTTATTGATATATTATCAGAAATACAAGAATAATCACCCTTATCCATATCATTATTTATTTTTCTAAAAACCATAATTGTGTTTTTAAACCATCCCAATATCCGTTTTTATTTATTGACATTTTATTATATACTTAATATGAAAACGGATAATTTCCAACCGAAAAGTTGTAAAACTAAAAAAACAAAAAGGTTAAATTCCTTTTTTATTTTTTTTTCTTATTATAATAAATAAAAAATGACTGCTCGTGAAACTAAAGAAGAAAACGAAAATAAATGGTTAGGATCTTTATATGCTGCCCTTCTTTTCTTAATAATTGCTAACCCTCTCACTTTCAAGTTAGTTAATTCTGTTACTAGCTTGGTAGGACTTCAAATTGTCGAAAAGGGAACTGGATGTCCTAACATTATTGGACTCCTTCTCCACGCAGTCGTGTTTGGATTGTTAACACGTGCTGTTATGGAAATTCCTAAAATCAAAAAAAAGTAAAAAGTGAATAAACATATTAAAAATAAACTATATTAGACATAAAAGAATAAAATGGAACCCCTATATCAAAATATAAGTAATTTACAAAATAACGAAGATGAAAATTATCCTATATACGAGATCAAATCTCTTCCAGATAAACAACATTTAATTAACACATCTGATGTTTTATTGGTAGAATACTATGCAACATGGTGTAACCCATGTAACCTTATTCGTCCTAACTTCAATAGATTATGGAAAAAGTATCATCAACCCAAAGTGGGAGTTTATATTGTGAAACAGAATATAGATGATAATATAGATGGTATAACATCTAAAGTTGGTGGTGTACCTTGTTTTCATTTCTGGGTAAAAGGAAAACACTATCCAGAATTAACAACAGTGGGTGGTGATGTTGAAACTGTTGATAAAACTCTATTTAATGTTTTACAGACATTAAATAAATAGAGTGTGAAGATGGAAAATTGGAAATATAAAAATAATAATAACATTGACAAGAGAATTCTAGAGTTTAAAAAGATTAAACAAAAATATCCCACGAGAATCCCTGTCATCATAGAACCTAACTGGAATTCAAAAAACCTAAAAGTCATAGATAAAAGTAAATATTTAGTCGATAATGAACTAACTGTTGCTCAGTTATTAATAGTTATAAGAAAACGTGTACAATTAAACCCAAAGGAAGCTATATATCTTTTTTTTAACAATAAATTTTATCCATCATCAGAATTAATAAAAAACATTTACAATACAGAAAAAGATAAAGATGGATTCCTTTATACGAAATACATAATGGAAAACACATTTGGATAGTTACAGAAATATATAATACATATGTATGTATTATATATAAAATAAAAGGGATTTAACCTTTTAAAATATTTGTTTTTTTAAAAGGTTTTCTCCTTTGTTTTTTTGTTTTCATCTTTTCAACTATTTAAACATCTTTTCCCTGTTTTCTTTTTTCAAAATTATATCTACGTATAATTTTATTCAATAAAGTAGGTGGACATTCATTCATAACATCAAATACGTTTTCTAAATTCACTTTTTGACGTGTTTGTATATAGTTATTGTGAACTTTTTGCATGATAATATATTCATCTTGAGGAACAGTTGTAAATTCTTTCTTGATAAATCTGTTTATATACGCTCCAAGAATGTACTGTGCTGAAAAGTAAAGAATATTCTCATATCTTTCAAATTCACTAACATATTCCGGATACAGATAATATAGTAGATTAGTTTTAATTGGATCCGTTCTTAGTTGTAAATATCTGTATTTAATAGACATTTCATTACCTCTCACATCGAATAAATCCATATAATCATGTTTGTAAATCTTACAGTGTTCATCACTATCTTTTTTAAACAAAATATATCCTTGTATTTGTTTTATATCAACACAATTGACAGTACTGATAAGTTCATCAACAGTGTTGAATTTCACCTCTTCAGGGTGAGGAATAGAAGGAATTTCAACATCAAAATTCACCTTTCCCCCAATATAAGTAGCAACATGATACAATAATGGTTCGTCATCAGAAGGTGAATCACAAACAATACGATTTTCCTTGTTATGACGAACAAGGAAAATATACTTATTGGTTTTATCAAGACTAGTAGTCAAAGTTTCCAATGCTTTTTCACTCTCCACTACACCCAAGTGTTTTGAAAGAGCTTTTACAAACGTTTCACCGAAAGTTTCTTTACTAACCCATCTATTCTTCATAGCGTTTAATTTTCTATTGGTAGTAACCCACCAACGTTCACCAAACCAAAATAAACGAATAATAGCACCTTCATAACTTTTAAAGATACGTTCAGTACCATCATACCATTCTTCGATTTTTTCTTTTTGAAATTGAGTCATTTCAAGAGTCCATGGAAATGATTTCAAAATTAATTCATTCCCACGCCACACTTGACCTCTACATTGTTTCAACAATGGAGAATCATCTTCTTTACAATCAATATAACATATGTTTTCCAATCCCACATCGTCGTCACGGTCTGTCAAACAGACTCGTTTTCCAAGAGAATTCACTTCTTCTCTAGATACTGAAACTTGTTGAATAGACATTTTCCTTGTAAATAATAACACCTCTGGTTGTAATTAAAAGATTTATCCTTTAAACTAACGGTACATAATAAATAATTCATTTTTATAATATTTGGTACACATGTAATATTATAAAAAGATAAAAAGATAAAAAGATAAATTAGACACAAGTTCTAGAGAAAAATTGAGTTCCACATTCTGGTGCTGTAGCACCATATGCAGACGTGATGTTGTAGTAAACTTGTCCAGATTGTGGAGTTCTAGCAAGAGTAGCGTATCCAGGAGTGGAGTACTGAGGGATGACATAAACACCGCTTGATTGTTTTCCCAAGTAACGAACTTGTTCGGTAGGAATCATAGTGGTGTTGTATTGAGTCAATGTAGAATAATCTATTGGATTGTATTGAGACATTTTTTATTCTAATCAAGGAAAAAAATAAAAAAAATGAAAATTTACTTTTCCAATATACTTACTATAACAAGAAACGTTATTATGTTACCGATTGAAGAAAAAACATGGTCTGTATTGGAAAAATATTTCAGTAGAGATGATAGTTTAATACATCATCACGTTACATCATGGAACAATTTCATCACTTTCGGTATCGAACATATATTGACATCTGAAAGACCTATTGTAGTTGAAAACGAAAATTATATTTACACTATAACTTTTGATAATGTATACACTTCAAAACCATATGTTTTTGAAGAAAATAGAAAAAAACGTGATATAACACCTATGGAAACACGTAGACGTGATTTAACCTACGAAAGTTCAATATTTTGTAACATAACGGAAAAACGTATCGATAAAAAATCAGGTGAAGAAATGACCAAAAAACATATTAGAGTTTTACTCGCCAGTATACCTGTAATGTTAAGATCAAATTTATGTCATCTTTCCACGATGACAGAAAAGGAACGTTGTGAAACAGGTGAATGTCAATGGGATAAAGGTGGGTATTTTATAATAAAAGGTAAAGAACGTATTTTAATAAGTCAACTTAGAAATATTTATAACGTTCCGTTTGTAACTATTCAAAAAACAGAAGATAAATGGAAAGCTATTCTTAAAATAAGAAGTATGTCTACGGAAACTGGTCATTCATCTGTATTTAAAATATTCTTTGGTGTGGATAATAGAACAATACTTGTTCAATTGCCCTATATTAAAGAACTAATACCCCTTGGATTACTTTACAAAGGTCTTGGTATGACGGAAAATCAAATCAATGAACTATTTCACAATGTTATTAATATAGACAACGACATTAAAAAATATGTTTCCTATATCATAAGGGATTCTAAAAAAACTGATACCACTGAAGATGCTCTCATAATGATTGGGGAAAATGCAACCAATTACCAAAAAATCAAAAATATAAAAGATTTCACCAAACAACTGTTAGAAAACGAACTATTCCCTCATATGGGAGTACTTTGTTCTTCTGTAGAAATTGCCCATTTCATTACCTATATCACCAAAAAATTACTATTAACCGTCACATCACATCGTAAAGAAGATGATTTAGATGATTATAAAAACAAAAGAATAGAATCTGCAGGTATATTATGTTTTGAATTATTCCGTCAATTCTTTAAAAAATATTGTTCTTCCATCACAAAAATTATAGAAACAAAGGAAAATCCAGACATCATCTCTATCATTACACGAAATAATTTCATCACAAATGGTTTCAGAACATGCTATAGTACTGGACAATGGGGTGTACCCAAAAATAACTACATACGCTCTGGTGTTAGTCAAATACTATCAAGACTTAGTTTTGGTGCAACAATATCTTCACTAAGACGTATTAATATCCCCATAGGGAAAGAAGCAAAAAATACCAAACTTAGACAAATACACGGTTCACAAACAATGTTCATTTGTCCTGCCGATACACCAGAAGGTCATCAAGTTGGTATCGTCCTCAATATGACCCTAATGACTAGAATTTCAGAAAGATATTCTCATATCCTTATCAAAGAATTACTCAATAAAATTCCTGAATTTATACAAACCACTAAATATGAACTCATTGTTTATCCTGTTGATGTAATAGTCAATGGTATAATAATTGGATATGTTCTCACTAAAGATGCACACAAAATAGTACAAACAATAAGAAATTGTAGACAAAAAAATATCATCCCATATGATGTTTCTATCACCTACAATGATGCTGAAAATGAAATCATCATCTACTCTGATGAAGGACGTATCATTCGTCCTCTTTACACTCTAGACCAAAATCATAACAACGAAGAACTTATACTAAAACACAATGACACTACCGATGATTGGGATGAATTAATAGAAAAAGGAGCTATTACATATCTCGACAACAATGAAATACAAAATGAAGTGATCGCTATGTACCCCAAAGAACTAAAAAAATCCTATAAAAATACATACTGTGAAATTTCTCCTGTCCTAATGTTTGGAATTTTAGCCTCCACCATACCTTTCCCTCAAAATAGCCAAGCTCCTAGAAATTGCTACTATACTTCACAATCTAAACAAGCAATGTCCCTCTACTCACAATCCTATCTACACCGCACCGACACCATCACCCACGTCCTCCAATATCTACAAAAACCTATCGTCAATACCAAGACCGCGAAATTCCTCGGCTTCCAAGATATGCCCAGCGGTATTAATGTCATCGCCGCTATAATGTGCTACGAAGGGTGGAATCAAGAAGACTCCATCATTATTAAAAAGGGGGCTGTGGATAGAGGATTATTCACATCAACCTCTTATCGTACACACACAGTAGAAGAGAAAAAACACTCCGTTTTCATTGAAGATGTTATTTGTATTCCACCCATCGAAAATCGTAAATGTGATGTAAACTATGGCCTACTTGATGATAATGGCATCGTACGTCAAAGAGACAACAGTGGTAACGCCATCAAAGTCAATAAGGGAGATGTCATCGTTGGTAGAATAAATATAGTAACAACAAAATCCGGAGATAAAACGATAGAAGAAAATAGCATCATTTTAAAAAAAGGCGAAGAGGGTTTCATAGACCGCATAGTCACCTCTATAACACCTCAAGGATATCGTCTTGTAAAGGTCATCATAAGAAACGAAAAAATACCTGAAGTCGGAGACAAACTATGTAGTAGAGAAGCTCAAAAAGGAACTATAGGTAGTATCATTTCAGACGAAGACATGCCCTTCACATCAGAAGGGATTTCACCTGATATCATCATCAACCCACATGCTATTCCGAGTAGAATGACTATAAACCAACTTTTAGAATCGGTTCTATCGAAAAGTTGTATGATAGAGGGCAAGGAAGGTGATGCTACCCCTTTTCTTTCCACTACAATGGATATTTCAAGAAAAATCGCACAAAGACTTGGCATGAATGGGTACTCCGCCGATGGGACAGAAATGATCTACAACGGTATGTCTGGTGAACCTATGGGTAAAGTCTTTATCGGACCTGTATACTACCACCGTCTAAAACATCTTGTTTCAGACAAAATTCACGCTAGAGCTCAAGGTCCTGTTTCCACCCTAACAAAACAACCATGTGAAGGGAGAAGCAGAGAAGGTGGACTCAGAATGGGTGAAATGGAATTATCCGCTTGCGCCGTTTCTGGTGCTACAAAGTTCCTTAAAGAACGTCTATTCAACCACAGTGACCACTTCACCGTCCCTATTTGTAACAAATGTGGTATCATGGCAAACAGCAAATCTTACTGTAAACTATGTAACGACACAAATATAGACGTTGTTAATATGCCTTATGCAAGCAAACTATTACTACAACAATTAAACACCATGCTCATAAAAACAAAATACAAAGTCAAATACTAAATCAAATACTAAGTCAAATAATAGATAATATTTTTAATACAACACTGTATTAAAAATATACACAGTGAAGAAATAATATCAGAAAGAAAATCATTTCATCATTATTATTACTACACACAAAATTTTGTGTGTTGA
>Ga0208645_1002687_pt1 | contig 13906 bp, 18 predicted proteins | sample VirMetDEL_Sep_01_FD_184519 | JGI IMG/M metagenome (GOLD analysis project Ga0208645, IMG submission 184519) | Aqueous microbial communities from the Delaware River and Bay under freshwater to marine salinity gradient to study organic matter... | ecosystem: Environmental > Aquatic > Marine >... | reverse complement strand
ATGATTAAAAAATGAATTCAGTATTACAAGACATATTAGGTTTAATTAAAAGGAAGAAAACTAAAACTCCTCAAGACTCAGATTATATAGTATCTGCATCATATGATAATCCTAAAGAAAGTCTTAAGCCAAATCCTATAATGCAGCCAGCTTTAGTAAGTTTAAAAAAACTTAAAGATTGGATTGCATCTTCCATTACATCTAAATCAGTTGGTCAAGGATGGGCTAGATATGATGATAATCAATATACTGAATCTGCACGTTTAACTTTGGCTGATGGTGTTCCTGTTATTATGCCTAATAATGGTAGCACTACTATAGATACATATCTTAATTCAACAGTTCAGTTTTATGATCCAGCTACACAAAAGATGCAAGCAGAAAATGAGGGAGATGTTTATATTCAAACAATAGTTTTTAAAGCATCTGCAACAAATGCAAATCAAACGCATTTACATGTATACTTAGCAAGTACAGGACCAATACCATATGAAAGACTTGTAGCAGAAATTGATTTCCCAAAAGGAAATACTATAACTCATGATCAACATTTAGTATTTCAATATTATGCTGGGCCTGATTTTGTTGCTGATGGTAATCAATGGACTCTCCGAGCAGATACAGGTGGAGGTACAGTTGATGTTTGGGATATAATCTTCTTTATACAAAGAACATATAAAGCTTAATACTATGAAACCATATTATGAGAACGGGAAAAGAATCCCAGGAATGTTTAAAACAGGCGGGTCAACTGCCGCTTGGACAAGAAAAGAAGGCAAGAATAAATCAGGAGGCTTGAATGAAAAAGGAAGAAAATCTTATGAAAGAGAAAATCCTGGTTCAGATCTTAAAGCTCCATCTAAAGATGTTGGTAATCCAAGACGCGCATCCTTTTGTGCAAGAATGCAAGGTATGAAGAAAAAACTTACTTCAAAGAAAACAGCTAATGATCCTAATTCAAGAATTAATAAATCATTAAGAGCTTGGAACTGTTAAAAAAGGTACCCGGTAGAACGTCTTAACTACCGGGGTTGGTTTACCTTTAGGCTGTACACAGAATGACGTTTTTAAGGTTTTGGGTCCCTTCTACTAGCTACTAAGTAGATTAAAAGAATGGCAATAAATGCCTTTAATATGAGCCCTAATATAATCAAATCTCAAAATCATATTCATCAAATTCATCCTCAATTGTAAGGACTTCATTGGGTGATTCATCTATTTCATCTACACCATCCATGTGATCTTCATCACCATATGGACCTGTTTCTGAAATTACTTCATTTGTAAGATCAGCAGATGCTTCATCTTCTTCAATGGTATCATCTGTATTAATTGTATCTTGAGGAGTAATCCCCATACCATTTAATACATTTGCTACCATAAAGTCATGGAAGTTTTTTGTATCACTCAACCATTGTCTTGGATGAACTGACTTATATGAATGTGTTACATGATTATAAAAAGCCCATGCATTCTCTTGATCACACTGGTAATCATAAGATGGTTTTTCCATTTCATCTTTAACACAACTCATCTGTCTTGGACTAATGAGATCTTCATTAAAGTACATGCGTCCAATTAATTGAGCTTGCTCTTTAAACGTTAGAGGAGTATTTCTCAAATTATCTCTATCATCTTTAATCCGGTCAAATGCTTTTTGGGCATTTTTAATTTGACTAGATATTTGCATTTTAATTTCTTGATCTGCAGTACCCGTATGCTTTCTAGCATAGTTAAGTTCTCCGCAAACCATTCCATTACTACATGCAAATACATGAGCTCCAATAGCACATTGGAATCTGATAGATTTATCATAAGAGTTTGTCCAGGCAAACATCATACCTATCTCATTGTCATCATGACCTGATAAAGGTTTAATATGATATATACCTTGAGCTACTTCTCCACGATTATTAGCTCTATATAATTCATTTGTAACAATAAACCCACTATTAGCAAGCATTTGCTTAGTAGTATCAATTACAAATTTGTGTGATATAACCGTATACGTATCAGCATGTGATGGCAACGGTGCATTAATTACAAAGTCTTTTGTTACTTCTATTTGACTTTTCATAAATTAAACTTTATAAGTGTAAATATATTAATTATACAGATTTATTCCAAATTAATCTTTAACAAATTGACCATCAACCATCTTACCGGTTCTACTACTGATCACTTTGTATGCTGCATTTAAACAGGACTCTAATGTAACTCCTTGCATTTTAGCTTGAATGATTAAAGTTACCATGATATCACCCATTGCATCAATGGTTTCTGATTTATCCTTCTTGTTAATAGCTTCAACTAATTCAACACATTCTTCTAGTGTTTTAATAGATTGTGCCATAGGTGTACCTTTCTCAAAGATACCCTTTTCTTCTGCCCATGCTTCAACGCATGCTTCTAATTCAAAATAATCTTTCATACTGTTATTAAATAAATAGTTAAAAAACATAAAATACAGAGTATCACAAAACGTAATACTCTGTGTATCTTGTAATTCATTAGAATAATTCTAATTGATTTATATCTGTTTGTAATATAGAATCAATCTCAGATTCTATTGCCTTTATATAATATGGTAGATCTATATTATAGTCTTCCCACTTAGGTTCCAAACTTATTTTATTAAATATTGTTTGTACCCAGCGTCCGGCTTCACATTGTATTTCTCTTTTATCTTTCTTATTAATCTTAATTATCTTGACGCTTTCTTTACCAAACTTGGATATAAAATATCTATTAATTTTTTGAAGTTCTTCTTCTTTATACTGACCACCTGGTGATGATCTTGCAACTTGTTTCCAATCACCTTTAGATTTCATGCCTATGCAATAATCCAATATATTTTTATTCTTTTCTAGATAATCTTCAGGTAAGATATCATGAATAAAATAATTATATATTGCTTTTTTGACTATCAGCTTAGATTTGTTTTTATGTAATTGCAAATCATGAAAGTTAAATCTACCTTTAAGCTTAACTGGAGCATACATGAAATTAGATCCTTGCACTTTAAATAGATAATGCGGGTTATCCTCTTTCATTTTTCTCCATTTAGTTATATCAACTTCTTTAAACTCATTGACTGCAATATAATTATTAACATCACCAAGTACCAATTTTTGGTATTTATCATGTTCCAGATTTAGTTGAGTTATATCTTCCCACTCTTCACAAATCTTTAAATAAAGATCTTCTTTATCTCTTGGGATTCTAATCTCTACACCATCAGTATTTTGCAATAAGCCAAAAGCTTCAGGTATCTTGTCAAGTATCATATCATATAACATCATTAGACTCAATTGACCATTAAGTGTTATACGCATACATAACTCAGGATCATAGAAGAAGCTATTCTCCTCATTGCTTAAACCAAAAGTTGAATTTAATATAATCTTATATACATAATTCATTGGATTAGACTTTGGGATTTTAACTCTTTCATCAAAGAACCATTCATACTGATCACAAAACTCTTCTTTAGGGAAGTGTGCTGGTGACCATTTATTCCTAATACATAAATTAGGATAGAATGATGTAACGTCAGAAGACATAATAATATAATCATCATCTGATTTATATACACCGCTCTTTCTAGCACCATGAATACCACCTAAAGCAAATGTAGTATGAACACCATTATGCTCCAGTTCATATTTAAACTGACCTTTTAGACTCATTGCATCTAACTCAAGAGATCTAAACCTTTCCAAAGCCCGTTGAAAAACAGGAGACTTAAACTGTATATAAGGAAGAATAAGATCCTTAACCTTAATTATTGTTCTATACGTTTTAAGTTGCTTTATTTCTTTGGGATGCATGTCTAACTTTTTACCTAGATAATAAGCAAAAAGCTCTTTAGCAATTTTTGGTTCAGAAGCACTGAATAGATTTATACCATATTGAGAAGTAAGTTCTTTACGTAACTTAATCTCTGATTTAGATCTATTAAATATCTCTTTAGTAGAAGCCACATCATTGATACAGTATTCAACTATTGTATCTATCTCTTCTTTTGTTTTGATTTCTGTAGTATGATCAATAGGCATATCTAAAAGATTTTCCCAATCCATACTATATTGAATCCATTTAAGACTAGAACGTTTAGCTGGATTATCCCAGTGATGTAACTTAAATAAATCTATTTGGCCAATTTGTATGTGCCATGGGGCATATATACCCCATTCTTTTCTATTCTGTCTAGATATTGTTTCCTGAGCAAATGTATAAATAACTTTTGCTATTTCACAACCAGACATTTCAGACCATAACTCATGGTGATTTAATATATACTGAGTAACTTGAGCATCAAAGGCAAGACCATTGAATGATATGTGCCATTGTTTCTCATCTCTATTTGTATGTAAAAATTCTATGAACTCATCAAAATCATTTTGTAATTCATGCACTATAAATATCTTTTCTTCAGATGTTTTATAATGTTGAAATACTGCTACAAAACAATTTGACAAAGTTTCATAATCCATTATGTAATGATCCATAATAAAGTATTAAGCAAAAAAAAAGAGGCTATAGTAACCTCTTTTCTTTTTAGTTTGATATAGTTTAAGCAGGCATTATAATGTTAGATGTTTTAGTTTCTTTAGCATCTACATTCATAAACTCTTTATATTTAAATGAGCCAGCATTAATTGCAAACAATTCAATAAAGTTTTCAATTTCTTCTTTTTCTGTGATATAAAACTCAGAAAAAGTTTCAACCATAACTCTGTGTTCTTTCATGACTTTGCCTGTTTCTTTGTTAGGAAACTTCAATTTTTGAGGTTCTCCATCATCATTTAATCTAGGCATCATTGTAAAAGTTTGCTTTTTATTTTTGGAAATAACTACTATAATCCCGCTAGCAGGATCAAACATTGCTTCCACATATGGACAGTCATCAGTAACTGCAATCATATTAAAAGATTTCACTCCTCTAAAAGAAGAAGAAACCAAATACATGTTTTGACCAATTAATTTTTTTACACTCATTTATTATTTTTTTTCTAAAGATATGGAATTATTATCTAATAGTGCAAATTCATCTGGAATTTTTTCAAATAAAGTTTCTTTTTCTAAATTAGGAGGGGTGCATAATTCATGCGTTTCTTTTATAATATCAAGGCTCACATCTAGAGCTTTTGCATATGTTTCATGGTGTTCTGCAGGATCTAAATAAGATTGAATATATTTACTTATTCTTCCCACTTTACCAAAATATCTGAGTATTTTATTTTTTGTTTTAATTGAGAACTTAGAATAATGACCTTTTAAAAACATGTCAAAATCATGCTCATACTTAGAATAATCAAAAACATAAATCTGTTTGTCATCAAAGTTTCCTTTATAATCTAAAAGGGGGTGTGAATCTAAATTACGTCTTTCAAAGTTGCTAAACTTTAGACATCTTTTTGTTTCATAAACACATATATACTTATAGTCATCGGGCTGGTAAAGACCATCCCAGCAGATAAAAGTATCTACTGGGACGTAATCTTCACCTTTCCTTATGTCTAATAAAGGATACAAAAAAATTTTTGATTTTTGAAAATACTGCATATAAGCCTGCGTCATATTACAATTCTATTTGAGTTGTTGCAAAATTGTAAGGGAGGCTATAATCTTTCTCTTTGTAATGGTATTCAGCTACGTTCAATGCTTCATTTAACATCCAAGCCCATCCTTGCATAGTTTCATCACGTACATTAAATATATATACTTGATTATATCTATCTATCACAACAAACTTAAACATAATTTTGTAATCATCACGTATTTCTTCATCTAAATTTTCATATACAAGTTTAAAATATATAGCAGCCTGAAGGTAATAATTATAATACTCAACAGTCTCCTCAAACTCAGCTATAGTCTTAGATGTAGTCTTGAGATCACAAATTGTGATATCCTTATTTTCATGATCTATTTTATAAAAATCAATGTAGCCATGCAAACCAAACTTTTTTTGTTTAAGCGTACACTTTAAATATTTTTCTACATGTCTTTCTTCTGAATCTAACTCAAAATCAGTTTCATTATTTTCAAATAATTTTTTTACATTATCATTTGAATTTAAATGATCAACGTACTCACGGCAACGAGCCAAGGTGTCTTGATCAATAACGTCCACATTTGCATTAAGAATAAATTTCCAATATGTTTCATAATCATCAATTTTAATTTTAGCAATTCTTTGTTCATCAGTTTTTAATGACTGATATAAGTTTACTTCTTTTAGGACATCTGTTATTACAGAGTCTGGTACATCTGCCAGTTTCTCAGCAGAAAATTTTTCAGATATAATATGTAATACTTTTCTTACACTATCTGTAGGAGTTTTACCTGGTACAATCTTAAATTTCTTTTCAAGATTCTCAGGTTCTAGTAGCAGACAATGCACAAGCTTGCCCTCAACTAAATGTTTATCAGTCCGGATTTCACGGTCTTTTAGTATATACTCCTTATAAAATATAGAAGGAGAGAATAATAGTTTATTTAGAGATGAGTAGCTAAAGTTAAAATCTTTAGCATAGAACTCATTCTCTTTTGTTTTATCTACCATAGTTGCGTTTTACTTTTTGCCAATATTTAATTGTTGCTTTCATGTTATGTCCTTTGGTTCCACCATTCCAACATCTTGCAATTTTTTCAAATGAAGATTTTTTATGATAATGGTCTTTCCAAATTTTAAACATTTGAATAGCTTTAGATCTATTAAACCTATCTTTGATTTTGAACCTTTTCTTAATATTCTTCCTGGAGAGAATCCTATTTACGTCCTTTATCATTATAGGTCTAATTTGCAAACAACCACCGGCATTAGTAGAGTAATTAACTACACTGTCTCTACCACTACTTTCTACAAAGATTAAAGATTTTATTAGTATATCTGTTGAATCAATCTTTGGTTCTACTACAGTTTCTTTTACTGTAGTTTCTGCTACTACCTTTGATGAAGGCGGTGTACTCTTTATATAAAGGGGATTATCTTTCATAACCACCAAACCAATAAGTATCATTAAAATTTTTTCCATAATTAAAATATATATCTGATTGTACTTGGGTCAAAATAAGCTGAGTAAATAAACTTCCAATGATCTAAGTATGCTTGTTTATCTTCAAGTGGATATCTCATTACACCGGATTTGTTTTTTACTTCACAAGAAGGAGCCATTAATTTTTGTGCTTCTTCTGATGCTTTAGCCATTTGATTAGCATGATTAGTTAAAGCAATAACTTCACATTTATTTTCTCCTGCTATAGCTCTGACCATTTTAAATAAGTCACTATAATGCTCTGACCATTTTCGTGAAAAAACAACAGGACTATAGTTTATATGTACTTCCCAGCCTAATTTTTTTAGTCTGTTAATATCATATATTCTTTCCTCTACCTTTTGCATCTTTGGTTCAAGTATATCTGCATATACTTGAGGCATTAGACTTACCCTGACTCTAGGCTTCTTATTAAAATGATTGACATCTAAATCTAATAAACCTGGATACTTGGTAGCCATAGTTGTATTAAGTCTTGGATGATCATCATATCTTTTAAGATAATCTATTAAGGGTTCAGGTAAATGTTTTTGCATTAATACTAAATCACTATTGCATGCAATATCTACCATTGTGTATATAGGGTCTTGTTGATCAGGAACTTTGGTATAACCTTCTTCCCATTCAACGACAGAATTAAATATATCATCTACATTTGTATTTACAAAGACTCTTGTACCATTATACCGGGACATGTAACAATAGGTATTTACACAACCACCAAAGCATCCGTAGATTAAATTGGGAGCTATGCAATTAGCACTATTATTATTGTTCTTTGTTGTTAGAGTCTTTGTCTTCTGTTGTTTGATCATAGAATCTTTTTAATCTTTCTGGTAGTACAACTCCATAGTTACACTTATCACAACATCTGCCATCATTTACAGGCTCAGCATTATGCCCGATAGGCTCAAAGTTTTTGCCACATATACTACAAATATATTCTTTATCCATACGTCTAATTTTAGTTTAACAAAAAAGGGGTGCTGTGCAGACGTTCTGCACAGCTTTTTTAATCAATTATGGCTACCCCTAAAACGGTATCTCATCACTATATTGAGATTTTAATTTTAAATCTTTGGGTTTTATATCAAAGACTGAATGTTCACTAGTTAATCCAACATAATTTAATATAGTCTTGCACATTTTATTAGATATTACTCCAACAGCAAAAGGAGTTAACGCACCTTTTGCATGCAACGCCTTAACTAAATAGTTAAATCCATGACCACGTCCTGTATCAACATAGTTAATAGATGACATTTGTTTTCTTAATGATTTAACATTTACACTATTCCAATTATTACAATAACGCAGTCTGTCTTGATAAAAAGCAAATATTAAAGCCACCTTATCAAATGACTTTTCAATATTACAATTAGCCATCATCTCCAAAGCTAATTCTTGATTAGTCCTGTCATCACTATTTACCATTGCTGATATAGATTTACAATCTTCAGGTGATAATACAATTGAATCCTCATTGCAGTAATTTATAAGATCTGTATCTTTCACTAATATATCCTCATTATCTATAATAAAAGTCATCATATCTAAATCAGTGATAATGCGAAAGGATTTTGTATAATCACTAAGAGCAGTTCTTGTATGAAATGCATCTTTAGCTGGACTTTTAAAACTCCAAGGTAAATCCATTTGAATGCGGATATAACCATCTTCACTTATAACATGATCTATAAAATCATTAATTTTATCATATATAAACTCAGAACAAAATCCTTTAATTTTATCTAAATAATTATGTTTAAGATCAATGCCTGAATAAAAGTCATTCCAAGAATATTCAGTTAGACCTTCAATGTACTTATCAGATGTAATAATATAATCTGCTTTTTCTTTATCTCTTACAACCTTTATATTATACTTATCTTTTAGCAATTGCATTTTATTCTGCGGTAATGCCAATTTTGGCGTTCTGTAAAAGGTTGAATCTTGCAGATTGTTTTTATCAAAATCTTTTATATGATAAGATACATCATTATTATATCCGCGTTCACTTAATAATCCAGCACTATACTGAAAACCTTTATCATCATTATGTGGATCATCATTTACTGCTCCAAAATGTACAGTGTTTTGATCAACTAGTACATGATTACTAAATGAAGTACTATCTGCTTTAATTTTTATATTATATAATTTGCTTATTTTCATTTTAAATACTTTTTGTATTCTGGTTTTACACTTACTTTAAATACATAAAGATCACGGTTTGAAATTCTAATATCTTTTCTAACTACTTTCTCTAAATATCTAAATGATTCATTATTTAACTTATTTGATTTTTCTAACTGAAGAATCATATCTTGAGCTGAATTATGATACAATGTGCTTAGATCTGATTGCTCCTCCCAAAATTGAACATCTTTGTCTCTATTAAATTTATACATATAACTATATATGTTTTGAGCCAATTGCCACATTAGATGTGGTTTTTTTGTATAATTTATGGTTGGAAGAATCTTAGCTGCTACAGCTACATTCTCATCATCATATGAGTTTACCCATTGTGACAATTCAACAAGGAGATCTTCAGTTAAATCAATAAGATTTGCAGAGGCATGAAGTAGTGTTTCACCACTAATCACTTTTAATTCACCTATATCTATAAGATATGCAATGTTTAAAGCCAAAGCTGAAATACCCCACTCATCCATAAGTGTTATTCCTCCATTACAATTATATGAACTTACTCTTCCTTCAAGTTTCTCATCATAAATTACAGCTTTGTCATGATTATCTATCATATGATGACCTCCGGTAAATGCTTCATAATTCCAAAGTCTATACATCATTACAGTAGATTGAATTTTTTCTCCATGATCAAATTTTTGATAGAATTCATCATGTGTAATAATTACATCTGCTTTTTCATAATCATTTGTGATTGTTAAACCTTTTTCTTTAGCTACAGCTTTTAATCTATCTTGCGTTATTGGACACCGTGGTAGTATAAAAGCTCTTTTGTAATTTGAGAGAGCTGTTGGTTTTACATTCTCTATAGAAAGATTGTTCTTAATGTTTTCAAAGCGGGTTTCATCTTGGGTTATAAGCACATCTGACACTTCAGAATCAGATGAGAGAACCCCATAAAGGGGCTCTCCATCTAATTTAAAATGATCTAGTGCATCTTGATTGTATTCTTGATATACATTCTTATTTGCCATATTATTTTACAGTCATTTTAATTATTTCAGGCTTCATCATAAGCTTATTAAACTTCTGCTTGTTGCCGTTAAAAATAGTTCTTACAACTAAGTATTTAAGATCATTGGTGAAATACTCCTTTGTACAAAGAGTTTCCAATCTATCAGTAATCTTTTGACTAATTGTATTATCCTTAGAATATACTACTGCAAAGTTTGCAAGTCTGGTTGCCAGGGTAGATGCAATATCTGCACGATAATTATCATCTTTACCAACACAACCGGTTAACTCACCAAGAATATATTGCTCATTATCATGAGTCAATAGATCTTTTGGTGTAACTAGTTTATCTAACTTATTATTAATAAATACAGTAAACATAGAAGCAAACTCTTCACCTACCGATCCTTCACCAATCATTTGAATATATGAAAGGTTATCTTCAAAGCTTTCAAAGCTAGAGATAGAATTAAAGAACGTGGTGATTGCACGAGCATTTGTCTCTTGAGTCACGAGTTCAGGGTGCAATAGCATGAAGTTAATACAACGTGTATCAATTCCTGCTTCTTCCGCCCAACGAGCCCATACGTTTACATCAAACTGCAAGTTAGCAGTAATATAACGTGTTTTCTGTGCAGCATCAATAGAGTTAACCATATAGTCTCCGTTATCAGGATTTGCGGTTAACACAATATGCCAGTCTTCTGGTAAAGACCAAGAGATGTACGTTTGACGATCAATCAGTTCCATTACGGCCTGAATAAATCTAACGTCTGCACGGTTCCAGTCATCAAGAAGCAGGATACCACCTTTCTTCTTATCCGAGATCCATTCTGGTGCAGCATATGACATACGGTTTTTACCTGTCATCTTGTAACCATTGTTTAAATAGTCACTAACTGCGAGCTCACTTACCCACTGCCCAATCTTCTTTGTAACAGAAGAATTTTTGGCTAGCTGTGCAACATCTTTGGATGCTGCGGTCTTAGCACCGTAGTTCACTGCATCACTCTTACCATTAAGAGATACAACTTTCTCTTTATACATTTGGAACTCTCTAACTGGGAAACCCACGAGATCACCTAGCTCCTCAATTTGAGCTAAGTTTAGTTTTACAAAATCAAGTCCGTGCTCCTCAGCAATTTGTTTTACTGTGGATGTTTTACCAATACCTGATTCACCTAGAACTTCTATAGCAACAGGAAGTTTTCCCTGATCTTGTAGAAATCTATTGTTTTTAATAATGTGGCCCATAAAGCCTCTTAGGTCATCAATGTTTAAATTTACTTGCGCCATAATTGTTTTAATTTAATTGTATTTTTTTTCCGGGTAATTCTTCGTTAATTTCACAATGACTGCTATGTACCCACAAAGCATTCTTGGGACAGTTCTCTGGAGCCCAGGCTTCACCATCCGTAAAATATATAAGGGCTGTGTACCGCCCATATTCATTATAGTGATCTATTACAGGTTGAAATGATGTACCACCTCTACCACCTATTTCCCAATCACGTTTAGGATTAAACTCTTTAATAGAATTAATCTTTGTGTCACACTGTACAATTGTGATCTGATGACCAGTCTTGTGCATATGTGTTAGTTCAGACCAAAACTCCTCAAGTTCCTTTTGACTCACGGATCCTGAAGTGTCTATACCAACACAGATGTGATTTTTAAATTTAATTTTTAATCCTGGATTAGCATAATACCTTTTGTTGTACTTCCTTCTTAGCTTCTTTGTATAAACTATAGAAGAATTACCAACAAATCTTCTGAGGTAACCACGCCAATCAAACTTAGGTGGTTCTACATGACGGAGCCTTTTAATTAAGTCCGCCAACTCACCTGGAATATTACCTTGTCTCTTTTCAGTCATCTCAGCATTTTCTTTGAGCTGATGCTCAACCTGCTTCTGAATTAACTTCTTCTCTGCTTCAGGTAACTCCTCAAAGTCATCCCATGTAGCATGATCAAGTGGAGTAGTTCCATCCATCTGATCTATCAATTCATCAAGAGATGGAGATGAACCATCTTGACGAGCTTGTTGTAATAAATCATAATATGTTTTAGTACCTGCTCTTGTTGGAAGGTCTAACTCAGGAAATGAATCCATTGTTATACCTCCATCTGGAAGATAGTCTTCAAGAATGTATTGATTGATTTCTAGATCTGCAGCTATATTAAATAACTTCTTATCTGGATACTGATCTCTTACAATCAAATGTCCAAATGATATATGAAGAAGTTCATGCTTTAATAAACCAATCCTATGTTTATCATTTAGACCTGAAAAGAATTCAGGATTAATTGCAAGCTGTACACCAATGCCATGTTTACTAACACCTGCAGTGGGAAGCTTGTCTGTATATACCTTATTAAGGCCAATCAAAAAGAGCCCATAAAAGGGCTCTGTGAAAATTAGTGTTTTACTTGATTTTGATACTAAATCTGCTACCATTTTATTTTAAATTGTGAGTCTATAAATTTATATTCGTTCATTAAAACATTGAAATGCTGCTCAACCAAATAACTATAGATTTCCTTGATATTTTCTATATTGGGATGATCTAATTTTTTTATATCATTATAGATTTCAACCATAGTTAAATCTTGATAACCCCATATAGAAGACTCACCCATCAAAGAAAGCAACTTTCTCCGGGGGCCATATGCCGCACCTTTAATAAGTAATTTAATGAGTATAGCTGCTGGATTTATATTCTTAATAGTTTCTACAGCTAAATCTATATCTTCAGCATTATCAGATTTTAGCATTCTATCTAAATTTTTATATACTTTTAAATCAATTTCTATTATATCTTCCATTAATCTTCAATTTTTAGTGTTTTTCTCATCCAGTCCGGCTTTTCTTTGTTATTCATATGAACAATCCATTCCTTTGCAGATGGAATATAATTATTGCAATCTTCTTTGACATGTTGTTCACCAACATATCTTGTATACACGGTCTTTCCGTCTGAATTAATAAATGATTTACCAAAGATTATTTCACATTCAAAAATACCTTCACTATGGTGACGATACAATCTGTGCATAGAATGTCCTATCCACTTTTTAGTATCATCAAACCACTCGTGTATTTTAATGTAATCTTCTGGAATGCCACCCCATTTTTTTACTGAGGATTTAGCATGCAATAAAGGATGTGCCATTATGAAAAAAGATCACTATCCCATGTATGTTCTTCTACGGTTCTTTGAAAATAACTTCCTTCAATGGTTTTTTCTATTACACTAATATGTAAATAGCCATATCCGCCATCATTATTTACCCAATCACCACAATGTGAATCAACCATTCGGTCAATTTTATCATAAATGAAGTTTTCTATAGCTTGAGAATAAAATTTTATTTCATTATCATCAATGTCATAAAAAGATAGTTCATGCACTTCTCCTGAATCACCTGAACCATCAAATTCCGCTACTATCTTTGCTACTCCTAGATCCATTAGTTTGCTTATTTCTGGGAGTACTGTTATTGGATCTGCCATAATTTATAATTTCAATTATTACTCCTGGCTTTTCTTTGTCATACCTATATGGGTTAAATACAGGGATAATAAATTCCATATTATCATCCTCTATCCAACCATGAGTTACCATATCATCTTGCACTGTTTGTGCAGGATTTATGTAATCAAATTTATGTTT
>Ga0208645_1002686_pt1 | contig 13910 bp, 14 predicted proteins | sample VirMetDEL_Sep_01_FD_184519 | JGI IMG/M metagenome (GOLD analysis project Ga0208645, IMG submission 184519) | Aqueous microbial communities from the Delaware River and Bay under freshwater to marine salinity gradient to study organic matter... | ecosystem: Environmental > Aquatic > Marine >... | reverse complement strand
AGCCGTAGAAAAATCATTTACAAATCTTCTGTGCATTTGCAAATGAACTGATGCTGGATTAATAATTGCAAGTTGAACTACATCATAATCATAAGGAACTTTCGAGTAAAAATCTTTCCAAGTAAACCCCCAATACTTTACAGTATCTAAATCACAATCATCTTCCATAATTAAGGCACAGGGGGCGTCAGTTTTCAGAAACTCTACTAATGCCTTTAGATGTGAAGTTACACACCCAACCTCACCAGAAGACATTGCATCTGGATATCTTCCTTTAAGAATATCACCAAGATCTCTATCATCTCTACCATCATATGCAGAGATACGAGTATAATTTTCAATTTCCCAATACCTAAACTGATCCTCCATATACTGCTTTCTTTCTGGCTGTTCATCCAGATTTAAATAGTAGATATGAGGAAGACCTTTGAGTTTATAGATTGCTTTATTCTTATCTCTCAAATTACTTTCCATGATTCACAATACAAATCTTTAGTATCTTTATCAGCATAATCAGAACCGAACCACATGCTTGGTGCAATTACTTTTTTGTTTGGATTTTGAATTAACCATGCACCCCACCAAGACATAGAACTATTAGCAATAATAGCATGATCACACAAAGACATCAAGCACATATCAAGATAAGGAACTAAGGCACCATCACCATACTTGTCATCAGGTTCCGAGAACATGAATCTGTCCCCTTTAAAGATTTCTTGCTCCTTACACCATTCAATAGAATCTGAAAACACAAGAACTGGAAGATCTTCAGGAAATTCTGCAAGTGCTTTTTCGTAATACTCAAGAGGTTGAACTGGATGAGTGCTCTGAAGATTTGTATATGCCCACTTAAATCCTCTTTTGTCGGCAAGGTTAGGATCTCCACGACGAACATGAAGAAAGATAACTTCACGATTTATTCTTTCTCTAAATCCTTTACAAGGTTCTAACCAGTTTTCTTTGAAAGTAAAATCTTTACGAAGGTCTTCTTCAATATGCTTGAAGTATTTTTCCGATTGAAAAAATCCTACCAATGAAGTTTCATCCTGACACCTATCAAAAAGATTTTCATCAAAATGAAAATGATTTTCCCGAGACCCAAGTTTTGTATCGAGATACCCGATATTCTTATTTGTTGTTAGTTCAAATGCTTCCAATAATCCATAATTATCAATCTGGTCTAACATTCCATCTGGGGGAATAGTATATTCAAACCCACGATTTGCAGCAATACCTTTTAGTGCTGCATATTGGAACATTTGATTACCAAATCTCCCCATTGTTCCAATATGATTAAATCCAATCATCTTTCATAGCCTCAAATACTTTTGCAATCCCTTTATCTATACCAGTTTTAGGCAACCACCATCCAGTAATATATGTGTTTGCTTCATTCCTCTTATCCATCTGAACACTATCTTTAGCAAGTCCTGGTTTGATATTAACCTTTCTCCCAATCATATTAAACTGACCCTGAATAATTGATGCAACTTCTTTAATCGAAGTAGAGTGGAAAGATGTGATATGTAAAGGATCTTCAGGTTTGAAGTCTGTGTAATTTTCCATTACAGTCTCTAATGCTTCACAGCAGTCTTCTGCATATAAGAACTGCCTCTCTTCTGTGCCATCTGTTAGCATTTCAAACTCACCTTCCTCAAATCCTCTACGAATAAAATCGGTGATGACATGTGCTTTCTCATTGTCTTTCTCTACACCATAGACATTCCAAAACTTAACAGTCAATCCTTTGAGTGCAGTTGTATATAATTCCCCAAGTTTCTTACAGGCACCATAAGGAGAATAACTCATATTACTCATCTGTGATGATGCAAAGACAAACCTTTTATTATACTTTTCTAAAAGACCAAAGACATTTGCCATCAAACGTGTATTGTTATTAATGAAGTCAAAGGTATGCTGATACTTCTTCAGATACCTAGACCCACCAACATCGAATGCCAAAAAGAACACAAAGTCTGCATTCTTAATAGCACGATCTAAGTTGTGATTAGGAATTTGTGTAAGGTCTTCACCATGATGTCGTGCAATATCAAACTCAGTTACCTCATATTTTTTATCTCGAAGGTACTCAGTTAGATATGCACCAATCTGACCACTAGATCCAAGTATTGTAATTTTCATTTTTTTAATTTTTCAATTTCATCTATTATAAAATTAATATTTTTTTCAATCTTTTGAATTTTTTGTTCTTGCGTCTTTAACCATTCAAAATACAAATAATTATCCTGCAAATCGGATATTACGCCACTATCAAGGTTATGTCTATCTATTGCCCATTGAGGAGGTTTTGATAATTTCCATGGGTATAAATGATATTCCAATTCAGCAACAATTCCCCACAAAAAAATTCTAATTTTTTTAATCATTTTTGATATTTAGAATTATCTTTTGATAAATGAACAATTTTAGATTCAAAATTGCATTGGGAAGAGAAGTCTTCGGGATATGCATATGATGAAGGTAAGGTATGTACTCTCTCTTTGTTCTCTATAAAAAATTTATTTAGATGGCTTTCATCATGCCATATTGCTATTATATCATCTTTTAGATCATCATTGGTCCTGTTTTGAAGTTCATCAATCAGTTCAAACACATAAGGAACTTTACCTCCCCACAGACATCCTTGCCAATAGGTTGAGACATCAGCATCCTCTGTAATAGATGCACGACACTTAGGGTTTGTCTCAAAGGCACCAGGGAACTTACCGTGTGGTTGCATACCAAGGAAATGGCACGGGTGATGTACCCCAAAGAATGGTTTATTAAGATGAAAGAATTCTTCCTCAGTGATATCACTAGTCACCAGAGCATCAGCATCGATGAAGACAAACCAATCATTCTTCATAATCTCTTGTCTTGCCCGATTGATAATCTCAAATCTTTTAAGAGTAATGAATGGCCATTCTAAATGATCCTGTTGATATCGAACCACATTGTCAGGCATTCCATCTAGTTCTCCGTCCGTAAAAACTAAAAATGTTTTTTCAGAATTTGGTAAGAAATATTTTTCAATATTTTCATAATAATTTGGTAAAAAGTTAAGATATTTACTAGTACCAATAAAACAAATAGCAACCTTGTTCTTTTTATTCTTAATCATCTTCTCAATATTTGATATAAAATAATTTTGAATTACATTAGTCCAATCAAACTTCTTAGAGTATTCCAAGATTTCATCTCTATTTTTCACAGAGTATTCTCTATTCTCAATGATTGCTCTTTCAACATACTCCAAGTCATCAACTTTATCCTCAGGGATTATAGTGATGAACTTCTTACTCAGGTCAAGATTTGCTGTTGCCCACTGACTTACAACAACACCAAGACCAGCAGCAAATGCCTCCATAATAACCAGTGAGTGTGCCTCACCATCAGATAGAAGCACAAGGTTTCCATAGTCAGTCAGATTATCATAAAGATAATCTTTCTCCCACTCACCAAGGTAGTTCTTGGACCGATCGAATCTATGATCTACGATATTACCCGCATACCACAGACTATCAATAGACTGGAAGAAGCACTGCCTCTTTCTATAATCAACCTTTGCGAGGAAGATAGACCTATCAGCAAACTTGGGAGTGTCAGTCACTCTAAAGTTGTCTGACATAACTCCATTAGGATTTAAGTATAACCTATCAGAAGGAATCCCACAATCAGTTTCATAGACTTTATTAATACTGTCAGACAATCCAAATACTGTTGGTTTAGTTTGTTCAAAAACATCAAAAACTCTCTGCTTATATGGACCCATCAATTCAGGTCTTTCAATATAAGCAAAGTGAGTTGTTATAGCACATGGATATCTAATGTAAGGATACAAAGAAACCCAGTCATCATAGTTAATATGAACAAAGTCAGGTTTGAATTCATCAATCATACCCAATATCTGCATCGGGTCTCCGATGTTTATGATCTGAACTTCATGCCCCAACTTCTCTAAAGTTATCTTGTAGTCCCATATAAGAGATTCTACTGCACCCCATCCTTTAGGAGGAATAGGAGTATTTGGTCCAATAATACTAATTCTCATTCGATTTCAACTTCTCTATATTTTGTGAATAAAGTTTTACAAGACTCTCCCAGGAAAAATTATCAATACCAAACTGCCTAATTTCATCTCTCATACCAATAGAAATGTCACGATTCTCCTTAATCTTTTCCTCTACGTATGAAATATCTTCAAGTTTTTCATCAGGAATTACATTGACAAATGGAAGACCCTCGGGCAAATCATGTGCAGCATACTTAGAGATGACTACACCAAGTCCATTGATAATTGCTTCTTTTACAACTAAAGGAGTTCCATTTTCACCATCAGATAGAAGCACAAGATTTCCATAGTCAGTAAAATGCTCTCTTTTGTATTCATCAGTCCATTCACCAAGATAGTTTTTAGATTGATCAAACGGTGTAGCACCACTATCTTGTCCAACATAATCGATAGATTTTATGTCTTGATATAACCACTGCTTCTTGCGATGATAAATTTGACCAAGATATATAGATTTATTTGGTTTTACTGCCTCACTACGATAAGTGAATCTTTTATGATTCGCACCATTTTCTGAAAGAAGAAGTTTACTCTCATCTGCCCCAGCATTCTTAAAGGTTTGATAATCTTTTTTAGAGATACAAAAAATATAGTATTTTTTGTTTTTAATAATCCAATCAAAAATTCTATCATATCCATCACGACGATGCATGTTTGGTTGATCAATATAAGGATAGTGACTACTAAATGCCAACTTAGGAATATTGGTTTCAGTAGCAATCCTATCCATGATTGGGTAAAAAACATCATAATGAATATGAGCAAAATCATATTCATCTTCGTTTAAGAAATCAATAATATCATCATGATTTGGAGTATTGATGATGTTTCCTTCATGACCCATTTCTTCAAGTTCTAAAGCATAATCCCATATAAGAGATTCAACAGCACCCCAACCATCAGGGGGTATTGGCATAATTCCAGGTCCAACCAGTGCAATTTTCATTTAGATAATTCTGAGATAATTTCATATTGACGATGCATGTGTGAGTAATTTTCAAAAACTACAAACATATCATCATTATTTTTATACAAATAAGCCATTGCATTCTGCTCATTATTAATTATACCATTTCTAATCATTTTTTCCTGAAGAACATCATCAATCATATCACAAAACTTATTGAGAATTTTTGCTCCACCTCCCCATAAACCAGCCATTATCCATGTTCTTGCGTCCCAGAAATATTCTTCAGTACATACTTCAGCATTTACAATATCAGGATAGCATGACATAGAAGCTTGAATTAAAACGCTGTCCTTATTATCCAAAAGTGTTTCTTGAGCAGATTCTGAAGGATAAATTTGATTAACATCTACACTATGAGGTTGAAAAAATCTAGAAAGTCCAGCGTCCATCCACATAAAATATTCAGTATTGAATGGATTATCTTCAATAACTTTCTTAACCCAAGGAAACTTAGAATAGATGATTACATTATAAAGACTCATTTTACACTCAACTCTAGATGGAGCTCCAATTTTATTTTTAAATGTTTTATCATCTAATATTTTTTGAATATCATCATTTAAATGATAATAAGGAACTTCTTCTAATGATTGAGTTATAATTTTAGTTTGAAGATTTTTTCTATTCTCTTTCACAAAATCTTCCAATGATTTATCAACAAATACAACCATCGGAGACTTTACTTTTAAGGTCTCTGCAAACCAAGAAAGATATTCTTCAAAAGGACGACCATCACCTTCATTTTCCCTACCAATATCATAGAGAGCAGTTACTAAAGTTACAGACATTTTTAAACCTCTTTATTGAAAATTTTAATCAGTGCATTTGCACGATTTATGAAAGTATGATTTTTTTGTACATGTTTCATTCCCTCATAAACAAGATCATAATTTGGATTTTTTTCAAATTCCAAACAATCTATTGGGAGTTGAGATTCATCATCATTATAAATGACATAATCACCCAGCAATTCCTTAACAGCAATAGAATTAGTCCCTGGCATTCTACCATAACTAATTTGTTTTAGCAGTCTGCATGGAATATATCCAATTTTTTTATGATTACCACCAGTCACTGGTTTACCATTAACTTCTAATTTTCCATCAGAATTAGTATGGTATGCATCACTACCTCTAATGTCTAAAGCAATAACAGACTTTTTCATCAACTTCATATTATCCTCAAAGGAAAGGGGGGTTGACCAGGGATTAATATTTTCCCATTGAATACCCAATTTTTGGAAAGTATTAACTACTTTTTGCATTTCTAAAGCAGGACTTCCTCCAAGTGTCCCAACAAAATAAAACTTATTTTCTCTCTTTAAAAATCTATCCTCAAAATTAAATTCTTCTGGAAGAAGATTTGTAGCCCACATCATGTGAACTGCTTCATATCCATCAATTCCTTTCTTTCTATGGTCTGCAAGAACACTATCATCGGCACTATCATTATAAAAAGTGTAAGAATCAATTGCTTTCAATTTAGTCTTATCGAAAACAAAGCTATAGTTCAAATCATTTAACTCTTTCACATTGAATCTAACATCAACAAGTCTTGCACCTTTATCAAGATACTTAGATGGATTCACAGCGTTATGAACAAAATATGTTGAGGTTTCATTTATTGGAATTTCATCATCTGTAAAACCTTCTGTGAAAAACATTGTATTTGAATAGTCAAACAAAGAAGGGTCTGGATAATTTCCTGCATGAAACCAATAAGTATCATACCCTAAATGTTTAAATGTTTTATAAAAACTTGCATGAATAAAAGAGTGTGTATGTGTATACAAGGGGAATCCCCAAATAATAATTTTCATGTAATCTCCACAATAATCAATTTTACAACAATTTATGCATATCTAGGATGCTTATATATTTCTTTATACCCATGAACCATAGCATATTCACCATTATTCCAATTAGAATTACGGTGAACTTCAGTCAAATGTGAACTGATTGTGTAGTTTTTACCACACATATAATAATAGACTGTCATTAACGCATCTGGCCATCCAATCACAGGACAATAATTTTCTTTTATGTTATCGAAATCTTTTTCAAATATATCCACTATTCTATCATAATTTTTCAAAAAAGTATCTACTTTAAAAATAGACCCACCAGGTGTGCCATACCAATCGTAGTTGAATTTAGCGTTGTATTTTTCGGTAAGATAATCTACAAATTCAGGTCTAAATTGGTTATGAACATTTAAACCAGAAAATTCAACTTCAGAATCAACATCTAATCGATTCATAGTGTAAACATCATCTTCCATCATAATAATGTGATCACATTTTCCATTTTCACATGCTATTTTAAATCTTCTCAACCACTCCAAGGATTCTTTTTTATTCCATCCATATTCTCCTCCAGGTTGTGATCCATCTTTTAATCCCAAATTCCATTCAAAATAATGATAATCGCAATTATATTTTTCTGCTATATCAGAAAAAACCTCGGAATGATCTTTATTTCCACCATCACAAATTAAAGTATAAGGTCCATCATTGTACTTTCTAAAATTTTTTACTGCATGTTCTGTAGCATCTACATTCCTAAAACACTGATGAAATACTCCCAATACCATATCAAATACTCTCAATAAGATTAATTACATATTCACTATTATATGGAACCCAATCTTGAGCTCCTGTTTAGATAATATTTTTTATTAGACATTATTAAAAATTAAAATTCAGAGTAAAAATTTTTCCACAAATTTATTGATTTGCTTTCAATATATTTAGATGCATTTTCAAAAGACACTTCCATTGATTCTTTATCAATTGATTTAATAATTTCTGGTATTTCTTCAAATGAATCAAAGTAAAATCTACATTCATTTAAATTAGGATCATACCATTCGCACCAATCAATCCATTCTTTTTGCAAAAGATTTGCTCCCCCAGATCCCCAAATATTAAAAAAGTAATTTGGTTTTTTAGATAGTTGATAAAGAAAATCTTTTGAAGGAAGAATAACTGGTATTTTTGAATGTATTAACTCAAAACATAAAAACTTAGAAAAAGCATCTGGCATCGTAACAAATGCTTTGTATTTTTTTAATTGTTCAATAAATCTAAATCCTCCATTGTAGACATTAATTCCTTTTTGAGTAAGGTATTCTGTCATATTGAAGAATCTATTATCATTATGATAAATTGGAACTATAACATCTGCATCAGGAATATCAACTTTTTTACCATAATTAGAATCATATACTTTTGAACTTGGCATATACTGTTCAAATTGGGGTAAATTAATTCCACACGGAGGTATATGTTGCCTATCCATTATATTAGTTCCTTTTTCTTTGCACCATATTTTTTCAAAATAAGTATATGGAACAATCTTAATATTTGGATTCTCTTCTGCTTTACTAAACAATTCATAAAATTTAGTTTGATCTTCCATATTGTAATCAAACCTATTACATATCCAAATAATCAACTTTGATTTAAATTCATCTTGATTCTCCAGAAAAATTCTAGACAGTGGGGCAGTATCAGATGTAAGAATGTAATCAAATTCATTTAATTGATCTTTATGATCATTCCAAAAGTTATCTGCAATTTCTTTAGTTATTTTAAAAGTTCCATCATAAAATTTATGATTAGTAACTTCAAATCCCAATTTATCTAATATATAATGCTGATCTCTAAAACATCCAATATGATGAGAGATGTGTAATATTTCTTTAGACATAATTTTTAATTTCAAATAATTAATTCTTTTTTAGATCTTTCGTCAATATCAAAGATCCAATAATGTGGAGGTTTATCAAATTTATCCCACTTTGAATGAAAATATTTTTTATTCAAAGAGCAACATTCATTCCATTTACTTTTTTGGTCTTCATTGAATCCAGAAAAAGTTCCATTTCCATTATCACCAGATCCTACTACTATTTTGTTGTGTACACATTCAGTTTTATAATTTTTAATTTTTAACTCTGAACATAAAGACAATCTATTTTCATAATCATTATCTTCGAATCCACCTGGATGAAAATTTTCATCAAATAGACCAACATTTCTTATGGTGTTTTTATTTAGTGCAAACAAAATATATTTACTTGGTTTGTCTGGAAAAACAGCATCACATCCACTCATCATCAATTCATCAATTTGAGATAATTCTGTTTGTCCAAGTATGACATCATCCGAACAAAGAATCCAATAGTTTTCTTGCGGATGATGTTTTATATGATAATTCCAACTAGATGCACATCCCATATTTCTAGGACAATATGAATATTCATATTTTTTTACAAAAGAAGACTTAGGGACATTTCTAATTTGATCGAAGTAATCAATGTTACTATTATTTACAAGAACAGATAATGTGTTTATAGGGTAATTAATTGAATTGTTAAAATCAGTATAAAACTCGATAGAGTTGCAGGTAGTAACGGATAAAATAGGAATCATATTATACAGAATGAAAAAATAAATTAGTTTTCTTATATGTATCCACAACTTCATCAATATAGTCAATCATTTGATCTGTGACTACAGGAGAGCATCCAATAAAAAATACATTATCTAAAACTTTTGAGGCATTAGGATAATTTTCGTGAGAATCCAACCTTTTATATGCAGGATGCATCAAAATATTTCCTGCAAAATAGTTTCTAGTTTGAATCTTATTATCTTCTAAATGTTTTACAAGATGATGTTTACTTGTTGATATTTTCTCATTTTCACATACGATTGGAACACCAAACCATGATGTTTCTGATTCTTCACGTTCTTGAATTACTCTAACACCAGGAATACTTTCAAAAATTTCATGAAGTCTTTTTTTATTAGATCGACGTTTTTCGTGAATTTCATCTTGTTTCTCTAGTTGTACAAGACCAATAGAACCTTGCAAATCTGCTGGTTTTAGATTATATCCCTGAACCCCAAAGACATACTTATGATCTACATCACGATCATATCCATCTAACCAACGATCAAATCGATTGCCACATACACCATTAGCAAGTTTGTTTTGTGCTCCTACGCAAAAACATCCTCGTCCCCACCATGCAAAAGATCGCGCAATCTGAACAATCTCTTTATTATTTGATGAAACCATTCCACCTTCGATAGTAGAAATATGATGTGCAGGATAAAAAGAACACGATGCTGCAACAGCATGTTTAGTAAGATACTCTCCCTTCCACTTGCTTCCTAAACTATCACAGTTGTCTGCAATGTAGTGAATATTATATCTATTGCAGATATCAAGAAACTTATCAAAATCATATGGATTTCCAAGCACTGGAGAAGAAAATACTGCACGAGTTTTAGTTGTAATCTTTTCTCTAATTTGGTCAAGATTCCAATTTAAGTCACTATAATCAATATCTACAAAAACTGGTTTCAGACCATTCTGAATGATAGGGTTGATTGTCGTAGGGAATCCACAAGCACATACAATAATTTCATCCCCATCTTGCCAACCAAAATATTTCTTCAGAGCAGCAACCATTACAAGGTTAGCAGAAGATCCAGAGTTGACCATGACAGAGTAATCAAACTCAAACCTTTTTGAGAATTCCTTCTCAAACTTATTCACTTCTTCTCCTGCCGGTAACCACTTACCAGAAAGTAGAGTTGTAATGGCCGCGGCAACCTCCTTGTCATCCCAGTACGGACCAGAATAGTAAACTGGTTTACCTGGTTCCCAATCTTTATTTGCAAGATATGGAAAAAGGTCTTCGCCATCATTACGAAGACCAGAAATAAAATCAGATACTTTGTTATTTAAAGACATAATTGTTTTGCAATTTCAAGATTATTGTATTTTGGTTTCCATCCCAAATCACTTAATTTAGAACAATCCATCCAAAAATTTTTAGTTTGAACTTGATTGTGAAATTTTGGAGGTTCAATATTACTTATGACGGATTTAGATTCAAGTATTTCATATGCATTATATACTATTTCAGAGATTTCTGTACCTATTCCAGATCCAATATTGTAAACTTCATTAAGTTTTCCTTTTTGAATTACTACCCAAACTGCTTCACATACATCATCAAGAAATAAAAAATCTCTTTTATTTGATCCATTGTCATATAGACTAATTGGTTTATCCTCCTTAAGTTGTTGGATCATCCAGGAAACTGCATTCTTTCGCTTTGATGCTCTTGGATCATCTCCTAAGACATTACATAATCTAAGGATTCTATACTTGACTCCGAAAGTTCCACAGAAGGATTTAATCAGATCTTCAGCACACTTCTTAGTAATAGAATAGAATCCAGTTGGATTACATAGAGACTCTTCAGTTGCTGGCATGTCTGGTGTTTTACCATAGACAAACCAAGAACTAATAAAGTTAAAGGTAATGTCTTCCGATTTACAGTACTCTAAAACTTGACACAAATACTTTAAATTGAGATCCACATCATCACAGAAGTGTCCTTCATCATGAATATTATAGTTGTGTGTTGTAGATACAAAGTAAAGAATGTCTTTAGTCTTGGGTTTAAATTCACCTCGTTCTTGGAGAACACATCCAGAACTATACATCTCAAAAAACCTGGATCCTATCCAACCAGTCTTCCCACCATATACACTCAACATTGTTTCAAATACCAATCAACAGTTTCTTCAAGTCCAGTTCTAAACTCTATGTTTGGCCTCCAACCAGTGCGTTCTTTTAGTTTAGCAAAACTCATACCATAACGCAAGTCCTGACCTGGACGACCCTCAGAGACCCCCACAAGGTCGTGTGACTTACCCATAATATCTAAGATCATTTTAGTCACAGTCATATTGGATAATTCACAGTCACCGCCGATATTAAAATTATCATTTAAAATACCTTGCTCTTCCAGAGTCCATACAGCACTAGCATGATCCCATACATGCAACCAATCACGAATCTGATGCCCACCACCATACATGTAGGTTACTTCATCTTTCAGTGCTCTATGGATTACTTTAGGAATCAATTTCTCAATATGCTGATGCTTACCATAATTGTTACTACAATTAGTAATAATGTATGGAAGACCATAAGTATTATGCCATGTCTTCACATAATGGTCTGCTGCTGCCTTACTCGCACTATACGGGTTCCTAGGGTCATACGGTGTCTCTTCAGTGAATATATTATCATCATCTAATTCAAGACTTCCATATACTTCATCTGTAGAGATATGGTGAAACTTCTCAATATCAATTGATAGACTTGCATTCAATAGATTGATTGTTCCAACTACATTAGATTCAAGAAATGGCCTGTAGTTCTTGATGGAGTTGTCTACATGACTCTCGGCAGCAAAATGAAATACCTTCTTGGGATTATATTTTTTAAATATGTGATTTACATGGTTCTCATTTGTAATATCACACCAGACAAATTCAAACTGTGGTGTTGTCGGTATAAACCTAAGGTCTGCAGCATATGTTAAATTATCAAGGACAATAATCTTGTGATCTGTTACTTTCTTTAGGTAGTGTAAAAAATTGCTGCCAATAAATCCAGCGCCGCCTGTTACTAGTATATCGGTCATTTTTTAGTTTGATCTAAAATCCAATTATAAGTCTTGCGAATACCTTCTTCAAGAGTTTGAGAATAATCCCAACCCAACTTTTCACGAATCAGATCATTATTAGAGTTACGACCACGAACACCAGTAGGTGCGTCCATCTTGTGAAGTCTCCGGACTGGTTTACCAGCAACATTGGATACAATATCAACCAGGTCAATGATACTGACCATCTCTTCAGAACCAATGTTTACAGGTCCAATAAACTCAGAGTCCATCAGTCTTCGAGTTGCTTCAATGCATTCGTCAATGTACAAGAAGGAACGAGTTTGTAAACCATCTCCCCACACTTCGATTGATCCACCTTGCTCCGGGAGGTAAGCGACTTTACGGCAGATTGCAGCTGGTGCTTTCTCTCTTCCACCGTCCCAAGTTCCTTCGGGACCAAAAATGTTGTGATATCGAGCAACTCTAACAGGGATACCATAATTCCGATGATAAGCAAAATATAGACGCTCAGAGAATAACTTTTCCCATCCATATTCTGAGTCTGGGTCTGCTGGATATGCGGATTCTTCACGACAATCAGGATTATCAGGATCTACTTGATTATGCTCTGGATACATACATGCTGAACCAGAATAGAAGATTTTAGTTCTGTTTCCTACAGTCTCATTAAACTTACGTTGCTCGTCAAGAACATTAAGATTAATAGTCACCGAGTTATGCATAATATCTGCATCATTCTCTCCAGTGAAAACGAAACCTGCACCACCCATATCAGCAGCAAACTGGTAGATTTCATCAAATGGTTGCATAAACTTCTCAGCAATCTGCTGATAAAAGTTTCCAAGATGTCCAGAGAAACGAATGCAACGACGAACAAAGTCTACGTCACGCAAATCACCTTGAACAAATTCATTTGCTTCAGTATCCGAAAACTCAGGACGTTTGAGATCTACACCACGTACCCAGTAACCTTCCGATCGAAGTCTCTTTACCATATGACTTCCAATAAATCCACCAGCACCAAGAACAAGTGCTGTTTTTTTATATTCGGACATAACAACTTATAAACTATAGTATGTATTATATTAAAAAAGCAGGGTTTATGCAACCCTGCCTCATACGGTCTTTCATGCACGCCACTTGCTCTTTGACCTGAAGCAAGAAACAGGGCGGGAGAGAGATCCCATCCGCACCAACTGCCCTTGAGAGAGGCAGTAAACTCTAAGGAGGTCTAATGACTCCACCAGGGTAAGTTTAGAGTCATTCCAAGACTCGGGAATGAAGGGGATACTTCAACCGACCAGGGCTAGTTTAACGACCTACCGAGTCTTTAACATAACAAGAACCACCATCAGGATCTAA
>Ga0208645_1002679_pt1 | contig 13946 bp, 12 predicted proteins | sample VirMetDEL_Sep_01_FD_184519 | JGI IMG/M metagenome (GOLD analysis project Ga0208645, IMG submission 184519) | Aqueous microbial communities from the Delaware River and Bay under freshwater to marine salinity gradient to study organic matter... | ecosystem: Environmental > Aquatic > Marine >... | reverse complement strand
TACCGCGGCAAGGCCATCACCTCGATGAAGGCGAATCAGATCGCACGTCTCGGCCTGGTGCGCTCGTTCCAGATTTCTGCGGTGTTCGGCCACATGAGCGTGCTGGAAAACGTGCGCGTCGCATTGCAGCAGAAAATGGGCAATTCGTTTCACTTCTGGAAATCCGAAGGCACTCTGCGCGAGCTCGACGAGCGCGCGCTGCAGCTGCTTGCAGAGGTCGATCTGGAAAGCTATGCCCAGACGCTGGCCATCGAGCTGCCTTACGGACGCAAACGCGCGCTTGAGCTGGCCACTACGCTCGCGCTGGACCCGGTCGTGCTGCTGCTCGACGAGCCGACTCAAGGCATGGGCGGTGAAGACGTCGACATGGTCGTGGCGCTGGTACGACGCGCTGCCGAAAACCGTACGGTGCTGATGGTCGAGCACAATCTCAGCGTCGTCAGCCGACTGTGTGACCGCATCACCGTACTGGCGCGCGGCTCGGTCCTGGCCGAGGGTGATTACGACAGCGTCTCGGCAAATCCTGAGGTGCGCGAGGCCTACATGGGTAGCGAAGCTAACGCAGAGGAGGCTCACGCATGACGCCCAAAGCTGATCGCGACCAGCTGCGAGTCGATGACCTGCATGCGTTCTACGGCGAATCCCACATTCTGCATGGGGTCGACCTGGTGGTGGGGCGAGGCGAACTCGTTACCCTGCTGGGTCGCAACGGCTCAGGCCGCAGCACCACGTTGCGCGCCATCATGAACATGGTCGGCCGGCGCACCGGCTCCATCATCGTTAATGGCAACGAAACCATCGGCATACCTGCCCACCAGATCCCAAGGCTCGGCGTCGGCTACTGTCCTGAAGAACGCGGCATTTTCTCCAGTCTCAACGTCGAGGAAAACCTGTTGTTACCGCCGACCGTGCGCAGCGGCGGAATGGGGCTGGATGAGCTTTACGAAATGTTCCCCAACCTCTACGAGCGTCGCTTCAGCCAAGGCACGCGGTTGTCCGGCGGCGAGCAACAGATGCTGGCGATGGCGCGCATCCTGCGCACCGGTGCCAATCTGCTTCTGCTCGACGAAATCACCGAAGGTCTGGCTCCGGTGATCGTGCAAAAGCTTGCGGAGGTCCTGATCAAGCTCAAGAAACGTGGCCTGACCATCGTGCTGGTGGAGCAGAATTTCCGCTTCGCCGCACCACTGGCCGACCGTCATTACGTAATGGAGCACGGGCAGATTATCGAAGAGATCAGCGCCGCAGACCTGGATTCGAAAAAGGAGTTTTTGAATAGTTGTCTGGGGGTGTGACCACCCTCGCCAAGCAGTCATTGTGAAAACGACTGCGCTCGGTAATGCAGCGTTAAAAACAGGATTGGAATGCTCATTTACAGCTCGTAACTCAGCATCCTCCCCTGTTTTTGCCTTGCCTTCCCGTCGTTCGTTATGTCTTCACAACGCCTGCAAGCCAGCCGGTCCGCAGTAGATGCCGGTGATCAATAGCCACAACAAAAACAATCACAGTGGGTGAATATGAAAATGCTCAAGAAAACCGCAGCCGCCATCCTTGTATCCAGCATGATCGCCGGTGCCGCCCAGGCCGAAATCAGCAACGATGAAGTTCGCATCGGTTATCTCGCCGATATGTCAGGAACCTACCGTGATCTGTCTGGCCCTGGTGGACTGGAGGCACTGCAAATGGCCATCGAGGATTTCGGTGGCACGGTCAACGGCAAGAAGATCGTCACCTTCAACGCCGACGATCTGAACAAGCCCGACGTGGGTGCCAATACGGTTCGCCAGTGGATCGACGAGCGTAACGTCGACATGGTGACCGGCATGGTCGCCAGCTCCGTGGTGCTGGCAGCCGCCAAGGTGGTAGAGCAGGGCGGCAAGCTCGCGCTCATTTCCGGCGCTGCCGCTTCGAGCATCACTAACGAGTACTGCGCGCCAAGCCATATCCACTGGACCTACGACACCTTCGCGCTGGCAAACGGCACCGCCAATGCCGTGCTCAAGGATGGCGGCAAGAGCTGGTTCATCCTCACCGCTGACTACGCGTTTGGTCACGCCATGGAAAACGACATCAAGAAGGTCGTCGAAGCCGAAGGTGGCAGCGTGGTCGGCACGGTACGCCACCCATTCCCGAGCAGCGACTTCTCCTCCTACATCCTCCAGGCCCAGGGTTCAGGCGCCGATGTGGTCGCGCTGGCCAACGCCGGTGCAGACACGGTGAACTCGTTGAAGACCGCCAGCGAATTCGGCGTGACCCAATCCGGACAGAAACTCGCCGGCATGGTCGTCTTCCTCAACGATATCCACGCGATGGGACTGGACGTCACCCAGGGGCTGATGCTGACCACCGGCTGGTACTGGGACATGAACGAAGAAACCCGCGCCTGGGCCAAGCGTTACGAAGAGCGCGTTGGTCGCATGCCAGGCATGGTTCCCGCCGGTATCTACTCGGCGACCATGCATTACCTCAACGCCGTGAAGGAAACGGGCAGCGACGACGCCCAGGTCGTTCGCGCGCAGATGGCCAAGACACCGGTCAACGACATGTTTGCCAAGAACGGGAAGATCCGTGAAGACGGCCGCATGGTGCACGACATGTATCTGGTCAAGGTGAAGACCCCAGCCGAATCCAAGGGCGAGTGGGACCTCTATGAGGTGGTCAGCACCATTCCGGGCGATGAGGCCTTCCGTCCCATCGGTGAGAGCCAGTGCCAGCAGATGGCTCCGAAGGGCTGACCAGACTGGCGTACCGCTACCCGGTCAGCAGCCATGCTGCGCTGGCCGGGTTTTCCGGAATCCCTTTGGGTAGTGAATCATGACTCTCATTTTCGGCGTTCCCCTGAGCGTACTGTTCGGGCAGCTTCTGCTCGGCCTCATCAATGGGTCGTTCTATGCGCTGTTGAGCCTCGGCCTGGCCATCATCTTTGGCTTGCTGCGCATCATCAACTTCGCCCACGGCGCGCAATATATGCTCGGTGCCTTTGCCGCCTTCATCGGGTTGAATTACCTGGGCATCAACTACTGGATGGCTTTGCTGCTGTCGCCGTTGCTGATCGGCCTGCTGGGCATGGGTATCGAACGGGGTCTGCTGCGCCGTATCGCCGGGGAAGACCATCTGTACGGTCTGCTGCTGACCTTCGGCCTGGCGCTGATCGTCGAGGGTAGTTTCGTCAAGTTGTTCGGCGTGTCCGGATCGCCGTATCCGATGCCTGACCTGCTGAAGGGCGGGCATAACCTGGGCTTCATGTTCCTGCCGACCTACCGCGGCTGGGTGATCGTTGCGGCGCTGACGGTGTGCTTCGCAACCTGGTACATGATCGAACGCACCCGGCTGGGCTCGTACCTGCGCGCCGGTACGGAGAATCCGAAACTGATGCAGGCCTTCGGTATCAACGTTCCGCTGCTGGTCACCCTGACTTACGGCTATGGCGTCGCGCTGGCCGCGTTCGCTGGTGTGCTCGCCGCGCCTATCTACGCCGTCACGCCTGGGATGGGCTCGAACCTGCTGATCGTGGTGTTCGCCGTCGTGGTGATCGGCGGCATGGGATCGATCATGGGCGCGATTGTCACGGGACTCGCGATGGGCCTCATCGAAGGGCTCACCAAGGTGTTCTATCCGGAGGCGGCCAACACGGTGATCTTCGTGATCATGGTGCTGGTACTGCTGCTGCGGCCAGCCGGTCTGTTCGGAAAGGAGGCATGAACATGTCGACTCAAGAAAACATTCAAGCGTCTCCCATGCAGGCCTCGGCGCTACAAGTGCGCGCCAATGCCGAGCGCGAGCGCCGCCGTGCTGCGCGACGGCGCCAGCACCTGTTTTATCTGGCACTGCTGGGCATAGCGATGGTAGCGCCGCTAATGGTGTACCCGGTGTTCCTGATGAAGCTGTTGTGCTTCGCCCTGTTCGCCTGTGCTTTCAATCTGCTGTTGGGATACGCCGGGCTGCTGTCCTTCGGCCACGCTGCATTCTTCGCCTGCGGCGGCTATATCACCGGCTACATGCTAAGCACCTATACGGGTTTGAGTACCGAACTGGGGATAGTCGCCGGGACACTGGCGTCCACCGTGCTGGGCTTCGTCTTCGGCTTGCTGGCGATTCGCAGGCAAGGCATCTACTTCGCGATGATCACCTTGGCGTTGGCGCAGATGGTGTTCTTTGTCTTCGTCCAGGCGCCGTTTACCGGTGGCGAAAACGGCATGCAGGGCGTACCGCGCGGGCATCTGTTCGGTCTGTTCGACATGCAGAACAACATGTCCCTGTACTACTTCGTGCTGGCGGTGTTCGTCTTGGGCTTCGTGATCATTCAGCGCACCATCCATTCGCCCTACGGTCAGGTGCTCAAGGCGATTCGCGAAAACGAGCCGCGGGCGGTATCGCTGGGCTACAACGTCGACGCGCACAAGTTGCTGGCCTTCGTCATCTCCGCGGGACTGACCGGCCTGGCTGGCTCGACCAAGACAGTGGTGTTCCAGCTTGCCTCGCTGACCGATGCCCACTGGCACATGTCCGGTGAGGTGATCCTGATGACCCTGCTGGGCGGCGTCGGCACCATTCTCGGCCCGGTGGTGGGCGCGACGGTGGTGGTCACGCTGCAGAGCTCGCTGTCCAACGGCCCGCTGGGTGAATGGGTGCACGTGATTCTCGGGGTGATCTTCGTGCTCTGCGTGCTGCTGTTCCGCTCGGGAATCGTCGGGTGGGTGGAGCGCTTGATCAAGCGCAACTTCAAATAGCGGGCTGGTGTTTAGGGGCTCTGACGTGCCGCCGCTGGTAGGCCATACACGCGGCGGGAGAGGAGAGCCGAAAGGTGTGGCCGGCCATGCCTTCGCTGGGGCCGGACGGCATCGGCCTGACGCAGTAACAGCATACGAGATGCGACGTCGCCGCTTCGTTCAGGCTCTTCCCTGAGCCTGTCTTGTCAGCCTTTACGCATGATGATCAGACGCGCCTCAAGCGTTCTGCCAGTTAGGCTTGCGCTTCTCCAGGAACGCGTTGACACCTTCCTTCTGATCCTTTGTATCGAACAGCTCGGCGAACAGCTCGCGTTCCTCCGCCCACCCTGAGCTGTGATCGTCGTTGCGCGCGTTCATCACCAGGCGTTTGCAACGGCTGACCGAGGAAGGGCTCTGCTTGCTGGCACCTTCGGCAAGCTTCAGGGCTGCGTCCAGGGATTGACCACGCGGGACCACTTCTTCGACCAAACCGATCTTCTCGGCGCGCTGAGCATCGATGCGCTCGCCGCAGAGAATCATGCGCTTGGCCCAGCCTTCGCCCACCAGCCAAGGCAGGTTCTGCGTGCCTCCGGCGCAGGGCAGCAGACCGACGCTGGCTTCTGGCAAGGCCATCTGAGCTTGTTCTTCGGCGATGCGAATGTCGCAAGCCAGCGCGCATTCGAGGCCGCCACCCATGGCGTATCCGTTGATGGCCGCGATGGAAACGCCGCGAAAGCGCGTCAGTGCATCAAAGGCACGGCCAAAGAGTTGCGCGACTTCTCGCGCGCCGTTCTTGTCACCGTCGGCAAACTGTTTGAGGTCAGCTCCTGCCGAGAAGAATTTGTCGCCCTGGCCAGTAATGACCAGCGCGTAGACGTCTGGATTGTCGTTGAGCTGGCCGATCATCCGTTCCAGCGCCGCCAGCGACTCGCGATCCCATGTATTGGCAGGTGGATTGGCAATGGTCACCAGCGCCGTGTGGTCGCGCATTTCGAGATGGATCTTCTGGCTCATGTCGGTTCCTTGTGCTTGAAAGGGGACGGTCGCGCTGAGGCGATACGAGGTTCGATAGACGAGCCTAGCAGTGTAAAAATAGTAAACCCATGGTGCGAAATGCAGAGGTATTCTGTGTTTTTGCACAGCGCGCCGCGGACGGCACGCGTCAACTCGATGGATCTGGAGTCTGCAGTGGATTGGGACAACCTGCGTTTTTTTCTCGAACTCGCGCGTGCGGGCAAACTGACGGTCGCCGCCAGGCGCCTGGCTGTAGACCACACCACGGTAGCCCGACGGGTGCAGGCGCTGGAGAAAAGCCTGGACCGGCAACTGTTCATTCGTGCCAAAGCAGGCTACCGGCTATCGGAGGCGGGCCGCGAACTGCTGGCCCAGGCCGAGGCGATGGAGAGCGCCATTGCCTCCATCGAACAACCGAGCCTCACCGCCGACAAACTCTCAGGCCAGGTACGCATTGGTGCGACCGAGGGTTACGGCACGGTGATGCTGGCAGGCCAACTGGCCAACCTGACCCGCGATTACCCGCACCTGGGCGTGGATCTGCTGGCGGTGCCGCGCTCGGTCAGATTGGCGCGGCATGAGGCGGACATCGTCATCACGCTGGAGCGCCCCGAGCGTGGTCCTTATGTGATCACCAAGCTCACCGACTACGTGTTGCGGCTTTATGCGTCGGAAGCCTACCTGGCGTCACACCCGCCCATCCGCAGCCGGGAGGACCTCAGCGATCATGTCTTCGTCAGCTATATCGAGGACCTGCTGTACAGCAAAGAGCTGTTCTACCTCGACGAGATCGTCCGTCCCCGTCAGCACTCGCTGCGCAGCACCAGCATCCTTGCCCAGCAAGAGGCCGTGGCAGCCGGGGCCGGGCTTGCCATCCTGCCGGCATTCCTGGCGCGCAAGGAGCCGCTGCTCAAGGAAGTCCTGGTCGGCGAAATCGAATTCACCCGAACCTTCTGGATGCTGATGCCGGTGGAAAACAAGGACCTGGCGCGGATGCGCGTGTGTTGGGATTTCCTGCGGGATGTTGCCGCCAATAGCCATGACGTGATGATGGGGCGCGCATGAACCGCGACGGCAAGGGCACCATTTCCGTCAGGCTGGTGGACGAGGCGCTGCAAGCCTTCACATCGCCTTCGTTGCCAGCCGATCAGCTGCTGCATCAGCTCGGGCTGATGTCGGTCGATCTGGCAGATTCCGAGGCGCGAATCGATGTGGCTGACTTCAGCAAGCTCTGGCGGCGCCTGGCGCGGCACTTCGACGATGAGTTTTTTGGAATGGATGCGCGGCGCATGCGTGCCGGCAGTTTCGCCTTTGTATGCCGAGCGGCGATGGCCCAGCAAACCCTCGATGGCGCGCTTCGTGTCGCGCTGGACTTCTTCGGGCTGACCTTTGAAGGCTTTCGCGGCGAGCTGTGTCGCAGCGAGAGCCTGGCTGAAATCACGCTGTCGGAGCCACCCGGTGCCCGGCCGCTCAGAGCCTTCAGCTACTTCACTTTCTGGATGCTGTTGCACGGCCTGGCCTGTTGGCTGGTTCGACGACGCATCCCGCTGCTGGCCGTCGAGCTGCGTTGCGACGAGCCGGCTTACACCGACGACTACCGCGTCATGTTCTCGCGCAACCTGCGCTTCGCGCGGCCGACCACACGGATCATTTTCGCTGCCGAGGTGCTCGACCTTCCGGTGCGCCGCAGCGAGCAGGAGTTGCACGGCTTCCTGGCGCATGCGCCTTCCAACATCCTGGTCAAATACCGCGACACCACGAGCCTCGCCAGCCGCATCAAGGTGCAGCTGCGTGAATTGCCAGCCGAAGAATGGCCGACCAGCGAAGCGCTGGCGCAGACGTTGTGCGTATCAGCCTCGACGCTGCGCCGTCGGCTGGCTGAGGCTGGGCAGACTTACCAGGCGATCAAGGACCAGGTGCGCCAGGAAATGGCCACCCTGTGGCTGGCAGACGCCTCCATCACCTACGCGGAAATCGCCGAGCGCTTGGGTTTTGCCGATGTCAGCTCGTTCTACAAGGCGTTCCGCAAATGGTCCGGGACCAATCCGGGGCAGTACCGCAGCCTGATATTGCGGGCGGACGAACCGGTTACTTCGCGCTTTTCATAACGAAGCCCACACCGACCACAGCGCTTGGCTTGGCCAAACCGGTCATCGCGATTGCGTGCATCGACCATTGTTCGTACCCACTGGTCTGAAGAAGATGAACCCAGCAGGATCCGGCAGCCAATGTGCCGCGATCCCATCCATCTCCATGAGGTCGTGCTGTGGACATTCAAGACAAGGTTTTCCTGATCACCGGCGGCGCATCCGGCCTGGGTGCGGCCGCTGCCGAAGCGCTGGTCGCCGCAGGCGCAAAGGTGGTGCTGGCCGACATCAATGCCGAGCTGCTGAACGAGCGCAGCGAAATGCTGGGCGCCAACGCCCACGCCGTGGTCACTAATGTGTGTGACGAGGCGGCTGCGCAGGCAGCGGTGAGCGCAGCGGTCGAACGGTTCGGCGGTCTGCACGGGCTGGTCAACTGCGCGGGTGTCGCCAGCGGCGAAAAGATCCTCGGTCGTCAGGGCCCACATGGCCTGGACAGTTTCAGCAAGGTCATCGGCCTCAACCTGATCGGCAGCTTCAACATGCTGCGCCTGGCCGCCGAAGTTATCGCCCGCGGCGAGCCCGATGCTCAGGGCAGCCGTGGCGTGATCATCAACACAGCCTCTATCGCGGCCTACGACGGGCAGATTGGCCAGGCCGCCTATGCAGCTTCCAAGGGCGGCGTGGTCGCCATGACGTTGCCGGCGGCGCGTGAACTGGCACGCCACGGCATCCGCGTGATGACCATCGCGCCGGGCGTTTTCGAGACGCCGATGATGGCTGGCATGACCCAAGAGGTCCGCGACTCTCTGGCCGCGGGTGTGCCGTTCCCGCCACGTCTGGGCCGTGCCAGTGAATACGCGGCGCTGGTCCGCCATATCGTCGAGAACGACATGCTCAACGGCGAGGTGATTCGCCTCGACGGCGCGCTGCGCATGGCCGCGAAATAATTGGAGAAGACAGCAATGAACAATGATCCAATCGTGATCCTGGGCAGCGCCCGTACCCCCATGGGCGGTTTTCAGGGCGATCTTAAAAGCCTCAGCGCGCCGGAGCTGGGCGCAGCGGCAATTCGCGCAGCAGTCGAGCGCAGCGGTGTCGCCGCCGAACAGGTGCAGGAAGTGCTGATGGGTTGCGTGCTGCCGGCAGGCCTCGGCCAGGCGCCGGCCCGCCAGGCTGCACTCGGTGCGGGGCTGGGCAAGGCGACCGCGTCCACCACGTTGAACAAGATGTGCGGCTCGGGTATGCAGGCGGCGATCCTCGCCCATGATGCGTTACGCGCCGGCTCGGTCGATGTGGTGATCGCCGGCGGTATGGAGAGCATGTCCAACGCGCCTTATCTGCTGGAAAAAGCCCGCGGTGGCTATCGCATGGGCCATGGCAAGGTGCTCGACCACATGTTCCTCGACGGCCTTGAGGACGCCTATGACAAAGGCCGCTTGATGGGGACCTTTGCCGAGGATTGCGCGCAGAATCACGGGTTCACGCGTGAGGAGCAGGACGCCTACGCGCTGGCCTCCCTGCAGCGGGCCCGCGATGCCATTTCCAGTGGCCGCTTCGCCAGCGAAATCGTCCGGCTTGAAGTAACTCAAGGACGCGCGCAGCGCACCGTTAGCGAAGACGAGCAGCCACCTAAGGCGATGCCGGAGAAGATTCCGTCGCTCAAGCCGGCCTTCCGTGAAGGCGGCACCGTGACGGCTGCCAATTCCAGTTCGATTTCTGACGGTGCCGCCGCGTTGGTACTGACGCGACGCTCCCACGCCGAACGACTCGGGGTGAAACCTCAGGCGGTGATCCATGGGCATGCGGTATTCGCCGACGCGCCTAATCTGTTCCCGACTGCGCCCATCGGGGCCATCCACAAGCTATTGGACCGCACTGGCTGGAGCCTCGACGAGGTCGATCTGTTCGAGATCAACGAGGCCTTTGCGGTGGTCAGCATGGTCACCATGCGCGAGCTTGGGCTCGATCAGGCCAAGGTCAACGTCAATGGCGGAGCCTGCGCGTTGGGCCACCCAATCGGCGCGTCCGGTGCACGTATTCTCGTGACGCTGATCGCTGCACTGCGCGACCGTGGCCTGCGCAAGGGCATCGCGGCCATCTGCATCGGCGGTGGTGAAGCGACTGCCATGGCCGTCGAGCTGCTCGACTGAGGACTTGCCATGCTGCTCAATGAAGATCAAACCAGCATCCGTGACATGGCCCGGCAGTTTGCGCAGGAGCGTCTCAAGCCCTTTGCTGCCGACTGGGACCGTGAACACCGTTACCCGGCCGAGGCGATCAGCGAGATGGCCGAGCTCGGCTTTTTCGGCATGCTCTGCCCCGAACAATGGGGCGGCAGCGAGACCGGCTACATCGCCTATGCGCTGGCACTGGAAGAGATCGCTGCGGGTGATGGCGCCTGCTCGACCATCATGAGTGTGCACAACTCAGTCGGGTGCGTGCCGATCTTGCGCTTTGGCAATGATGAACAGAAGCAGCGCTACCTGACGCCGCTGGCCAGTGGTGCGCAGATCGGTGCTTTCGCCCTTACCGAGCCGCATGCCGGTTCCGATGCCAGCAGCTTGCGCACCCGCGCCCGGCGTGACGGCGACAGCTATGTGCTCAACGGCGCCAAGCAGTTCATCACCTCGGGCCAGCATGCCGGCACGGTGATCGTCTTTGCCGTAACCGACCCGGAGGCTGGCAAGCGCGGTATCAGCGCCTTTATCGTGCCCACCGACACGCCCGGCTATCAGGTGGTACGCGTCGAGGACAAGCTCGGCCAGCACGCCTCGGACACCTGCCAACTGGCCTTCGAGGACATGCGCGTGCATGAGTCCCAGCGCCTGGGCGAGGAGGGCGAGGGTTACCGCATTGCCCTGGCGAATCTGGAAGGCGGGCGCATCGGCATTGCCGCCCAGGCTGTGGGCATGGCGCGTGCAGCCTTCGAAGCCGCCCGCGATTACGCCCGGGACCGAGAGGCATTCGGCAAGGCGCTTACCGAACACCAGGCCGTCGCCTTTCGCCTGGCCGACATGGCGACCCAGATCGCCGTGGCGCGGCAGATGGTGCTGCACGCCGCCGCGCTGCGCGAGGCCGGTCAGCCGGCGCTGGTCGAGGCCTCGATGGCCAAACTCTTTGCCTCGGAAATGGCCGAGAAGGTCTGCTCGGCGGCGATTCAGACGCTGGGGGGTTACGGCTACTTGCAGGACTTCCCTGTCGAGCGCATCTACCGCGACGTGCGGGTCTGCCAGATCTACGAAGGCACCAGCGACATCCAGCGGTTGGTGATCGCGCGTAATTTGGGGTAGGAGACAGAGCCCAGTCACAACTTACATGGGCGGCCTGGGTTCGCTGCGCGACTTGCGACAGAGCCGCTCGCCGACCGTCCGTTTGTCACAAGTCCCCCCACATACGCTTGTGTCTCACATCTGGTATGCGAGCCGCCAAGACGATGCGCTGCGTTTCGAGCAATAGTTTCAACGCCGCGTACTTCCCCAGTTCCATTGAGGCCAGCCTTACCGGCAACGACTGGATACGCTCAGCCAGCCCGTAGCGTCGCCGTCTTAACTAGACTTCCTCGCAACCGCATGCCGAGCGCTGGCGAGGGGGACTGAGGATGGAGACTATTCTGGCCCATGGGCCCTATGTCGAATTCGCGGTGCTGCTGATGTTTTCGGCAGCAGCCGGTGCGGTTGCCGTCCGGCTGCGACAGCCGGTGTTGATCGCTTACATCGTTATCGGCATTTTGGTCGGCCCGGCGGTATTCGGCCTGGTGAGGGCGCACGACCAGATCAACCTGTTGGCGGAAATTGGCGTAACGGTGTTGCTCTTCGTGGTCGGGCTCAAACTCGACCTGCAGCATATTCGTCATATCGGTCCGGTGGCGCTGGCCACTGGGCTCGGCCAGTTAGCGTTCACCATCGTCTTCGGATTCATCCTGACGCTGGCATTGGGCAAGAGCCCGGTGGAGGCGATCTACATCGCCGTCGCGCTGACTTTTTCCAGCACCATCATCATCGTCAAACTGCTTTCGGATAAACGTGAGCTGGACTCGCTGCACGGGCGCATCGCGGTCGGCTTCCTGATCGTCCAGGATCTGGCCGTGGTGCTGGCAATGATGACGATGAGTGCGCTGCGGGGGGCTGGCGAGGCGGGCACACTGGAAATCGCGGGTTCGCTGATCATGCGACTGGTGCTCGCCGCGCTGCTGATGTTTCTGTTGATGCGCTATGTATTGCCGAGGGTGATGGCCGCCATGGCTCGCTCTCAGGAGCTGCTGCTGATCTTCGCCATCGCGTGGGGCTGCGGGCTCGCAGTGATCGGCGAGTGGGCCGGCTTCAGTAAGGAGGCCGGCGCATTCATCGCCGGCTTCTCGCTGGCCTCGACTGGGTACCGCGAAGCGATGAACGCGAGGTTGACCGGAATTCGTGATTTCATGCTGCTGTTCTTCTTCATCGACCTGGGCGCCAAACTGGATTTTTCCACCCTTGGCGGTGAGGCTCTCCCTGCCGTGGTGCTGTCGCTCTTCGTGCTGATCGGCAACCCGTTGATCGTCATGGCGATCATGGGGTTCATGGGTTATCGCAAGCGCACAGGGTTTCTGGCCGGGCTTACCGTTGCGCAGATCAGCGAGTTCTCCATCGTGTTCGTCGCCATGGGCATCACCCTGGGCCACGTCGATGCCCATGCGCTGGGACTGACTACCCTGGTCGGGCTGGTCACTATCATGTTGTCGACCTACATGATTCTGTTCTCACAACCGCTCTACGAGCGTTTGATGCCCTGGCTTGGCGTGTTCGAGCGCAAGCGCCCGTTCCGCGAACTCGAAGTGGATCGGCCGTTGCGTCCCGAAGGCCAACCACAGGTTCTGGTTTTTGGAATGGGTCGCTATGGTGCGCGCTTGCTGCGGCAGCTTGACGGCGCGGGTGTCACCGTAATGGTCGTTGATTTCGATCCTGAAGCGGTGCGTGCGCTGGCCCAGAGCGGGTTGAATGTGCGCTTTGGTGACGGGGAGGATCCCAGTCTGCTGGAGGCGCTGCCGCTGCAGCATGCCGACTGGGTCGTGACCACTTTCCCGCAGTGGGAATCGAACCGGGCCTTTCTACATGCACTGCGGGTCGCAGGCTTCGGTGGCCAGGTGGCCGGGGTGGTAAGAGACGACCAGCACGGCCGGTCGCTCGATGACGCCGGTGTCGCAATGGTACTCAACCCCTTTACCGACGCAGCAGACTTTGCGGCACGTTGGCTGGTGAGTGACTTGGAAGAAAAGGCACGGCACTAGCGGCACAGCACCATCGTTTGGTCCGCGCGGCGTGCAAGGGTAGGGGTGAAGCGGAGCGTCGTACGGCCAATTGGCTGATATGAGCCACCCGGTTTGACCAAGATCGAGCTCTCACACCGCGCTATCAGTCCCAACTGCTTATATTTTCGATGGGCTCCGTAATCGAGCCCGGCGTTCTTGAAAACCGCGGCGCGGGGGCGGCGTGCAGGGCGCCTTCGATGTCGCGGTACACGCCGCGTTGCTGCATGTGCGGGTGCAGCGCGGCTTCTTCCAGGTTCAGCACCGGGGCGAAGCAGGCGTCGCTGCCTTCGAGCAGGACGCACCACTCGGCTTGGGTGCGGCTGGCGAATAACGAGGCGAGCGCTTCGCTCTGCTCGGCCCATATCTCTGGGTTGTTGCAGCCCTGACGCAAGAGGTCGGGCGCATCGATCCGCTGCATCAGCTCGGCAAGGAACTGCGGCTCCAGCGGCCCGATGGCAATGTCGCGGCCGTCGGCGCAGGTGTAGCAGCGGTAGTGCGGGGCGGCTCCTGCGAGCAGGTTGCGGTCGCGCTCCAGCGAGATGGCGCCGCTGGGCAAGAGGCCGGCGAAGAAGGTCATCATCGAGGACACGCCGTCGACGATGGCGGCATCGACCACCTGGCCCAGGCCTGACCGCTCGCGTTCCCACAACGCAGCCATGATGCCGAACGCCAGATACAACGAGCCGCCGCCGAAATCCCCGACCAGATTGAGCGGCGGTATCGCCGGGCCTTCGCGTCCACCGATGGCCGCCAGAGCGCCGGTGATCGCCAGATAGTTGATGTCATGGCCGGCGCTTTGGGCCAAGGGTCCGGTCTGACCCCAGCCGGTCATCCGGCCGTAGACCAGCCGTG
>Ga0208645_1002678_pt1 | contig 13949 bp, 13 predicted proteins | sample VirMetDEL_Sep_01_FD_184519 | JGI IMG/M metagenome (GOLD analysis project Ga0208645, IMG submission 184519) | Aqueous microbial communities from the Delaware River and Bay under freshwater to marine salinity gradient to study organic matter... | ecosystem: Environmental > Aquatic > Marine >... | reverse complement strand
GATCTTCCGCTTTGGCATCATCTGGTGTGTGGCGATCCGGATGCCGTACATGCCGAGCGAATTTCCCAGTCGGGCCGTATGATCGCCGAAGGCTCCGTGGCTGACGAAGACTGGGAAGATCATCTGATATTCCGGGCCGGTTGAATCTACGGCTGACGAAGACTGGGAAGATCATCTGATATTCCGGGCCGGTTGAATCTACTTCGACCCGCGTCGTCATAGCACTGAACCCAATCTGGAGCCGCTCGATGCCCCGCCGTCAGTTACCGCTGCTTGCCGTTCTGTTGCTCTCATTCGTGACGCCACTTCAAGCGGCCAAACGGGTCGATCTGGACTACACCGTCAAGTTCGTTCCCGAACAGGATGCGGCAGAAGTGGAGCTCCTCCTTGAGGATGGCAGCGCCGTTAAGTTTCTCGATTTGAATCTCGGCGGGGAAGGTGCCTACAGCGATTTTCAAACCGATGGCGAAAGCAGCTGGGAGCAGCAGGGTGGTCGCGGTGTCTGGCGGCCCGCGCCTGGCAAGGCGCGGCTGAATTACCGGGTCAAGATCAGTCATCAGCGCAAAAGCGGCCGCTTCGATGCGCGTATGACCGACGACTGGGCATTGCTGCGCGGGGACGATCTGGTGCCTGCCGGTCGGCTTGACCAGCAGGATGGCGTCAGGCTGGTTTCTCGACTGCAGTTCGAGCTGCCGGCAGGTTGGAAGAGCGTAGAGACCGGCTGGCCACGTATCGGCAAGAATCGCTTCCGCATCGACAATCCCGAGCGCCTTTTTGATCGTCCGACCGGCTGGGTTCTCGCCGGCAAGCTTGGCAGTCGCCGTGCCCGACTGGGCGAGACTGATGTATCGGTGTCAGGTCCGGTGGGCGAGGGGCTGCGCAGGATGGATATCCTCACCTTGCTAACCTTCGTCTGGCCTGAAATGCAGAATGTATTCCCGCGCGATCCCGCAAAACTATTGGTTGTCGGGGCTGGTGACCCGATGTGGCGGGGCGGCTTGTCTGGCCCTAACTCGTTGTTCATGCACGCCGACCGGCCATTGGTCAGTGAGAATGGCACCAGTTCGCTGGTGCACGAGCTGGTTCATGTGTTCAGCCGAATCTCCGATGCAGACCGCAGTGACTGGATCAGCGAAGGGCTGGCCGAGTACTACGCAATCGAACTGATGCGCCGCGCCGGCGGCATGAGCGAGGATCGCTACCAGGCGGTCAGGGAGCACCTGACCAAATGGAGTCGCAAGGTCGATAGTCTGCGTACCGAGCGATCCAGTGGCCCGATCACAGCCAGAGCTGTGCTGCTGCTACAGGAGCTTGACCGGGAGATCCGCCAGCGCAGCAAGGGTCGCCACTCACTGGATGACGTTGCGCGGGGTTTGATGCGCCTGGACCGGGTAACCACCGACGACTTCATCAATATCACCGAAACCATGCTGGGTGGTGGCTCGAAGGTTCTGGATACTCGGTTGTTGCGCTAAGGTCGTCCAGGCTGCACAGGCGCGTGTGACCTGTGGACGAATCCATTCGGGTAAGGATCCTTGATGAATCTGATTGATCTGCGCAGCGATACGGTCACGCAGCCGACCTCGGGGATGCGCGAGGCCATGCTGGAGGCCGTCACCGGCGATGATGTGTATGGCGAGGACCCTACGGTACGCCAGCTAGAACAGAGGCTGGCGGCGCAGCTGGGGTTGCAGGCTGGATTGTTTGTCCCCAGCGGAACCATGAGCAATCTATTGGCGCTGATGTCGCATTGCGAGCGGGGCGACGAGTACATCGCCGGACAGTTGGCCCACGTTTACAAGTACGAGGCAGGCGGCGCCGCGGTGCTTGGCTCGATCCAGCCGCAGCCTGTCGAGATGGAGCCGGATGGTTCGTTGGATCTGGCACGCGTCGCGGCTGCGATAAAGCCGGACGACTTCCATTTCGCCCGCACGCGTTTGCTAACTCTTGAAAACACGATGCATGGCAAGGTCCTGCCGCTCGCCTACCTGGCTGAGGCAAGAGCGTTCACGCAGGAACGTGGGCTTGCTCTTCATCTGGATGGCGCTCGACTGTTCAATGCGGTGGTCAAGTTGGGTTGCACGGCTGAAGACATCGGCCGCCATTTCGATTCGGTGTCGGTGTGTTTGTCGAAGGGGTTGGGTGCGCCTGTCGGTTCGGTGCTATGCGGTGAGGAAGCCTTTATCGCCAAGGCTAGGCGGCTGCGTAAAATGGTCGGCGGTGGCATGCGTCAGGCCGGCGTGCTGGCAGCGGCAGGGCTCTACGCGCTGGATCACCAGGTGCAGCGCCTCGCCGAGGATCACCAGCGGGCGCATGACATTGCCGGGGGCTTGGTAGCGCTGGGCTATCGGGTCGAGCCGGTCCAGACCAACATGGTGTACGTCGATATGGGCGATCGTGCGGCGTCGCTCAAAGCGTTTTGCTCGGGGCGCCGGATCGTCCTCACGGCGGCGCCTCGGTTGCGGCTGGTAACGCACATGGACGTATTGCCCGAGCATGTCGAGCCAATTCTCGAAACCTTCGCCGCCTTCCTCATGGCATAGGTTCGAATCGCTGTCGAATAGCTTGATTCAATCTTATTTATCCTCTATGCGCGCGGCAAAGGGCCGATATAATGCGGCCCTTTGCCGGCTATCCGTATGGTTAGCTGTGAACCGGCTCCCGGTGCCGCCTCGCCGCGTCGTTTTGCAGCCGTTCGGCCGCAGTCCTCTGGAAGAGATCTATGAAAAGCGCAGAAATCCGTGAAGCCTTCCTCCGCTTCTTCGAAGAGAAGGGCCACACCCGTGTGGCCTCCAGTTCGCTGATTCCCGCGAACGATCCGACCCTGTTGTTCACCAATGCCGGCATGAATCCGCGAACGATCCGACCCTGTTGTTCACCAATGCCGGCATGAATCAGTTCAAGGACTGCTTCCTCGGGCTGGAAAAACGCGCCTACACCCGCGCAGCCACCAGTCAGAAGTGCGTGCGCGCCGGCGGTAAGCACAACGATCTGGAGAACGTCGGCTACACCGCGCGCCATCACACCTTCTTCGAAATGCTCGGCAACTTCAGTTTTGGCGATTATTTCAAGCGCGATGCGATCAACTACGCTTGGGAATTCCTGACGTCTGACAAGTGGCTGAAGCTGCCGAAAGAAAAGCTCTGGGTTACCGTCTACGCCAGCGACGACGAAGCCTATGACATCTGGACGAAAGAAGTGGGGGTCCCGGCCGAGCGCATGGTCCGGATTGGTGACAATAAGGGGGCGCCGTACGCCTCCGACAATTTCTGGGCCATGGGTGACACCGGCCCATGCGGTCCCTGTACCGAGATTTTCTTCGACCACGGCGACCACATCTGGGGCGGCCCTCCGGGTTCGCCAGAAGAAGACGGCGACCGTTACATCGAGATCTGGAACAACGTATTCATGCAGTTCAATCGCACCGCCGATGGTGTGATGCATCCGCTGCCGGCTCCGAGTGTCGATACCGGCATGGGGCTGGAGCGCATCAGTGCTGTGCTGCAGCACGTCAATTCGAACTACGAGATCGACCTTTTTCAGAGTCTTTTGAATGCAGCTGCTCAGGCCATTGGCTGCAGCAACGACGGTCAGGCTTCGCTCAAGGTTGTGGCTGATCACATTCGTTCCTGCGGCTTCCTGATCGCCGACGGCGTGACGCCTTCAAATGAAGGTCGCGGCTATGTGCTTCGTCGTATCGTTCGTCGTGCCTGTCGCCATGGCAACAAGCTCGGCGCCAAGGGCAGCTTCTTTTACAAGCTCGTCGCCGCATTGGCTGCGGAAATGGGCGATGCCTTTTCCGAGTTGAGAACCCTGCAGGCGCACATCGAGCGCGTGCTGAAGACTGAAGAAGAGCAGTTTGCAAAAACCCTTGAGCAGGGCCTGAAAATTCTCGAACAGGATCTGGCTGACCTTCAGGGCTCCGTAATTCCTGGCGACGTGATCTTCAAGCTGTATGACACCTACGGCTTTCCGGTCGACCTGACCGGCGACATTGCGCGTGAGCGCGAGTTGACGCTCGACGAAGAAGGGTTCGAGCGTGAAATGGAGGCGCAGCGTGAGCGGGCGCGTTCGGCCAGTGCCTTCGGTATGGACTACAACAGTCTGGTCAAGGTCGAGGGTGAAACGCGCTTCACGGGCTATATGGGTACCTCCGGCACCGGCAAGGTGCTGGCGTTGTTCAAGGAAGGCATTGCTGTACAGAGCCTGTCGGCAGGCGAAGAGGGTGTGGTCGTTCTCGACGAGACGCCGTTTTACGCCGAATCCGGCGGGCAGGCCGGCGATTGCGGATACCTTTCGACAGACGACCTGCGCTTCGATGTGCGCGACACCAGCAAGGCCGGTGGTGCGTTTCTGCATCACGGCATCCTGGACAGTGGCAATCTCCAGGTAGGTGCGAGCGTGGAGGCGACGGTCGATGCTTCCGTGCGCCAATCCACGGCGCTGAACCACTCTGCGACGCACCTCTTGCACGCAGCACTGCGCCAGATGCTTGGTGAGCACGTGAGTCAGAAAGGCTCGTTGGTCGACAGTCAGCGGCTACGCTTTGACTTCAGCCATTTTGAGGCAATCAAGCCCGAACAGCTAAAGGCACTCGAAGACAAGGTCAACGCCGAGATCCGTAACAATTCGGCAGTTGAGACTGAGGAAACCGACATCGAGACTGCGAAGAACAAGGGGGCCATGGCCCTGTTCGGCGAAAAGTACGGCGATCAGGTGCGCGTATTGACCATGGGCGGCGGTTTCTCTGTCGAGTTGTGCGGCGGAACTCATGTCAAACGTACCGGCGACATAGGTCTGTTCAAGATCGTAAGTGAAGGCGGTGTCGCTGCGGGCGTTCGGCGCATCGAAGCAGTCACTGGCGAGCAGGCTCTGGCCTATCTGAACAAGGCCGAGGAACAGTTGAAAGAGGTTGCCGGCCTGGTAAAAGGCAGTCGTGACAACTTGCTAGACAAGCTGGGTGCGATGCTCGAACGCAACCGCCAGCTGGAAAAGGAGTTGGAGCAGCTTAAGGCTAAAGCGGCCAGTGCTACTGGTAATGATCTGGCCAGCGCCGCCGTGGACGTTAAGGGCGTGAAAACCTTGGCCGCGCGCATCGATGGTTTGGATGGCAAGGCGCTCCTGGCCTTGGTCGATCAATTGAAAAACAAGCTCGGCAGTGGCGTCATTCTGCTCGGCGGCGTGCAGGATGAAAAAATTGTGCTCGTGGCTGGCGTTACCCAGGATCTCACCGGCCGTTTGAAGGCTGGCGAACTGATGAAGCAAGCTGCTGCGGTTGTTGGTGGCAAAGGCGGCGGTCGCCCGGATATGGCACAAGGCGGTGGGAGCGATGTGAGTCGGCTCGACGAAGCATTAGCCATCGCCGAGGCGTTCGTTGCTCAGGGCTTATAAGCAGGAGAGCGCCAGGTTCGCCTGGCCGCGAGGGGCTGTTGATTCGGTGCCTGCGTCGAATTTGAGCCTGGTCAGGCCGACGTCGTTAGCACTGCGTGATGCTGGCTGGAATGATTAACAAGCGCCCTTGACGGGCTTAGGCGGCGATGAGATGGCTTTGATCGTACAAAAGTTTGGAGGTACCTCGGTGGGCTCCGTCGAGCGCATCGAGCAAGTGGCGGCGAAGGTCAAGAAATTCCGCGACAACGGCGACGATATTGTCGTAGTGGTCTCGGCCATGAGTGGAGAGACCAACAGGCTCATTGATCTGGCTAAGCAGATCAGCGAGCAACCCGTGGCCCGCGAGCTGGACGTGATGGTGTCTACAGGGGAGCAGGTGACTATTGCTCTGCTGGCGATGGCGCTGATCAAGATCGGTGTGCCTGCCGTGTCCTATACAGGCAGCCAGGTTCGCATTCTGACCGACAGCGCCCATACCAAGGCGCGCATCCTCCAGATCGATTCGCAGCAGATCCAGAAAGAGCTCAAGGCCGGGCGTGTCGTCGTCGTGGCCGGTTTCCAGGGCGTGGACGAAAGCGGCAACATCACCACCCTTGGTCGTGGCGGCTCAGATACCACCGGTGTAGCGCTGGCCGCTGCGCTGAAGGCTGACGAGTGCCAGATATATACCGACGTCGATGGGGTTTACACGACTGACCCGCGTGTTGTTGCCAAGGCTCAGCGTCTGGACAAGATCACGTTTGAAGAGATGCTCGAGATGGCGAGTCTCGGCTCCAAGGTCTTGCAGATCCGCGCCGTGGAGTTTGCCGGCAAGTACAGCGTACCGTTGCGTGTGCTGCACAGTTTTCAAGAGGGTCCAGGAACCCTCATTACCCTTGATGAAGAGGAATCCATGGAACAGCCCATCATTTCCGGCATCGCGTTCAATCGTGACGAAGCCAAGCTGACTATTCGTGGCGTGCCGGATACTCCGGGGGTGGCCTTCAAGATTCTCGGGCCGATCAGCGCGGCGAATGTCGAGGTAGACATGATCGTGCAGAACGTCGCGCACGATAACACCACGGATTTCACCTTCACTGTTCACCGCAATGACTATCACAACGCGCTGCAAGTGCTGGAAGGCATTGCTCGCGATATGGGCGCTCGCGAAGTCGTAGGCGACACCGAGATTGCCAAGGTGTCGATTGTCGGCGTAGGCATGCGCTCTCATGCTGGCGTGGCCAGCCGCATGTTTGAAGCGCTGGCGAAGGAAAACATCAACATACAGATGATCTCTACTTCAGAGATCAAGGTGTCGGTTGTGATCGAGGAAAAGTATCTTGAGCTGGCGGTGCGGGCGCTGCATACCGCGTTTGAGCTGGATGCGCCTGCGGGCAAGGGAGAGTGACGCGCTAAGTGCGACTGATTCGAGCCTTCCGTCGATTTCACCGGGGCTGAAGGAACTTTAGAGTCGTTGTTACTGGTCAATAGCTGGTGAAAGGCTCTAGGTCGATGTTTCACGGAACATTATCCGTCTTTATCTTTGCAGACTGTTTACTGAATTGAATCCGTTTTAAGGAGAAAGGAATGCTGATTCTGACTCGCCGGGTCGGAGAGACCCTGATGGTGGGTGACGATGTGACTGTCACTGTGCTGGGTGTCAAAGGAAATCAAGTGCGCATAGGAGTGAATGCACCCAAAGAGGTAGCGGTGCATCGCGAGGAGATTTATCAACGGATCCAGAAAGAAAAAGATCAAGAACCAAGCCATTAATATTTATGTGATTTTTGGCTTTGCAAGCGGGGCGAAGATGGGTATCATGCGCCCCGTGTTGCGGAGAGGTGGCCGAGTGGCCGAAGGCGCTCCCCTGCTAAGGGAGTACATCTCAAAAGGGTGTCGGGGGTTCGAATCCCCCCCTCTCCGCCATATTGCATAGTTTGGTTGTGGGTCGGTTTTGCGGTGCGGTTTGATGGTAAATCATTGAGCTAAAAGAGCTTGACCAGCAGATTCACAAACTTATAATGCGCACCCTCAAGTGCACTCATAGCTCAGCTGGATAGAGTACTCGGCTACGAACCGAGCGGTCGGAGGTTCGAATCCTCCTGAGTGCACCACTTTTAGAGAATCCCAGAAATGTGGTTCTTTGTTGTAGCCAGCGGTGATCTGGTTTATCAATCGCTTATGCACTCATAGCTCAGCTGGATAGAGTACTCGGCTACGAACCGAGCGGTCGGAGGTTCGAATCCTCCTGAGTGCACCAAAAACGAAAAGGGCCTGCAGCGATGCAGGCCCTTTTTCGTTTGGGAGTCAGCGCTTTAGCGCTTTCCCTGAACGCAGCCGTGCTCGTCGAAACTGATGGTCTGCGTTCGGCCCGTTTTGCTGCTGTAACGATACTGTACGCGGCCATTGCGGCTGGTGACCGTGTCGGGTTTGCCGAAGGTGCTATCGATATCGGCGCGGGTCATGCCTGGACGAACTTGCTGTTTAATCAACGCATCTCTTCTGGCGCGTCCAATTATTCGGTTTCCGCATCCATCATCCTGCGCGCCGACCACGATAAGGCTTCGAGTCAGCTCTTCCGTTCGGCGCTTGCGTTGTTTTGAGGGATTGGCCAACGGTACCGCTTTGCCGGAACTAGGCGTAGGGTTTACGGCTTCCTGGCGCTGTGCCGACTGATCGATCGGACACCCCTGTCGAGTAAAGGTAACGTGGCCTGCGGCATCACTGCAGCGATAGATGCTTGCGGCGAATGTCGGGGCGGTCGAGAGGAGCAGGGCGCAGCAGCTTCCTGTAATCAGTTTGTTCATGGTCGTCCTCCTTGACGATAGGTTGGCCCAGCCTAGCCAAATACTTCTTGGCTCGCAGTGGTGCCTTTCCGCAACGTGAATGCGTCCACATTGATAGCGCGCGATCCCTCTGTGGCTACGCGCAAGCGATTGTATTGCCTGTATTTCGCGGTCGTGCATCGCGGTTGCGGTGGTATTATTGCGCGGTCCGCCCTTCGGGCTCCTGGATCCCCCTCATGGATTTGCCCAGTAGTCGTATAAAACCTTCGCTTGCCAATCAATTTTTGAATGATTGATCCCCTGGTGCGCTCCGCTGGGGGTGGAGTGCGCCATGACTGAAGTAGAAGCAAAAAAGCCGCAGGAAAGTCTCCAGGATCGTCTGGCGCAAGTCGTCGAGCTGCTCCATCGCCACAGGATCGTAGAAGATCTGGCGCATCGTCAGAGCCAGGAAGGGCAGCATCAGGATCTTGTCGAGAATCTGGTGCATCGCCAAAACCTCGTTGAGCTGCAGCGCAAGCTCGAGGCGCTACACCCCGCGGATATCGCTCATATCCTTGAAGCCTTACCCCTTGATGACCGGCTGACCGTCTGGCAACTGGTCAAGTCCGATCGCGACGGCGACATTCTGCTCGAGGTCTCCGACGCGGTTCGCGAGACGCTGATCGCCGACATGGATGACCACGAGCTTCTTGCGGCTGCCAAGGAAATGGACGCTGACGAGCTGGCCGACCTGGCGGCCGAATTGCCCCGAGACGTTGTTCACGAGCTGATGGAAACGCTCGATGCGCAACAGCGTGAGCGTGTCCGCTCGGCGCTTTCCTACGAGGAGGATCAGGTCGGCGCGTTGATGGACTTCGAGATGGTCACGATTCGAGAGGATGTGAGCCTGGAAGTCGTGCTGCGGTATCTACGGCGGCTCAAAGAGCTGCCCGGTCATACCGACAAGTTGTTCGTTGTCGATTACGACGGCGTGCTCAAGGGTGTTCTGCCGATCAAGCGATTGCTGGTCAATGATCCGGAGCGGCATGTGGCTGAGGTGATGGCCAGTGATCCGGTGACCTTTCATCCGGATGAGGATGCTTATGAGGCGGCCCAGGCATTCGAGCGCTACGACTTGGTATCAACGCCTGTCGTGGACAAGAGTGGCAAGCTGATCGGGCGTCTGACCATCGATGAGATGGTGGACCTGATCCGCGAGGAGAGCGAAAGCGAAGTGCTCAACATGGCGGGTCTGCGCGAAGAAGAAGATATCTTCGCCTCTGTGTGGAAATCGCTGCGCAACCGTTGGGCCTGGCTGGCAGTCAATCTCGTTACCGCCTTTGTTGCTTCACGCGTCATCGGTCTGTTCGATGGCTCAATCGAGAAGCTGGTTGCATTGGCGGCGCTGATGCCGATAGTTGCAGGGATTGGCGGTAATTCAGGCAATCAGACTATTACCATGATTGTGAGGGCAATGGCGCTTGATCAGATGGGTACTGGTAACAGCGCTCGCTTACTGCGTAAGGAAGCGGGTGTCGGGATGCTGAATGGCTTGATATGGGGTGGAGTTATCGGCGTCGTGGTTTATTGGCTGTACGGAAGCTGGTCGCTGGGGGTGGTCATGACTGCAGCAATGACGCTCAATCTTCTACTGGCGGCCTTGATGGGCGTGCTGATCCCGGTAACTTTAGCGCGAATGGGGCGAGACCCAGCGCTGGGTGCCAGTGTCATGATCACTGCCGTAACCGACAGTGGTGGTTTCTTCATATTTCTCGGGCTCGCAACGATTTTTCTTCTCTGACCCGCCCCTCCTGCGTCGACTTGGCGTTTGCCTTGCGCCTGTTGTTCAGGCTACTGTTCTGAGGTTTCGCACTAGCGAAGGCCCCAACTTGAAGCGAATAACAGGCGGCTCGAGCCGCTGATAGAAAGGGAATCCCGATGACCCCCAGCGAACTCCTCCTTGAAGGCGTCGAACTTATGCTGTTCGGCTTAGGTTCCGTTTTCGTCTTCCTCGTTTTGTTGATTGCCTGCATTCGCCTGATGTCTGTTGTGATCGCCCGCTTCGACAGTGCGCCCACCGCTCAGTTGGCTTCCAGCGAACCCGCTGTGGCTGAAGTGGATGCCGATGTCATTAAGGCAATCCAGACCGCTATCCATCAGCACCGCGCTCGTCGTGGTTGATTCAGAACAGGGAGTTCCCCTCATGACATCTGTCAAACAACCGCTTGGCATTACCGATGTGGTGCTTCGTGATGCGCATCAATCCATTCTGGCCACCCGCGTTCGTCTTGAGGACATGCTGCCGATTGCCGCCAAGCTTGATCAGGTTGGCTTCTGGTCCGTCGAATCCTGGGGTGGGGCGACCTTCGATTCCTGTATTCGCTATCTTGGTGAAGACCCTTGGGAGCGCATTCGCGAACTGAAGAAAGCGATGCCTAATACCCGTCAACAAATGCTGCTGCGTGGCCAGAACCTGTTGGGCTATCGGCATTACGCCGATGACGTGGTCGAAAAATTTGTTGAGCGCGCGGCGATCAACGGCGTTGACGTGTTTCGTGTGTTCGATGCTATGAACGATCCGCGCAACTTGGAAACCGCTCTGAGAGCGGTCAAGCTGCAGGGCAAGCACGCACAAGGCACCATTTCCTACACCACCAGCCCGGTGCATACCCTCCAAATGTGGGTCGACCTGGCAAAGCAGATCGAAGACATGGGCGCCGACTCGGTGGCGATCAAGGACATGGCCGGCATTCTTACGCCATATATGGCCTACGAGCTGGTCTCGCGGTTGAAGGCAAGTCTGTCTATTCCGATCCATATGCAGTGTCACGCCACGGCGGGCCTGTCTACGGCGGCTATTCTGAAGGCTGTCGAAGCAGGCATTGATAACGTCGATACGGCCATTTCCTCGCTCTCGATGACCTATGGGCATTCGCCAACCGAGTCGGTGGTGGCCATTTTTCAGGGCACCGAGCGTGACACCGGGCTTGATCTTTTGCTGCTGGAGGAAATCGCTGCGTACTTCCGTGAGGTGCGCAAGAAGTACGCAAAGTTCGAAGGCACGCTCAAGGGCGTCGACTCGCGCATTCTCGTGGCGCAGGTGCCAGGCGGCATGCTGACCAACATGGAAGGCCAATTGAAGGAGCAGGGAGCTCTCGACAAGTTTGATGAGGTGCTCGCTGAGATTCCTCGCGTCCGTGAAGATCTCGGGTTCATTCCGTTGGTAACGCCGACTTCTCAGATCGTCGGCACTCAGGCAGTCATCAACGTGCTCACCGGTGAGCGCTTCAAGTCCATCACCAAGGAAACCGCGGGCATCCTTAAAGGTGAATACGGTGCCGCACCAGCCCCTTTCAATGCTGAACTGCAGCAGCGCGTTCTTGATGGTGCTGACGTGATCACCTGCCGCCCTGCTAATCTTCTACAGCCGGAAATGGAAAAGCTGACGGCGGAGCTGAAAGGACTGGCCCAGGAGAAAGGCATCAAGCTTGCTTCGAACGAGATTGATGACGTCCTCACTTATGCATTGTTTCCTCAGATAGGCCTCAAGTTCCTTGAAAATCGGGGCAACGCCTCTGCTTTCGAGCCGGTGCCGACTGGCAAGGAACAGGCGCCGCGCGCAGCAGGCGTGCCTGAAACTTACACGGTCGAAGTTAACGGTAAGTCGTTCGTCGTCCAGGTCAACGAGGGTGGCGATATCGAGGGGATCAAGGCGGTCGGCGGTGGGGCAGGCGTCCCACAAACAGCTACTAGCGCACCGGTCTCCGGTGCAGGCGAGCCTCAGCCGGCTCCGTTGGCTGGCAACATCTTCAAGGTCCTCGTGCAGCCCGGTCAGCTGGTTCAGGAGGGGGATCTGGTGATCATCCTCGAGGCCATGAAAATGGAGACTGAAATCCGTGCGTTCAAAGCCGGCACCGTCTCAGGTGTGAACGTTAAGGTCGGCGACGCGGTGTCGGTGGGCGATAGCCTGCTGACCATCGCTTAAGGAGCACTGCATGGATAAGTTGCTCAAGCTTTGGCACAGCACAGGTCTCTATCACATTGAGCCTGGTCAGCTGCTGATGATCGTGGTGTGCCTGGGACTGATCTATCTGGCGATTCGCAAGGGGTTCGAGCCCTTGCTGCTGATCCCTATCGGATTTGGAGGGGTGCTAGCCAATATTCCCGTCGCCAACATGGCCGAGGGGGCAGGGATCCTCCATCTTTTCTACGAAGTTGGTTTGCCGACCAGTGTGTTCCCGCTATTGATCTTCATGGGCGTCGGTGCGATGACCGACTTCGGGCCAATGCTGGCGAATCCGAAGACGTTGCTGCTTGGCGCAGCGGCGCAGTTCGGTATTTTCGCCACCTTGCTTGGCGCTTTGTCGCTGGCCGCAATGGGGGTTCCGGGCATGGAGTTCACCCTGCGCGAGGCTGCTTCGATTGCAATTATCGGCGGTGCAGACGGCCCGACCTCGATTTTCGTAACGGCAAAGCTCGCGCCGCATCTGCTGGGGCCGATCGCTGTCGCAGCCTACTCTTACATGGCGTTGGTGCCGTTGATTCAGCCGCCCATCATGCGTGCACTGACGACGAAGGAGGAGCGCGCCATTGTCATGACGCAGCTGCGCCATGTGGGTCAGACAGAAAAGATCGTCTTTCCGCTCATGCTTGCTCTTATGGTTGGTTTGCTATTGCCGGATGCCGCGCCGCTGGTGGGAATGTTCGCGTTCGGTAACCTGTTGCGCGAATGCGGAGTCGTGGATCGTCTGGCCGACACTTCACGTAATGCGCTGATCAACATCGTGACCATTGCGCTGGGGCTAACTGTCGGCTCCAAGCTGTCCGCCGAAGCCTTCCTGCAGATGAAGACCCTTGGGATCCTGCTACTTGGTATGGTATATTCATGACCTTCTGTGGCGGTACGGCGGCGGGTGTGCTTATGGCGAAGGTCATGAATATCTTCAGCACAAACAAGATCAATCCGCTGATTGGATCGGCGGGTGTGTCGGCGGTGCCAATGGCGGCGCGAGTGTCGAATAAGGTGGGGCTAGAGGCGAACCCGCAGAACTTCTTGCTCATGCATGCCATGGGGCCGAACGTAGCGGGGGTCATTGGCTCAGCGGTCGCCGCGGGAATTCTGCTCAGCTTTGTTGGCTAGCGCTTTGGTTGATGTGTGGCTACGGGCAGCGAGAACTGAAGGATGCCTGCGCAGAAAGCGTAGGCATCTTGCGTTTTCATGTCCCGCATAAGCCCACAGTATTGCCTAGCTGGGCAGTAAGATTTTGCCAAATGCAATTGCCCTGACTGCTGTCAGGGCAATTAAGCTGCTCATTAGTACTGAGCGATCAATCTTCTTCTTTTGCAGCTTCGGCATCTTGCGCTATGAGTGCGATCAAGGCGTTTTGCTGGCGGTGGGCCAGTTGGCGAAAACGCTGAAGCAACTCGCGCTCATGCAGCGTTAGCTCTGGGCTGTCCAGGCGCATTGCTGAATCATCGTCAAGCGCACCTTCCTGCAGAAGGCTTTGCTCCAGCCGCGCAATGATCTCCGAATTCATGCTGCGATGATGGTTTCGCGCAACCTCTGCAATACGCTCTCGCATGCCGTCTGGGAGGCGAACCACAAATTTGTCAGCCGTGCGGCTGGAGTAAACTGCCTGCTTCATTGGGCGCATATTAAACCGGATAGTCAGGTGGGCGATGGTGGCTTATTGCCGTTCTAGTCACCGGTCTGACACCAAACAGCACATGCTGTTCCACGACCTGCGAAAAAGTTGCCGGACAACTTAATGACGCCAATTATACGGCGTACAAAAAAGGAGTAAAGCCGATTGT
>Ga0208645_1002674_pt1 | contig 13953 bp, 13 predicted proteins | sample VirMetDEL_Sep_01_FD_184519 | JGI IMG/M metagenome (GOLD analysis project Ga0208645, IMG submission 184519) | Aqueous microbial communities from the Delaware River and Bay under freshwater to marine salinity gradient to study organic matter... | ecosystem: Environmental > Aquatic > Marine >... | reverse complement strand
CCTCCACATCCACAATCACACATAATTATATCTTTTTAATTTTTTGAACCTCTAAAGTCCCTTGAGTATTACCATTATTTCGAGCATTAATAGATACTGAATATGGTTGTCCTCCTTTTTCAATTTTAAAATCTATTTTTAAACCTCCAAATGAAGAAGTATCTTCAATTTGAATTGGTTCATAATCTCCATCTACATTATATAAAATAACATTTTGACCTTTTTCAAATTTATCTACTTTACCAGGGGCACCTGTCTTTTGGCCTGTTACTTTAAAGAAAGTTGGGTTTACTTTGGTTAATGAAAGAGCAAATCCTACTAAAGCAACAATTGCTTCATCTACTTTTTCAGTTGGGAACTGTCTAAATAAAAATTCAATTGATTTTAAAGCGGCGTATTTACCTCTTAAGAATCGAGTTTCATCTTTTAACTTACCACCTTCAATATTGTATTCGATATTTGGATTACCACCTACTAATTTTTGGATCTTACCCCTTAATTCCTCAATACCATCAATATATTGTTGGTTATCAAATCCAATTTCATCTTTAGTTAAGTTGTAATCTTCTTTGGCTGAAGCATATTTGTTTAGTAAGGCTTTTGCTTTACCACCTTGAGCATCAGCTTGCTTTAATGATACAGCTGTAAGTGGTTCAGAATCTCCACCCCACTCATCATTAAATAACTTGTTAAGTAATTCAATATTATCTATCCCTGATAAATCTACATTTCCTAATTGAACGTATAAATCACCTGGACACCACTTATCAGCAGGAAAACCAGTTAATGACTGGGCCATGCTTCTAATTTGGTCAAATAAACCCGTTCTGATTAATTTTTGTCCTGGGTATTTATCTTTAATAGCTAGTGCTGATGATAAAGGTTGGTTTATAAAAGTAATATTACTTGTTTTATTATCTCCTGCTGTTGCCTCTAAGTAAGAGACTACTTTTTGAGAGGCCTCACTAGTTTCACCAGGAATACCTTTTGAAGCAATCTCGATTAAATCATTTACTCTGCTTTCGTAATTTTCTTTATTAAATGGAGAATCTATATTTGTAATGTAAAATAAAGATACTAGTGCTTCTTTAACATCTGTATCACTAGCAGTATCACTTGAAGCACCTTTAACAATTAATTTGTAATCTTTACCATTAAAATTAACAACAGCACTTCCTAAAGATGAACCAGTTGCTACTTTTCTAAAATTTGATAGTGATTCTTCTTTATCTACTAAGGTTTTAATTTCATCATAAACATCTCTACGCATTGAATCTGATGAAGATCCTCTATTAGGGATATCTGAGAATACTAATTTAATAGTATCTCTACCAGATGTTTCTAGATCACCATAATCTTTAATATTAGTTTTAATAAGGGAAATTAAATCTTGGTTTTCTAAAATTAATTCTTCACCTAAAATATTAGATAATAGCGATTCGAGGAGTTGAATATCCTGAGCATTCTTCATGTCAGGATACCCTTTATCGAATTTGTAAGCAAATTTTTGGAAAAACTTTTGTATTGGGTCCATTATGCTTCTACGTCTGTTTCTGTGTCAACTGTTACTTCATCTCCACCACCAGCATCAACTGTCACATCAGTTGTATCACTAGCTGTTTCTTCTGGGAAGTTACCACCTGAACTTCCGGTATCAAACTCTGCTGCATCAACTGAACCTTCAATATTAGGCATACCATACCTTAAAATACGAGCAATAGCATTTTCACAGTTTTCTTGTTCGTTTAGATTAAGCAGATAGTATTTTTTACCTTCAACTTCTGCAATCCAACTTTTAGGTGAATATACTAAATAAAAATTCTCGTTATTTTTTAAATTAATGCGGAATGTAGTAGGTTTTGGAGCTACCCAATCGATTGATGCAATAAAAGCATTAAACTGAGGACCTAATAGAGATACTATTACGTCCTTCAATTCTGGGAATTTAGTTAATTCGTCATATTCGACAGCAGCTTTTTCAATTGCTACTTTGTCTTTATAGACTGTTTTAACTAAGACCTTGATTTTATCTCTTAGTTCCTCTCTAGTCATTATTTAGACTTTAAGTGTTGTGCTAATTTTTTTGCAATACCTTCAAATATTGATGGATCTTTAAGATCATTTTCAGATGCTATTTTAAGTAAATCTTCTGCTCTACCTTTAGCATCAATTAAACGATTATAAGCTCTATCTAAATTATTTTGAGCTAATTCACGTTTGGCACCATCTATATCATCATGAAATACATCATCACCTACTATATTATACATAGATTTATCATGCATATCCATAAGATCCATTAATTCTTGAGGATCTTTAATGTCCAGAGCCATATCTAAAATACCTATAATATTTTTAATTGATTTAGCTGAGCCTAGAGACCAAACACCTTCTTTAACATCCGTTCTACTTAAATCTTTAAGTTTTTGAGAACGTTTATGGAGTTCAGATGCTGCTTTTTTATCGGTTGGGTTATTTTTAAGATATGCTGCTAATTCTTTGTTAGAATAATCTGTAAACATTGCCTGGGGGGTGGAACCGTAAGCTTTTTTAACAGCATCTCCATAGGCCTTCATAGATTTATCATCAAACTCATCAATTGCTTCAACATCTTGAGCAACATCTACCATAGCATCGATTTGAGGTTCTTTAATCTCAAAATCTAAGTAATGTTTAGCACCTACAATAGCATCTTTTGATTTGATGATTTTAGATTGCCACCAGTGTGGTAAATCTACTTCTTCTGAGCCACCTTCAAATTGATCTAATATTTGGTAAAGCTCCATAGCGTATTTTCCAATACGGTATAGGTCAGCTTTTAGCATGTGTGGTTCGTTGTCTTGATGGCCTAAATCTAGATCTTCTTGCATCATGTCCTCATCATCATCTTCCATATCAAGATTTTCAAGAGCACCTTCTAATGTAACATCGTATCTATTTGAACTCGTACCAAAATCTAAAGCACCATAAGCATCTAATCTTCTATATTCTCCTGGGAAGTTATTTCTAAAGATCATTTTGGCTTGATCACTCAACTCATATAATTGTTCCATTATCATCTGGAGTTCATCAGCGGCTTCTTGCTTGTTTTCCGTTAATATTTCTTCATTTAAACCATACGAACTAGCATTATCTGTAAATCCTTGAAAAAATCCTTTTCTATATGCTTGGTGGTCTGGTTTGTTTTTAAATTTACCTTTAATTTTTTCAAATGCAGCTTCACCAGCTTCATATCCCATTTCTTTAATATCAGCTAAACCAATATTTTCTTCTGTAATTTGGGTTTCTTTTAAATCACCTAATTCTTTAGCTGCTCTAAGTAGATCTTGTCTTGCTTCATCTTCACTAACACCTCTGTATTTAGCAATGCTTTTGATAGCACGCATAGCAATACGTTTTTCTTCAGTTGAAGCACCTTCAAATAAATCTTCTTCTAAGCCTAATACATCTTCAGCACCTACTACTCCTGCTATATCAGCGTCTTTGTCTTTTTCGGTACCACCTTTCAAATCAAGATCTAATTCTTTAACCATTGCTTTCTCGATAGCTGCTCCTCTTTTTTTCTCGTAGTCCGAGAGTTTACCGTCTTTATTTAAGTCGGCTTTTTTAGGGTTTTGAAGAGCATCTTTTACTAGCTCCTTGATTTTATCTTGATCCATACTTTCGGCTTGTTTTTTTGCTAATTTAGTAGCGCGACCATACATTACTGCTTCCGCATCCTTACCATATTTTTGAGTTAGGGCACGTTTGTTCTTCTTCATCTTCATGATGATGTCCTCGCGTTTAGCTAATTCAGATTTGGTAAGTTTACGTTCGTTCATGTCTTATTTTTTATCTTCAGCAACTGATGCTTTACGATAGTCAGAAACTAATTTCTTAATTTCTCCTAATGCTTTACGAGCACGTCCGTGCGCAGCTTTTGATTTACCTGAGTGTTCTACAGAGAACGTTTCGTATAATGCGTCTAGTTTTTCTTTTAATTCTTGAGTGTTCATAAATTTGATTTTAATATAAATTATTATTTAATTTTATTCCACATTGGGAACATTGATTCGTTAAGGTTTTCCTTAGCTTCTTCTAAACCAATTTCAGCTTCTTCAGCTCTATCACCTACACTTAAATCCATATCTAAGTCAGCTTCAGATACGTTTCTAGCTACGTGAGAACGAGTAAAGTAAGTAATTGTATTACCAATTTGGTCTGTTAATTTTTCATCATCTAATGCTTCAGCAGCTTCTTGAGCTTTCATAAGTAAAGCTTGTACTTCTTCTACATCTTCGCTTTCGCCAGGCATTGAAGCTTTAATATCAACGTCTACTTCTGATTCTTTATCGTCTACTTCAATATCTTTTTCGATATCAACATCTACGTTTTCATCGTCTTCAACATCAACGTCTACGTCTTTTTCTACGTCTACGTCTTCTGCTTCTGATACTTTCATATCTTTTAACTTGTCTTCGATATCGTCTTTAGCGTCTTCGAATCCATCTTTGTAGCCTTCTTGTTCTGCATCTGTACGAGCATCTTCAAGCATAGCCATCTTGATCATTTCTTTAAGTTCTGATTTTTTCATTTTATTTGAGGGTTTATTTTCGTTCATTTCTTCGTCTTTACCTTCTTCCATATAGTCGCTCATTTCTCTTCTACGTTCCATATAATCGGTTTTTTCACCATCAACCATACCAAGAGCAGCTCTAGAATCTTCAGCTGAAATCATTTCAATTCCACCTTCTGGGGTTACATTAGCAACAGGAGCATTACGCATTGCAGCATTATATACTACCCCGTCTTTAATATAAAAAGAACCACCTGCGTAGTCACCAAGGTAGTTTTTAATATCTTGTCCAAGTGAATCTTCATCAGGTGTGTTAGGGCCTCTTTCAACATCAAGATCAAATGAGCGTTCTGAGATGTCTGGGTTTACAATATATTTAAGGTCTAATTCGTTATCTTCAGCAGTGAAAGCATCTGCTACAGCTTGAGCAATTTTTTCTGTAGTTGTTACGTCGAACATTTCCTCGTTTAATTTACCTTCTGCTAAATATTTTGTTAAATCAAAGTTTTTCATTGTAGTATATTATATGTGATAAATATGGTTATTTTTTGGACTGATACGTTCCTTTCTTGTATTTTGCGGATTTCGTATTTTTTACAAATTGCTTACCTTTTTTACCTGCTGCTTTTTTCTTACGTGCAGTTGATGCTCTTTCTGCTTTAGTTAAGGATTGTGCTTTTTTCTTTGGTAGACAACGAGAAGGATTTTTTTTGTTCTTCATAGTACCACAAGGGCCGGTAATATTACCAGCCGTATCTATTCGAACCCAGTTTTCTTTTTTAAACCAGTCGCGTAGTGATTCGTCTATGATTTCCTTTACTCGTTCGCGTGTCATCCTTTCATTTGACCTTTACATACTTTAACAGCGCGACCTGAGAGATAAGCAGATGATTTTTCACCAGCAGCTTGTCTTTTCTTGATATATGCTTTACCTTTTGGGCAAAGTTCTTCGTTTAAGTTTTTACCTAAAGCAATTGTCTCTAAAATTTCGTTAATTAAACCATCAACGTTAAATTGTCTTAAGTTGATTGTTTTAGATTTACCATCTTCGTCTTTTAAGGTAAGTACAGCCTCATCCGAATCTACTACTTTATAGTCTGCACCTTTATAGCTTATAGTTTTACCTTTAAGTTTAGCAAATACTTCTTTAGAGATTTTTTCACCATGGCCCTTTTTAGGTTTTGCCTCGTTTACTTTATATTTGTAATCGCTATATAATTCATCGTAGTTAACATCCTCTTCTTCAAAATCAGATAGTGCTTCACCTTTTACTACGTGTTTATCTAATAGGTGTTTTAAGTTTATTTTAAATTCAGTAGCATCATCTACTGTAATTTCTTCTTCTTTCATTACCTTTTTAACAAAATCTCTAACTTTTTCAAGTCCAGATTTAGATGCTTGTTTAGCTTTAACAGCATATTTTTCTTTAGATGGATCATAATATAGACCTGTGTTGTATTCTTCCATTTTTTTCTTTTCGTCACTACTATGACCAAAGGTTTTGTGAACTAGTTTATCTAATTCTTTGTGGAATTCGTTTTCTTCTTCTTTAGAAGCTTCTAATAAACCTTGATCTTCTAATTCTTTTTCTAGTTTTTTTCCTTTTTTTCTAATATCAGATAATTTTTTCCAATTTGCATCTGTTTTATCTTTACTATATGCTTTTGTTAATTCATATTCTTTATCTAATAAAGCATTATATTCTTTTTTAGTAGCTTCGAATAAATCATCTACACTAGCACCTTGAAGGTAATCGTTATAATATGATTTCGCTCTTTTTCTTACCTGTTCATCACTTGGTTTTCCATCAGGTGAAGAACCAGCCATCATATCGTCTCTAACCATTTGAACGAAATCGTTGTAGGTTAGTTTTTTATCTTCTTTAAGTTTATCTAGGCGTTTTTTAAACTCTCCGTACGACTGACCTTTCTCAATAAAATCTTCAACATCTACATCTAATTTAGAAGCTGCAGCATATGATGGACTTTTAGCTCTTTTTTCTTTCTCATCAGCAGCCATTTTAGCAAGACGTTTTTCAAAGCGAGAATTTTCTTTAATTACTTCTTCATCTAATCTTGCTTCAAGTTTATCTCTCTTAGCGATTAATGATTGGATTTGATTTTCAATCTTGTTCAGTTCATTTCCATATCTGTCAGCGATTGGACCACCTTCTGGTTCGGCTTCTTGCTCCATGTCGATTAACGTATACTTTTTATCAGAGTATAGACCCTTTAATTCTTGGTCAATGTACAATAGTGCATCTTCAACCTTTTGTCTCTGCTTACCGTAGAGAGGTCTGCGTTTTGGATTTGCTGCCTCTTTTTCACGCTTCATTTTATCTGCTCTTAGGCGCATAGAGATAGGATCATTAAAATCCATTTCTTCTAACTGATCTACATCTTTAAGTTTATATAATACACCATTACCTAATTCTTTAATTTCGGCTTTAATTTTACCTTTGGAGAGCTGTTCAACTTGTTTGATAGTTTCTTCTTCATGGTGATCTGCTCTTCCAAATTCTCTATTTACAGCAATAGGATTCATGCCACCAAAAATATCTCTCATTTTTGACTTCTTAGGTGAGTAAGCAGCACCACCAATAAGGTCGAAATATACTACCCCATTGTTACGATTAAAATAGAATCTTGATTTTGGTTCATGTTTGAAAGCCATAATTAAAAGCTTAACCAATTCCTTATAGTTTGGTTCTGGGCGTTTAGCTTCGTCTAATGATTCTTCGAAGTAATCTTTAGCACCACCATTTACTCTACGAATATCACTATATTCTCTTCTTGATAGATTTGATGAATCACCTGCTATAAAAATATCGTTACGACCATATCCTAAACTATCAACTGCGTTAGAGAGGTCAAAAAGCATATCATCTGGGGCGTTCATACCTGTGATAACTTCAATTTCATTGAATTTAGGAACAAGTAGTACAGTTACAGGATGTCCTGTTTGTTCTACTGCTTTTACTACTTTAGCAAAGTCTTCAATATCTAATTGTTTACCTTCGCTTAAAGACTCACCAAATGACCTCATCCAATTAGCTAAAATTTCTCTAGCTTCTCTTTTATCTAAACCAAATTCGGCTTGTAAGTAAGGGCCAGCACCAAACATATTAGTAACGCCTGAATCTCTCAGTGCTACTAAAAAATCGCTATATTTTTTATCTACGTTTTCTTCTAAAGGTTTAGAAAAGAATTCTTGGATTTGTTTTAAGTCTTCCATTATGCTTTCTCGTACTTGAATTTATAGATATTTTTTCTATTATAACCCTCTTTACCGATAGCATCTCTAACAGCATCTCTTAATTCATCGCCTGATAGAGAAGCATCTACTTTTACTTCAACGTCTTCATCGTAGTCAGGGCCACCTTCTCCAGGTTCAGCTAAAGTTACTGTTACTTTATAAGTTGCCATTTCTTCAGCCTCGTTTAAAGATTCTTCCATACCTAATTCGGCATGTAATACTTTCATAAATTCACTAAAGTTAAATGAGCCATATCCTTCAGTACCGGCTTCACCTTTAAGAATTTTACCTACAGCTAAAGCAAAATCTTTTACTGATAGATTTGGATCAACAGATGCAATAGCATCATCCATGGCTTTAGCAACTGAATCTGCTTTACTTTCGTTTAGGCCTGCCTCTTTTAGATACTGGTTTTTGAACCACTTGCCCGTGTTGAATTGACTCATCTTTTTCTTTTTTAGGTTTTTTTATTTCTTCCTTAGGTTGTATAATTTCTTTTTTTGGAGGATCTACTTGGGTTTGAACTACATCTTTAATATATGTTGTTCCTCCTCTTTGTATTCTATTTTGTCCTGGTTGGAATTTCATTGGTTATAAATATAGTTATTTTTTGAGGGATTCGAGGTATGCAACAGTTTCGTCTATTGATTTTTGAGCTAATTCTTTATTTATACCACCTTTCCAATTCTCTACATCACCAGCTTCAGTAACAAATCCTTGATTTGAATTTGTTAACATTTCTTCTGCCCAAGATTTATAATTTTTAATATAATCATCTACAGCATTGTTTGTCATAGCTTTTTTCCAATCATCCCATAAACCATTTAATTTTAAATCATGCTCAAAATCAACGTGACAATTATAACAACGTCTATAGTTATCCCAAAAAAGTTTATCATTATTTTGATTCATGATTTTTTTACAAGAAGGGCAAAACATAGGCATAGATACCTCTTTTGCTTTATCTAATCTAGTGATGTTTTGTTTTAAACCATCTTTAATAGTCCATTCACGACCATTTTCAGTCCAAACATCACCTTCTTTTCTTACTTCATGTGTTTTTGTATAACCAATACCATCAACTGTACGTTCACCTGCTTTACCTTTTAAAACATTACGTAAACGTTGTACATCTTTTTTTGCAAATTCTTTTTTTAGAATGTTGTCTTTCATAAACCTAGTTTGTCTAATTCTGCATTAACTTGTTCTGCTGATTTATATAAAATACCAATACCACCAGCATCTCTCCACTGTTGAATATTATCTTCCCTATCATCAATTAAGATATGATTAGGAGCAGCATAATTTTTCTTTAAATATGACCTGGATAGGGTTAGTTTGGTGCTTGGAGTTTTATCTCTTCTCCATAAACGTTTTCCTATCTTAGATAATTCACTGCGTGAAGGTGAAGATAATAATTCGTGGTCAAATTGAGATGCTCTGTTGTAAAGTGCTTCCCCACCAGGCATCCAAGACATACCACGCCAAAAACCTACACCGGCTTTATCTATAGCTTCCCAAAAACCTGTTGATCCATGTTTTGCTTCAAATTCACGAGGCATCATACCTGTTAAATCTTTGAATTGTTGATCAAAGTCAACTAACACCCCGTCCATATCGAGGTAAATTTTATAGTCCATAACCTTTTCTTCGTTTTCGAATACCGGTAAATTTAATGCCTTATTTCTGCTTCTCCAAAGGTTTAATATGACTTCTTTATCTTCTTTTGAAATAGGTTGGGTATCTAGGTAATCATCAATTACATCTTTAAATGGACGTCTTGATTTTTTAGCTTTAAAATATAGACCTTGCATCATAGCATCTATCTCTTTCTCTAACTTAAAATAGTCTGCTTTAGGTAACAAATCGGCATCAATCATATCTCTAATGAATTTATCATCTGCCATTTGTTTACCTGGTCTATCTAATTCAGAGTTATTAGGATCGCGTACTACACCTACAACGTTGTCTCCACTTTGGGTTAAATGTTCTAACTCGTGTCTTACAACATCCTTTAAATCCATTGAAACAGTAGACCATTTTGGATTTTTAGGGATGCCAAAGTTTACAATAAGTAAAGGAGTAATTTCAGTACCATCATCATCTATTCCCTCGTTGGCACCTCCATCTACTTTGTAAGTATCTTCTGTATAATCTGCTACAACCTGGAAGTCAAATTCGAACATATCGGATTCGATATCAGGTTCGTCTTCTGGGGGTCTTACTGTAAAGGTAACATCTAGTATTTTTCTACCAGATTCAAAACCATCTTTTATAGCTTCAAAAGCGATACGAGATAGATAATTTACAAATTTATCGTAACGACCTTCGTTTAGTAAATCTTCTTCATCTAAACGAGCTAATTCGTAAGCGAATGCATTTAAACCAAATGGATCTTTTACTTTTTTTTCTTGTAAGCTATCAGTCCAATTTCTAAACGTCATTGTACCTTTTAGATTAGCTTCAGCCTCAATATCATTTAAATGATCGTCTTCTTGAGTATTAGTGGTAGTAATATCACCTAATCTACCCTCTAGATTTTGAATATGATGAATCATCTCATGTGCAAAACTACGCGCAATATCTTTGGGATGACGCCCGTGAGTATAAAGGACAATGGTTTGTGTGTTAGGCTCGTAGTATGCTGTTTTACCGAAGAAATCTTCAGCATTTGTAACATCATCGTCTATTAACTCTAAACCAGGTAAGGGTTCAATATTGTACCCTTTATCTATCATATGTTGAGTTAATTCAGCTAGTTTAGGTAGAATATCAATACTATTACCCATTGAATGTTCGTTTACAGCTAAACGTGGTGATGATTTATTTGTTCTAAATTCTGGTTCAGATTTATCTTTACGTTTAAATGCTGTTTTAAATACTAAATCTTTTAAATAATCATCTCCATATCCAGTATTAACAGCAGCAATGTCTACTAAACGGGAAAGGTGTGACATTACAATATTTTGATCTTTATCTAAGAAATCAAGTTCATCTGGGTATTTATCTATGATTTTATTTGCTAATTCTAAGATATCTTCTTCAGTTAGACCTCGTTCTATTACTCTTTCTTTAAAATGAGTAGTAAAAGTAACATCAATGTCTAGTTCAGCAAACATATCATCTAGTTGTTTTTCTAGAGTTTTAAAGTTTACTTGTTCTTTAACTTCATCATATCCTGAACCAAATGGGGCAGCCTTACCATCATCTGGGTTATCTGTCTCTTTAACTGCTGGTCTTAAAATACTAAATATTTCGTCTTTTTCTTCTACTTGAGAAGGTAAAAATTGATGAAATGCTTCTCTATTTCCTGCTAATAATGCTTTACGAGCGTTAGTACCGCTCATATCTTTATTAGGAGTTGTAATTACTTTAACTTCAACATTATTGTATTTATCTTCAGCTTTATCAATTGCTGCTGTACGTTGAACTATATCAGAGAAATCTTCATCTTTACCATCTCTAGCACCTAAAATCCAGTATATTGTATCATCTGGGTTATTTCCAGCATAGCTATAAACAGCTCCAATTGGAGGTTTAGTAGAAGGTTGGATTTCTACCTTCATAGGTAAATAATTTTGATAAATTTCCCATACTAAGATTGATTCAACTTGTTCAATACCATCTCTAACACCACTACCTACTAGTACTATTAGTTTATCTATCTCTGGGTATTGTTTTAGTGCTTCTTCTACGACTTGAAAATGGCCTGCTGTAGGTGGTTTAAAACCACCAGCATAGATACCTATTACTTCTTGTTTATCCTCATTAAGAATACCTTCTACTAAAAATTTAGTTAATTGGTTCATTATAGGAATAAGCTAATTTTAGATTGTGCCTCTTCTTTAGATACTGAAGAGTCAATGATGTTTTGTACCTCATTTGAGTTTAAAAATGCTTGGACTTCAGCATTTAATTTATCTGCTTGTTCTTTCTTTTTAGCTAGTTCTTTATCAGTTTTAGGTTTACCATCTTTTACTTTAAATGGTTCCATATAAGTTTGTAGAATTTTTTCTACATCTTTCATGGTTTCATCATCGCCTGTATTAGCTACAGAAACGAATTTATCACCAAACATATCTTGGTATGTTTTAAAGTTTTTAGCTACTTGAAGCCATGTTCTATAAACCGCTCCGGGCATTAAACTTCTATCTTCCCCACCTGATTTTTCAAATCTATCTTGATTGCGTTTTAAAGATGTCTCTAGATGAGTGTAAACGTATAACATCATTACATCGTATCCTGCCTCTTTTAATTGGTCAACAAGTAATTGTGTTTGTTTTGCAGATGCTGCAGTACCATCTAAGATGAATGAATCTTTATTAGCTATAGTTTGTGGGATTTGTTCTCCTTTAAGTTTTTTAGTTGCTGCAGCCATTGCCTTCATAAAGGCACTTCTATTTTCAGCATCTGTATCTTTTTGATTTAAAGAAAAACCTTCTTCCTTAGCTAATGCTAAAATAGTATCATCTAAGTTTAAGATTTTAAGACCAGATAAATCTAAATCTCTTAGGATTGAACCTTTACCAGCACCAGGGGCACCAGCGAGGATAATAGCTTTTGGATTGCCTTCAACCTCGTTTAAAAGTCTAATTAGTGAAATCATTTAACGCACGTTTTGTAATAAATATTACAGCTTTCTCTTGGCTTGCGTTCTGAATTCAGTAAATACTGGTTTGTGTTTTGGATTCTCTAGGTCAAATAATTTTTTAACTGTTTTAAAGATATCAAGATTTTCTTCTTGGCTACGAGAGGATTCATACATTTCCCAACCTTTACCTTGTATTTTATCTTTAGCTGCTTTTCTTTTGTTTGATTTTAACCAAAGGATACCATAACGGTCTGCAGTTTTACCATAACATTCCTTATAACATTTACCATAAACCGCAGTTTGTAAATCATATGTAGTTTGGAGGTGGTTAGATGTTTTTAAATCTACAATCCACAATTCACCATCAATTTCAAGAACTAAGTCACAAGTACCTGCTACTTTAAGCTCGTCCGAAAATAAATGTACTTCGGTTTCTATTAGTGTTGGATTATATTCTTCCCAAAAATCTACAAAACGTAAAAACATCTGCCAAACATCTGGGTGGTATTGTGGGCGACCGTGTTTATCTAAAAATTGTAGTTCTTCACCTAATAAAAATGCTTCACACATCTCGTGTACTTGTGTACCTTCATCTGCTGCTTTTCTTACAATGTGATCCGCCGAATAACCTACTTTTTTTAACCAGTCCTCAAAGTATTTACCTTTAGGGTAAGTACCTAAAACATAGGTTATAGATGGATAATACTCTCCGTTACGTCTATAGTAACGTGAATCGGGCATTGTGATTTGTTGTGCATCTTTAGAAATCTCTAAGATGCGATTGTAAGAACGCTTAATGTTTCTTTTACTCATACAAATTGTAATTTTTTGGCCATTAGATCATATTGGCTCAAAGGGGTTGTTTTTTGAATTAGGTTAGTAATAGCTTTGAATCCCATTTCTGATGGATCTTTGTCTTCTAAATCTACTAAATATATTTCCTTACCTTCATTCATTAACTGTTCACAAAACTTAACGGCATCTTGCTGCGCGTCCTTATCTAAAGCTATATATATTTTTTGCACCTGTGAGGTAACAATTTTTTTCATTAATTCTCTTTGGATATGTTTACCTAATAATGGTATAGCATTTCGCTTTACAGCCAACGCATCAAACATACCTTCAACTAATACTAGTGGGGATGACCAATTGATAAACAATTCAAATGGAACTGTATCCTTACTCATTGGTGGGTTTTTATATTTGACAGGACTGTGCTCATTAAAGTTACGAGCCACGAAATAATTTAGGGAACCTTCGTGGGAATACGACGGTATTATAATCATCTTATCATAGACACCGCCATCGCAATAACCAATATTGTAGCGCAGTATATCCGCTTTACTTACGTTACGACGTTTTAAATAAGCTAAGGCTTGTCTACCAGTCATATCACCTTTTGATATATCAGTAAATGCTTTAAATTCTTTAGGTAAGTTAATTGCTTCAACTGGTTTAATATTATCTCTATAATCTTTATAGGATACGTGCTTTTTAATTTCAGCAATCTTATCGTCTGGTGCTTTAGCTTGTTTTAGTAAAGTAACTAGGT
>Ga0208645_1002672_pt1 | contig 13965 bp, 27 predicted proteins | sample VirMetDEL_Sep_01_FD_184519 | JGI IMG/M metagenome (GOLD analysis project Ga0208645, IMG submission 184519) | Aqueous microbial communities from the Delaware River and Bay under freshwater to marine salinity gradient to study organic matter... | ecosystem: Environmental > Aquatic > Marine >... | reverse complement strand
GCTGCATCGGAGAAGTCCGACATGGAGCCGTCGTTCTCGATGTAGGTGACTGTGTCACAGAAGTCACGGTTGGTGTATACTGTGTCTCGTGTTGGGTCATTCGGAGGAATAACTTGGACTTGGCACAAATGACCAATCTCGTAATTGGCCTCCATGCTCTTACCACTCAATGCGATGCGCCACAATCGTGGGTTCTCAATGAGGTTGTTGACTTCGTTACCGAGGAAGTGCATGTAGCGTACTTCGCTTGTCGGTGCAATCGGTTTGCCGAAGGTGGCAGTGCCCTCACGGTTGTTGAGGAGAGCCACCATCGTGTTGTCAACTTCAAGTGCAAACCATGGTAGGCTGTCACCATCGACACGCTCAGTTGTTGGCTCGCCGTTGACATGCCATACTCCCTCTTTCGCCTTGAGAATGCCAATCATACCTTGCTCGATAGCACGGTTGCTGTCACGCTTGAAGAGGTTTACAGCCTCTTCTCGCTGTCGCCGGCGTAGGTCAGTCGGGGCGTCGTTCAATCCAAGTACGTGGCCTACGAATTGAATCGTATCACGGTTACCACCGCTGCCACTTCGTCCAAGGTTTCGTGTGTCAATGACAAACATCTCAGCCCACTCTGTCAACAGATAGGCGTCTTCGTTCTGCCAGTCAGTCACACCGAACTCGTCGCTGAGCCACTGCTCAAACTCCTTCGTTGCTTCTTCTTCTTCTTTTCCAGTTCTTTCTGCGTATGCTTTTATACGTTCCATTACTTCATCATTCATCTTTTTTCACTTCCATGTTTTGTTTTAGTGTTGCCACGAAATACTCAAAGAATGCTATATCGTCATCAGGCCATTCATTGGTCATTAAAATAAAACGACCGTATGTTCTCATGAACGCATACCACTCCTCTCCCTCTTCCAGCAGGGGTCGTGCTCGGAACCTCAACTTCTTTAATGTTCCGAAGCGGTTGTTGCCTTCTTCAAGTTCTCGTAGAATGTATGCAGCAAGCGACTTATAGTCACCGCCTGCTAAATTAAGAGCAGCCTTCGCCATGTTATTACCACGACCACGGATGTGTTCCATTAGTGCGTCGTCGGTCTTCGACAAAGACTGCAATGTGTCAATTACTTTTCTTGCACTACCGGAATAATAAGAACCCAAGTTCCTGTAATGTTCTTTCCATGCATTAGGCAATTGCTCTTGCTCATGAATGTTTAATGCCACTCGTTCTATTTCATCAGATGTCATAGGCTTGAAATGATATACTCGGCATCTATCTATAATGGCTGAGTGGAATCCTCCAATGTCATTGGCTGTTAATATAAACACAACAGTCTTGTGACTCGTCTCCATGATTTGTCGAAGTGCTTTCTGAGCATCCTTCGTTAGTGAATCCGCTTCATCCATTATGATGTAGCGGCGAGGAGCCAACAGTGCTTTCTGTGAGACAATGTGCTTGAGTTCATCTCGGATGTACCCAATACCCCTGTCGTCACTGGCGTTGGTGACGATGACGTTGGCAGGGTCAAACGCACTCCCCAATGCTCCCCTTGCCAACGCCATCGCCGCCGTTGTTTTACCCACACCTGACGGTCCTACGAAGAGAAGGCACGGCGGTGTTGTCTCCGCCGTCCATTCTCGTGAATCTCTTTTCAACTCTTGACAACCAACCATTTGGTCGACAAGTTCCGGTCTGTATTTTTCTCTCCAAACTTTGGTCATCATGTTCCCTCTTTCTTACTTCTTTAAATAGCCCTACCAAAATTACACCATTTCGATAAGGTCCGTTAGTTGACTTGTATCACTGAATCCGAGGTTGTCGTCAACATACATGACCTCGCCCACCATCGACATGGTTGACAGGTTCATATCCTTGACCTGCCCAACCAATACAATGGCCTGTTCTTCAATCGGCATCCAGTGATTGCCGACGAGGACTCCGTTCTTCGCCAACCTTGTCCTCAAGTGGTTGGCAACTGAGGCGTTCAACTTAACCTCAAGCACTTGGTATGGGTCGAAGCCATCCAAGACTCCGAGCCTCAAGTGCGTTTCATACTCCGCATCCTTCTTTACAGAAAGACCGAGTAAGTGAATCTGATATGCCCCGTCCATCACAACGTAGCCACCATGCCCTCCGATGTCGAGAGGGCCGCCGTCTTTGAGACGCAGTCGCTCATTGTCGTTGATGACTATCAGTGCGTTCGTCAAGTTCTCGCCCTCCTCAAGAAGCCTACCCACCTTGATGGGTACCTTGAAGGTTGCCGTGCTGAGAACCTCGATGCGCTCTCGATAGGGTCGCTTGTAAATCTCCCAGTCCTGACCCATCGACAATACGTCGCTGACTGATACAATTGAATTACCTGACACCTCAACCTCATAGACACCAACAGTCTGAGTCGGCAAGAAGAACGTGTCAATCTTGCCAACAGGTTGCTTGTCCTGATTGTACAGTGTGCCTCGCAGTGTCCCCGCAGGGAACTCCACGACGTGCAAGTATCGGCGCTGCGCTTTGATAACCTCAAGATAACTGCTGCTTGGTGCGGTCGTCTGTGTCCACGATTTGAACACTGGTCCACGAAACGGCTGGCCCGGTTGGATGTGGTCGAGGGGTTTGACCTCCTCGCTCTCATCCTTGAGTGTCCTTACAAGATACTCAGCGGGTGACATCGTGTCGAGTATGCGCCTCACTGCCTTGAGGCTCAGCGCCCTACTACCAGTCAGATGTGAACAGCGCTGAATGAAACGGTCGATTGGATAGGGCGGGGCTTCGCCCAGCGCCCTTGACCAAAACGCCTCAGCCTCAAGTTGACTAAGTTGCTTGGCTACATCCAACACAGGTGTTTCGCTCAGTCGGTGCATCAGCATCATCGCTTGCTTGACTGTCAAGTTGCTCGGTTCCTCATTGCTCTCCGATGCGAGCGTCGGCACAATGGGTTGCCCCGCCAACGCCTCATCCCACACCAGCCCTGAGATGCCAAGTTCTCGACAAACCGACTCCCTGATGTGGCTGTCTGAAATGAACTGACGAGGATGTCGTGAATACTTCGGGAAGAAGATGTCAATGATGTCCTCGTAATCCTCGGCTGATTGCTCAACCATATCAGACACGGCACGCATGGACTCACGAAAGTCAGCCGCACTGTCGTCGCTGTTGCGTCGATAGTACAACCTACGGAGTGTGCGTGCTGCCTCAGCAGCAGTCGATAGTAGCAAGGTAATCACTCAATCGGATGTGCCAACTGGTGTGGCTCAGCCACCTTTGCTTGTAACTCTTTGACAGCGCCCAGTAACATAGTCACTGTACCATTCTCACGTTCGTACAAATCATTTACCTCAGCAATCAAGTCGTTGACCTGCTCACGTAGCGATTCGTTGTCTCGTTCCAATTGTTCAATTCTGTCTTCAATGTATTCTTTGCTCATTCTTTCCACCCATTGGTTTTTATCAAGTATTTGTCATCGTAATTGACTGCTTCATTAAAGCAAATCGTTCTGAAATCGATGCCCCACCGACTACCGAAATAGTCAGCAAGGTCGAGTACATCTGTAAATGTAAATTCGTTGCCTTCGTCGAACGCTTGCTCAACTAACAACTTCATGTTACTCTCAGTGTCGTTTGCTAACATGCTCAATAGCATTTCTCTCTCATTTGTTTTCATCTGTTTAAACAGTTTCATTCTTTCATCTCCTTTTGAAATACGATGGCACACGGTGTGGGCCATCCCTCCTTGGCAGTGACCATCAGGCCAATCTCCCTGTTATTATTCTTGCCCCACTCAAGGAGCATCTTGTGCATCTTTCGTGCAGTCGATTGCTTACCGTCGTCGGGAATGAACTGCATCAGTCCGCCGTCGACGATGTCTTTGTGGACGATGATTGAGCCGTGCTCGCTAAAGTCAACGATGCTCACTCGTCCACCTCCAACTGCTTACCGCAACAAGGGCAGTAAGCGTTCCAAGAGTTGTAGCCTATGTTGTCCAAAGCCCTCGCTAAATCATTAAGGCATTCTTGAAATACAGGGTCGTCGCTTACACATGAAAAACAAGTAATCACGCCGTCACCTCCACGCAACAATCTTCTGCATCGCATTTGTCGGGGAAGCCACGACCACAGTTGCCGCACTGCCATTCACTGAATAGGTATGCGTCGGTCACGCCGTCACCTCCACGCCTCGCCACCAGTCGGGGGCGGGTGTACCCTTCTCCCACTTGGCGAACTGCTTGGAATGGTAGTAGCGACGGTAGGCTTGCACTGCATGTTCGGGGTATGCATGGTACACAATCTCACCATCGACAGGTTTAGGTCTGTACTCGTCAGGCATAGCCAGTGCGAACTGTGTTAGTCCGTCATCAGGGATGACATGATGAAGTTCCATCATCCGTAGGATGGGTTGATTACAAGCGTGTTCTTTGCCGAAGCGTTGACTGTACTCATTACACAACGTAACAGCATGAACTCCAAGCCACAAGAAGTTGGTACGAGTTTCACCCGCCCATACTGTGCATGGGTGATGCTTGTAGCCACCTTTGTACATCGTACCACTCTTGGTAAGTGGCATAGAGTCATGAGGTACATCGTGTCTGTGAAGGGCTGATGCCATCATCTGTGCCGCTTCCACGCACATCTTTGGTACGTGTTTGTCGCAGTGCATTCGTGCTGCTTCTCTTGCGTTTCTGTCTAATACAAATATGTTCATTCGTCCACTTCCATGTGTTCAGCGATGTATTCATCAATGTAAGACTGAGGAGCCTTCGGCGTACCGCTACAGTGAGTGCACCAAAGATTCCTCATCTGAACGTTCTCCCAAAAATCGGAGCCGATGTTACCCCTGCTGTCAAAGCAAACGAGGAGTCCTTCTTGTCCCTCCTTGTCCAACGTCCAGTAAGGGTCACCGCAACCGCAGTCAGGTTCTAAGAACGAAGACCAACTGTCAGGTTTGTACCACTCGCTGTCGTAAGCCTCAATCGCTTCCAGTCTCAATTCCTCACGGCGAATAGCCGTCGTTCGTTCCTCGTCAGTCAATGCTGCAAATTTTTTCATGTCTTCTAATTTCATCATTCTTCTTCACGCTCCAATGTTCTGATGAATTTAGCGGCGGTGGCTAAGATGGCAACCGTACAATCTTCTCTTGTCCCAAACCCATCGTGGCTTTTTGTTAGAAACAGGCTGCGCCATTCGTCATTGTCACACTGTTGGATGAAGCACTTTTGGTCAGGCAATTGTTTCATACCATTCCATGCCGAATAGCCGTTTCTGTACGTGGAAAAGTAACTGTTGTATGTTTCGTAAACAGTAGTAAATACCTCACCACTGGGTGTTTCTATTTGTACCCTTCGTGACCAAGTAACACGTTTGTATTCTTTAGGCCAATGTTTTTGTTCGGTGTTAGTCTTGCTCCACATGTACATTGTCACAACATAGTCTGATTCAGGGTCAAGGTCATTGTAATTACAAAAACGCTTAACTGCTTTATCATCGCTTTTCATTTCAGGTGTTCGTATCAACTTCATTCTTCTTCCTCCATCATTGTAAGATAATGTGTAATGGTATCAAGTGCTTCACTCCACAACCACATCTCTGTCTCACAAATTTTTTCAGCCACTATGAGTTCAGACCTTGTCATCTCGCTTGCGGAGTTGCGTATATCATCAGCACTCATTCTTCTTCACCTTCGTATCGCCATACTGTGTCGTTACCTGCAATGGTACACACCATGAGGTCTTCGGGCTTCCACCCTTCCTCAAGCAGTTCCTCAAGATTATACTCGGCTCCGCTTGATGCATACATAACGAAACCATGTCTTGGAGGCTCAATCTGTTCACGCATATCCCACAATATTGTTTCGCAAATGTAGTAGTCGTCGTCGTGTTCGATTTCATATTCCTTTTCTTCTGTTACTTCAATTGTAATTATCATTCTATCATCTTCTGTCGTTCAGTTTCCTCAGCGTGTGCTGTCCGCATTGCTTGTAGTATTTCCCAAAACTGTTGGTGATAATCAGACTGCCAAGCCAATACAATGTCCACGACACCCTGTCGGTGGTTCGGGTCAAGCGCTGACAGTGCGTTGAGTGCCTTGCGAAGAAGGGGTAAGCCCTCCCATGCTGCGTGTTCACCTGATGATGCGCTCGTTCCGAATCGTGCTACGTGTAGGGCTTTGTCCGCCCATTGTTCTTTCGTTATCATTCTATTCACTTCCTGTTACAACCACCACAATCTTTCCTTTGTTGTGCTGGTCAATCGTCCACATGCTCAGTTCAGTGTCTGTCATGTGCGCTCGGTTCTGTTCGTCGTTGCAGTTCATGCACCAGTCAACATCCTCTTTGGCAAGGTCCTCGTGTTGCCACATCGGTTTGCCGCAGTTCTCACAGGGCTGACTCTCGTCACCCTCTTCGATAATCAATGCTCGTAGTTTCAATCCCCACATCGGGACAACTTCAACTCTCATTCTTTCACCTCGTCAATCGAGTTCATAATGGCCTGAGCCAACGAGTACGCATCCTCTTTGCTCATCCGAACGCCCTGCTTTGTCCAACCTGCTCCCGAAGGATGGTCGGCAATGCGACGTACACGGATGTCCATGCGATAGTCGTCAGGCTCGTTTTCATTGGTCACCGTGCTGAGTACAACCTCAGCCTGACCTTTCCATTTACGTTCTGTGCATGGCCTTCGCCATTGAATCGTTTGTGTCATTCTTCATTCCTCCTCAGAAATGCTCACTCTTGAGCGTCTCGATAGCACATGCTCGGCAGTATCGGTTGCCTGCATACGTGCCCTCCAACTGAATGTAGAGTCGAGTTCGTTCTGCACCACAGTCGGCACAGCACTCGACATTGAACAAGCCCTTGTCAATCGCTTGATTGAATGTCAAAGTCTTGCGCTTGTTCCACGCTGCGATGCGTCGTTCCTCAGCCTTCGCCTTTCGTTCCTTTGATTCTCTTGCTAACTTTTCTCTAAATGTTTCTTCTGTCATGTTCATTCCTCCTCTCGTAGTGCAAAGCAATGTGAGCAAGCCATCGTGCCGTCCACATCGTACTCCTCGACGCTGTCGACAATCTTGCCACACACGTCACATTCGTACGATGCATTCGCTCGGTCTTCCCATATCTGTGCGTCCATTCTTTCATACCAGTCGTGCATGTTCATTCCTCCTCGTTTGTATTGTACGGGTCAAGTCCCGCATCAACGAAAGCCTCGTAGTGATTGCCGAACATACTCTCAAGGTACTCAACATAGAGCAACAGGGTTTCGTATTCCGCCGCCATGTTTGGATTCTGTAACCAATCTGTCATGTTCATTCCTCCTCGTCTGTTAGTGTGCATCGGTTCGGTAGTATGACTCGTGGACCTGCGTCACTCAGATTGTGAAACGCTTCGTAGCCACGCATCGTCTTGCGTACCATGTAACCCACGCGTGCGCCGGGAACTCGGTGAGAGTGTATGACCTGCCACCAGTGTTCATTGACGTATTCTAAATCCAAGTATGAGTTCTGACCTACAGTCAGTCGAGTCATTCCAACTCGCCTCCGTTCTCAATGATGTCGAACTCGCCCGGTGCGTCAGGGTAGTGCTCGTCCAAGAACTCAAACACTCGCAAGCACATTCCTTGAAAGTGGTTCTTCTGATTCTCCAGTTGCTCGGTCTTGCTTGATAGTGCTGTGAGCAAGTCCTCCACGGCACTCGTCGGGTACGCCAACCTTACAGACTGGCGTATCTCGTCAATCAATTCCATTGGTGTTTTCCATATCATTCGTTCAACTCCTCGTCATAATATCGGTTCTCGCACCATTCGACGATGGCGTCGGTCATGGCAAACTCCATGTTGCACCACGCTTCGTCGATGACATTGTTCACAAGGAAGTTCAAATCCTCAGGCGACAAGTACAGCGCCAGTTTGTCTTTCAATTTGTTGAAGCCATTGTCATGGTTCAGCCAGTCGCTCACCCAGTTGAGTGTGTGTTCTTGTATCTTTTCTAATCCTTCTTCGTTCATTGTTTATTCCTCCCATAGTGACCGAACACGGTCCTCCATTCGTGCAATCACACTGTTGAAGTGGCGTTCGTATTCATCGGCGGTAATCGTTCCCCATTGCTTCAATTGAAGTGCAGCGTTGCACGCAGCCTCCAAGTGTCCAAGCATGTCTACTATCGTTTGTTCTGTCATGTTCATTCCTCCTGTTCTGCTAATTCGTTAATCCATATCCGCTGTTGAGCGCAACTGACACCAAACGTAATCTCGTATTGTTCGTAAAAATCATCAGCCGCTTCCCAACCACAGACATCAACCATCATCTCTATGTCTGTTCTGTCCCAATCGTTCATACCTCTCGATGCTACAAAGCACGCAAGTATTGTCATGTTCCTGTACCCCATGTTCATTCCTCCTCTTCGTTCCATTCGTAAATCGCAGGCCGACCACGCAAGTGAATCGGCAGTCGCTCACCGCTGATACCACAGACCGAACCAAGGACAACCATGCGCCCCAGTTCTTCGTCTCGTGCGTCAACAATCTCAGCCGCCTCAGGTGGATGCACCACCCGATAGGTCACAACCTCAGTGCGATAGTTCTCTAAGAAGTCTGTGCCAACAAGCAACTCAAAGTCACGTGGTGGCAACAGAATCTGATGCTCGCACACTGAGCAGGGAACCTCGACGCCCCAGTCCTCGTAGGACAGCGACTTACCTTCGTCGTCCGTGCCTTCTTGCTCGCCCAAGAATCGCCACCGTGCTGCCTCAAAGTTGTAGGCTGCAATTGGTAGCGAGCACTCAGGGTTCGGGCATTGCATTGACTCCAGTTGCTGTTGCTTGAGTCCCAGTGAGAACTCAAATTGCTCGTCAGGGTCGCCAATCACACGGGCTTCTGATTCGTCAAGGACCCATCCCCTCTTCTCGACCTCACCCTTGATGACGCCATGCACCTTCGCAGCATCCATTGAATTGAATGTCGCAAGTAGTTTCAGTTCGTCACCTTCACCTTTCATGTAGACAAGACCTTGTCCGGTCAAGTCCCACACTTGGTATGGCTGTAAGTTATTCAAAATCTCGTTCAGTTCGTTCTCCATTTTCTTCCCTCTTTTCCTTTAGATATTCTTCCGTTGTCCAAATGACTCTATCGCAGCAGCGCAGTACGAGCAACCTGTATTGGTTCGTCGCAAAGATGAGTGTGTCACCGACAGTCCGTTCGTTGCACCGTGGACAGTCACCGATGGAAACCTGAGCGCTGAGGAGAATCTCCTCGTGCTCAGTCTTCCCGCTGTAGGTAACCATCGCAGGTATGGCAATCGGGTGCCCAAGCAGTGAGTATCTCGCCTCACCGTCAGGACAAAAGTAACCGTCGCTGTCAAAGTCTTGTGCTCGCATTCTGTCTGCCATCAGTAAATGACCTCCGAAATCATAGGGGTTGCTGCAAGCACACCCTCAATGAGTTCGGATGATGTGTCTCGCAAGTTGTCAGGCGCAATCACGCCGTTGCCACTGTCGACCATCCATGCTGCTTGGACTCGGTCAGAAACACCACGAAGCATCTTGTGTGCTGCGTGCAGTCGCTTGTCCATCTGATTGAATCCAAGTTTCTTGCCCTCAAGTGGCTTGTTCTTGTACTGGTCGTTGTCCTGATACACAGGCTTGTGTGTAATGGCACCAGTCATGATATTGTACACGTGGTACAGAGTGTTCTTCTCATCATCATCGCAGCGCACCCAGTGGTTCGCAGGCTTCGTCCATCCATCCATGGCAACTCGCCACATGTGACCACCAGTGAGGTGAGTGATGTTGGCATTGTCGTCACGGTGAACACGTGGCTTGGTGATGAGGTCATGCTTCTCACACAGGGTGAGGAGTTTCTCAAACGTCTCAGCACTAACTTCGATGTTCTTCATGGCTTCAACTTCAGCGAGTTCAAACATCGCTTCACGAATGACTGCATCAATCTTGGATGCAAGACCACCGAAGTCGAAGTCAGCCATTTGCTGACCGTGCTTGAGACTGAATAGTGTCTGTTGCTTTCCGAGTACTTGCCCGTTGGTGCAGCGCAATCGCATGGCAATCGCATTGACCTTGTAGGACGATGAGCCGTCAAGACTGTTGTGCACTGAGAACCCGATGCGGTAATCACCTTGCTTCAAGAAGCCGTGGCTTGTCCACTTCTTACCGAGGTGGCTGTTGGCGTAGTCGTCCCAGTTGACACTGCTCGATACGTCACAGTCAAGCCGTGCCTTCTTACCCTCTTCGTAAGCGAAGACCTTCGCATTCCATCCGTTCTTCGCAGCCAGTTCCAAGATAGGGCGGAAGCCCTTGGCGTATGGCATGGCGTAGTACGACGGACTGAATGTCCCAAGGTGAGCACCCGCAGGGCGAGCCTCAGACTTGTAGTTCGGGTTGAAGACGTGCTTGACCACCGGCTTGCCATCAAGGTTGTTGATGCGTGCCACTCGACCCATGTTGGACTCGACATCGTCAAAGACAATGTGACCCATCTTCTCGACTGGGATGAAGTCCCAGTCAGCCGTAGCCTTGTTCTTGCGTCCACCGCTGTACAGCATGTCGTCGAAGGGGCCGACCTCAGCGACGAGAACCTCGCCGTTGTCTGAGACAGACACCTCAACTTCACCCGCTTCAAAGGCAGGCACTTCGTCTTGCACTTCTTCCTGTGGCTCGATGGTGATGGTACTCATGTCCTCACCATGCTCAAGCGCACCGGCTATCGCAATGTCGTTCGCTGTCACAATGAACGGAGCGCCGTCGCCAACCAGTTCACCTGCGCTGTCCTTGACCATCAGTGCGACTCGACCGTCGCCCAATACCTCAAAGCGCTCCAACTCTCCTTGCGGTACAGTTGTCGTTCTTATTCCTGAGACCGAAGGGTACTCAATGGTAAACCCGTTCGGTCCGCTTTCTGTTATCTTTCCTATTACAGTTGTTCCTGTCATGTTCATTCCTCTTTTTTGTTCTATTTCAATTGTTTGTTTCAATCGTCTCGATTAGTCCCCTAACTTTGGGGAGGTTTGCAGTCTCTATTTTCTTCTGTCTTTAAATACCCCAAACCAAAAATCGATGGACTCGTGTTATTCTTCTCCCACCTGCTTGAAGAGTTTGCTCTTGTCGTATTCTTCAAACGGCTTGAGCAAATCCTTGTGGTCTCTGCTGTATTCTGATTCGCTCGGCTGAGTGATTTCATCAGGGGTATCGGGTTCCTCTTCTTGCTCAAGGTCAGCCAAGTCGATGCCCAAGTTGTGAGCATTGTTGTGTACAATCTGTGCTGACAAATCCCCTGCGACCGTAAGCCACTCCGCACCACAGTTGGTACAGAACAGGCGAACCTTGTCCACTCTTGAGAACGTGTCCTCAACTGTGAACTGCCATGTGTGCCCTTCTCTCATGCACTGCTTGAGGTCTGACATCAGTGTCAGTTTCTTCTCCAAGTCTCGTGCTTCTTGTGCTAATGTTTCTATGTGTTCGTCTATTGTTTTCATTCTATCAAATCCGACAGTCCTATAATCATACCAACGTATTTTCCATTGTCCCACTCATAGAGGACATCAATTACTTCTTTGATACCTTCACGCAACCGCTTGACTTCTTCAAGCAGTAGTGGTGCGTCTGCTATGAGTTGTGCATTGGGATGGTCGTTGTCAGTGAAGTAAGATGTTTCAGTCACCAACACCCCGTTTGCATCTACAATGTCAAGGTGAGAACCTTCGTCATCGTATGGTTGTCCTTCGGCAGTTCGCCACGGTCCGTCGTTATGTCCTTCGTATTTGTCTGTGTCAATCATTCGCTCACCTCGTTGAACATGGGTAGCACCCTATGGCATTCGCTAAGGATGTCGCTCAAGATAGGACTTACCTCTTCGTGGTTGTCGGGTATCATTGATTCAATGTCCTCAATGACACGACGCAACCGCTTGACTTCGGCAAGGAGAAGCGGTGCGTCTGCTATGAGTAATTTGTCGGCTTCTTGCCATTCAACTGTCAAGTTCCCAACAGTCCACATCATATTGTCGAGTCTGAAAGGTTTCCACGGCCCTTCTGTGTGTCCTTCGTATTTGTCTGTGTCAATCATTCAATCATCTCCATTGTCCATCCGTTCTGTTGCTTCAATCGCTTGACCAACTCCTTGACCAAACTCTGTCGCTCTTGCACGTCGCCGCCATCGAGCACTGCTCGGACGACTTCACGCTTGGCTTCGACAACCCTGTCGAAGTGCTCGTCAATGCTGTTGACTACGGATAGGTAAACAGCGCTGACGCTTTGGCTCTCCTGACCAATGCGATACACACGGTCTTCGGCTTGTTCTTCATCGGTTGGCACCCATTCTCGTTCAAGGAAGAGAACGGTGTCAGCCGCAGTGAGTGTGATACCTTCTTTCGCAGCCATGGTGTTACAGACGAGTACGTCAATGTCACCGGCTTGGAAGGCTTCGACTCGCAACTGTCGCTCGTTACTGTTGACATCACCACTGATAGTGGACACAGTGTAGTTCTTACCCATGCCATCGACGATGCCTTTGAGCACGTCACGGTGATGAGTGAAAACAACCAGTTGCTTGTCGGTCTGTTCTAAGTATTGCTTTATCCAATCAACAGCGAACGGGACTTTGATACGACCACAGATGTGACGCAGTTCGTTCAGCATGTTGAGCATGTAGCCCTTGGGCAGCGGTACACCACGAGCATGGTGTGAGTCAATGACCTGCCAATGTTCCTCTTGGGTTAGGTCATACTCTTGACGCTCGGTCTTGGTGAGTTCCACTGGAATGAACTGACGGACTTTGTCGGGCAACTCGGTCAGTACCTCAGACTTAAGCCTACGAATACACAGGTCACGTGTTCGTTCATTCAGTTCCTTGATGTTGCTCGCACCAGTGAAGTCCCACCCGAAACCGTTGTGCCACGGGTCACAGTAGCGTTGCTTGTAGTCCCACTCGGAAGGGAACTGCTGAGGACGCAGTGTGTTCAGTGAGTTGAAGAACTCCGATGGTCGACTTGAGATAGCCGTACCACTGAGTGCAATCACTTTGTTGATTGAGCGAGCCAAGTTAATGGTCGCTTCGGTGCGCTGGGCTTTCTTGTTCTTGAGATAGTGAACCTCGTCGATGACCATCATCTTCGCCCACAGAGATTGCAGTGCCTCGCTTTGTTTGCCAACAAGGTCATAGTTGATGATGACAATGTTGGTGTCCTCGATGACTTGCTTACCAGTGTTGACAACAGACACAGTCTCGTCAGGCATCCAGCGATTGACTTCCTTGAGCCAGTTGTACTTGACGTTGGATGGTGCGACGATGAGCAGCGGTCGGTCAGTCGGGTGCAGTGCAGCGTATGCAATCGCTTGGATGGTCTTACCAATTCCCATCTCGTCACCAATCAGACAACGTCCGTCGCTCGCCTCAGCGAACGCAACGCCAACCTCTTGGAATGGATAGAGTTCAAGACCGTCGGGCAACGCCTCCTTGAGTCGTCGCCGCAAGTCGTCGGCATCAACCTCCTTGAGTTCAGTTGCACCACTCATCTCGACACGTTCGATGCTGTCCTCAATCTCCTGTTGGATTTGTGGACAGTCGATGATTGCCTGAGCCAGTGGTTTGTAAATGTCCTCCAACAATCCATGCAATGTTCTCGCCTGTCCGATTGGGATAGTCCAACACTTCTTGTCGGGATTGAATCGTCTACCTGAGATGGCACGCACCGTCAGTCGAACTGAGTCTCGCAAGCCCTCGTCAGGAATATAGGGCCAGTGCAATTCTAAATTAGAACCATTCACTTCTACCCACACATCACTGGGCGAGCGCACATCAGCATCACCCACCAAAGCATACAGGGCGGAGCAATCATACCCATGCCCTACCAGCACTTCACACGCCTTGATGATAGTGCCTCTTGCTTGCTGCACTGACCATGCCTTCTTATCCCCTTCCCACTTCACTTGGGGGAAAGGCAAAGCACTCTTGAGCGCATCCTTCGCATCAGCATTGTACGCAAAGCGCA
>Ga0208645_1002670_pt1 | contig 13971 bp, 8 predicted proteins | sample VirMetDEL_Sep_01_FD_184519 | JGI IMG/M metagenome (GOLD analysis project Ga0208645, IMG submission 184519) | Aqueous microbial communities from the Delaware River and Bay under freshwater to marine salinity gradient to study organic matter... | ecosystem: Environmental > Aquatic > Marine >... | reverse complement strand
TGATCCGCGCTGCCGCCAATTCCAGCGCAGCACGCTCAGCTGGCGGCACTGTCGCGATCTGCGCCTCGATCTCTTCGCGCGAAAACGCCAGCGTCTCCGGCGTCAGATCCAGCTTGTCGAATGTCGAGGTCAGCTCGATCACTGCGGCATCGCCGCGCGCGCGCACATCCGCAATAATCCCCGCCACCGTCGCATCGACGTCGGGACTATCTTCGCGCTTCATCCCCAAAAGGGCTGCAAAACGTGCCTCGAAATCGGCATCCTGAACATCGAGAAATTGCGGCATCGGGCACTCCTTTGACACCGGATTAAGGCCTTGGCGCGCGCCCTGCAAGCAGGACAGACCGTTTCGCCCCTCAGTTCAGGCCAATGCCTCCGGCGGGGATATTTAGACTCTGTGGAAAATGCCTTCCAGAGAGCTCAAATATCCCTGCCGGAGGCACCCCGATTTCAGCTCTCGCCGTGATCCGGCATTTTCCCCGAAGGCGCGGCATAGGGGCGCGTCACATCGCGCAGATCAACATTCAGGCATTCCGCGCTGACCGCCAAAGCGCCATCGCCCGCGAAGGTCATTAGGATCCGGCCTGTGCATTCCGCGCCTTGCTCCCATGTGATGTCGAGCAAAGACAAGACCGTGTCGGCATCGCCCTTCGTGATCCCCTGCCCCGCAATTTTCGTCACATCGGAGAGAATCAGCAGTGCCCGCACCCGCTCATAGGGCCTTCCCGCGCGCTGCGCGGCTGTTTGGTCTTCCCAGCGGAACCGATTGAGCAACAGCACCAGCCGCCGTGCTTTGGGATCCCAGCGCATATCCGCCGCCGTCAGCACCGCATCCTGCACCAGTGTCGAGATGACCGCGAGATCCTCGGGGCCTTGCGCCATCAGCGCCAGCGCGCCGCGCTCGCCGTCTTCAAACTTTGCATCAGCCATCGCTTATCCCCTTTGGATCGTCGCCGGTTTTGCCTTCCTGCCCGATATAGGAAGGAAGGCCCGATTTTTTAGGGGTCAGCCCTCTTTGACTCGCTCAATCACAGCGCCCACGGCAGAAAGCTTATCCTCGACATGCTCATAGCCGCGATCCAAGTGATAGACGCGGCTCACCACGGTTTCGCCCTCCGCCGCCATCCCCGCGAGAATCAGCGAGACAGAGGCCCGCAGATCGGTCGCCATCACCGGCGCGCCTTTGAGCTTATCGACGCCCGTCACCGTGGCATGGCCGCCGTGCACTTCAATTTTCGCGCCCATACGGATCAGTTCCGGCGCATGCATGAAGCGATTCTCGAAGATTTTTTCTTCCAGCACCGAGGTGCCCTCGGCGGTGCACAGCAGCGCCATCATCTGCGCCTGCAAATCGGTCGGGAAGCCGGGGAATGGCTCGGTCGTGACATCCACCGCCTGAATCCGGCCATTCTTGCGCGAGACTTTGAGGCCCGTTTCGGTTTGCTCCACGCTCGCGCCTGCGGCATCCAGCTTTTCGCAGAACGCACCGACCAGATCGATCGTGCCGCCCAAACATTCCACCGTGCCGCCGCAGACCAGCGGCGCGAGCATATAGGTGCCCAGCTCGATCCGGTCAGTGACCACCGCATGTGTCGCCCCGCCCAGACGATCAACGCCTTGAATGGTGATCGTGGAGGTGCCTTCGCCCTCGATCTGCGCGCCCATTTTGCGCAGGCATTGCGCCAGATCGACGATCTCCGGCTCACGCGCGGCATTGTTGATGACCGTTGTGCCTTTGGCCAGCGTCGCTGCCAACAGGGCGTTTTCAGTCGCGCCCACGGAGGCGAAATCAAAGTTGATCTGCGCGCCTTTCAGGCGTCCGCCGGGGGCTTTCGCATGCACATAGCCATCGCGCAGATCCAGTTCCGCGCCCATCGCTTCAAATGCCTTGAGGTGCAAATCCACAGGCCGCGCGCCAATCGCGCAGCCACCCGGAAGCGACACGACCGCATGGCCATCGCGCGCCAGCATCGGGCCCAGCACCAAGATCGACGCGCGCATCTTGCGCACGATATCGTAATCGGCGGTGTGGTTGTGGATATTATGCGACGATAGCGCGAGCACCTTGCCGCCCTGCATCGCGGCCACTTCCGCGCCGAGCGAGCCCAGAAGCTCTGTCATCGTTTTGATATCGGAGAGGCGCGGCGCATTGGTCAGCGTCAGCGGCTCTTCCGTCAGCAAGGTCGCGGGCATCAGCGTCAGCGCCGCGTTCTTGGCCCCTGCGATGGGAATCACCCCGTTGAGTTCACCGCCGCCTTTTACAATGATCTGGTCCATCTCTCGCGCCCGCCTCTAATTCGTCATTTGTTATGCGCCCTATCGCCAGCGCGTTTTATACGTCTTGCTCGGGTTGCCCCGAAATCTCGCCCTCATCCGGCAGATCTTCCTCTGCCTCTTCCTCTGCCCGCCCGCGCGATTGCGCTTTACGACGTTGGAGATTGGCCCGCAGCGCCGCCTTCAGCCGCGCCTCACGCTCCGCCGCCGCGCCGCCGCCCTTGCGCGGAGCCGTTTGAGAGCCGTGTTTCTTGCCAGATGTCTCGTTCATATCGCCCTCTCTAGCGGGTGTTTGGAAAAGGGTCCAGATTTCGTGTGAATTTGCTCTTGCACCCCCGCGAGTTTGCGTCTAAATCCCCGCCACGGTCGACAGAGACAGCCTAGCACTGGCACTGACGACATAAGGATGCTGTGGTAGCTCAGTGGTAGAGCACACCCTTGGTAAGGGTGAGGTCGAGAGTTCAATCCTCTCTCACAGCACCATCCCAACCCCTTGATATAAAATAAACCCCTTGTGCCATTGGGCATTTTGCCATTTCTCGTGCCAGAGACGGTGCCAGAATTGGGGGAGAGCCATGGCCGGAAAGCTTCGATACTGGAAAGAAAAAGACGGCAGGTTCTATGCGCGGATCGCGGTTCCAAAGCCACTCATTCCATTCATCGGAAAATCCGAACTCATCGAGCCGCTCGGTGGTGATCGCCGCGCTGCAATTCGCAAACACCCAGCGGCGGTGGCGAGGCTACAAGCTCAGATCGTTCATGCAGAGCAACGCGCGGCGCAGTCTGGTATTGGCAACATTGAGGCGGGCAGATTTTCGTTGCCGCCCGATCAAATCGCAGCCAGCCACTACGCTCAGCGCCTCACGTTCGACGACGAACTCCGCAATAACGCGCGATACACCCAGATCGGTGTCGATGACGGACTTGCGCAACGTCTCCGCGATGCCATGGCTGGCAGACTAAGCGACGCAGAGCTGTTCGATCTTATCGGCCCAAGAATTGAACGGTTCCGCGCCTCTGGGAACCTCACTGCAGCGCCAATGACGGACGAGTGGCGGCAGATCGCCCGCGCGCTTTGCGTTGCCGAATACGAAGCCCTTTCCCGCGTCGCTGAACGTGATGAGGGCGATTTCACGGGCAAACCAACGCACCCCCTGCTGGTGAATGCCAAACCACCAGAGGAGGCCCTGCCGCCAGTCCCGCTGAAAACCCTTTTCAGTGACTACATCGCCATCCGCCAAGCGCTCGGGAAGCATCAGGACGGTGCACCCGGATGGCAAAACGCCCTCCTGCACTTGATTAAGTTCGTGGGGCATTCAGACGCGAGAAGAGTCACTAAGCGGAACCTTCTCGACTGGCGCGACGCGTTGCTGACCGAGAAGAAATCCCCAAAGACGATCTCCGATGTCTATCTTGCCTCGGTTCGCGCGGTGTTGCGTTGGGCGTTTGAGAATGACCGGTTGCCAACAAACGAGGCGGAAACGGTGCGTCAAGAGGTGCCCAAGAAAGTGCAGCTCCGCGAGCGCGGCTACACGACACCAGAAGCGCTCAAAGTTCTGGAAGCCTCGTTCAACTACTGCCCACCAGTGACGAACAATCCTGCGAACAGAGAAAGCCTGCCAGTTACGGCTGCAAAGAGATGGGTCCCTTTGCTCTGCGCTTTTAGCGGTGCGCGCGTTACTGAGATCACTCAATTGAGAAAAGAGGATGTGCGACAGGAAGGCGATCGGTGGGTTATTCGGATCACCCCCGACGCAGGTTCGGTCAAAACCGGCAGCTACCGGGACGTGCCGTTACATAGGCAGGTTGTCGCCCTTGGCTTTATCAGCTTCGTGAAAGCAGCCAAAGCGGGGCCTTTGTTTCACAACAAACCCAAGCCAGAAGAGTATCTTGCGGGCGCGCGAGCGACTTCCGGCAGGCTATCCGGATGGCTGCAAGAAGCTGGCCTTGTCCCCGCCAACATCCAACCGAGTTATGGCTGGCGTCATCGCTTCAAAACACAGGGCCGCGAGTTAGGCATGTCTGACCGGATCATAGATGCGATTCAAGGCCATGCCGGCAAAACCGCCAGTGACGGCTACGGAGACGTAACTCTCATCGCCCGGATGCGAATGATCGACGCTTTGCCTGATTACGAACTTTCAGGCGCCCTAAATGTTCAGGCCCACTGCTGAACAGTTTTGAGAGTGCTTTGGGAACATAATTCTCGTCGCCTTCACCAATGAGTTTGAGCGCAGCAGCACAAATCGCGAAGTCGCTAAAGGCTCAAACCGACCGAGGATTGCCCAAAACATATCACTCGGCGCGTCCCTAGGATACTGCCGTTCCCCGGTTTCCGTTTTTATTGCACCTATCGTAAAATTCTACTTCCCAACCAGCCTCCCCCAACACGGCCCTCCGTGTTGCGTAGCATTTTTGCTCCGAAGCACGGCAAGTTCAATAGCGCGACAGCCGCTCAGCAGATGGTCACTTGACAGACAGAGCCAAGCGCGCAGTATCTAAAGAGTTCATTTTGGCGATAGATATGTTTGAAAATACTGACAAAACGATTGCAAAAGTCCTAGATGCGGCCCGTCGGAAGCTGCTCGAAACGGGAACACGAAACCGGCTCATCCATGTCAATCGGTCGAACCAACGCGCGAACTTCCTGAATGTAATCAATGAGCGTTCGGACGACATATATTCTATATTGCGCGTTCAAAATAAGCGAATGCGCTTTAAGGCTATGGGCAAAGACAAGACGGATGGCGAGGAACTAATGCTCGCTGAGCCGGAGGCCGATCTGTCATCAAACTCGGATCGCCGGACTGATAGCCTGCTGGAAACACCGCTCGGCCCTGATGCGCTTGCTAAACGTCTGCTGCGGCTGGCGACCGATGCAAAGGTTGCCGAAGAAGAGCAAGGCCTCAACATCCTATATTTGGCGATCGGTTTTCTGAGCTGGCGCGAGAGCCCTTCATCAGACGTGAAACGTGAGGCGCCGCTTATCTTGTTGCCTGTGCAGTTGACGCGGAACGAGCGCACATCAACCTTCGATATTCTTTGCCGTGATGACGATATTACAACGAACCTTCCCCTGAAGGAGCGCTTGCGGCAGGATTTTGGCATTGCGCTTCCTGAGGTCGAGGAGACCGAGGAATGGACTCCTTCGAGCTACATGAAAGACGTCGTGGAAGCGGTCTCTGCGCAGGTTGGCTGGTCAATTGACACGGACGGCATCCAACTTGGTTTCTTCTCATTCGCCAAATTGTTGATGCATAGAGATCTTGACCCCGAGAGTTGGCCGGAAGGGGCGTTTAACGACAATCCGTTACTCAACGGCCTTTTAGCTAGTGGTTTCGACGCGGATACGCCGCTGTTTGGACTCGAAGACAAACTCGATGAGAAGCTGGATCCGGCACAGATCATTCAGGTGATCGACGCCGATGCATCGCAAACGAAAGTCATCGAAGAAGTGCGCCGGGGTGCGAGCTTGGTCGTGCAAGGGCCACCGGGAACCGGCAAATCTCAAACAATCACCAATATCATCGCCGCAGCAGCCCATGACGGAAAATCGGTGCTCTTTGTGGCAGAAAAGATGGCCGCACTTTCGGTGGTGCATGAGCGCTTGGTCAAGTCGGGCCTCCGCGACGTATGCCTCGAACTTCATTCGCGCACAGCGAACAAGAAAGCTCTCGTTCAGGAACTCGGGCGCACATTGGCCGCGAGCGGAGCGGCAGTGCCAGCCCCAGCTGATCCCGCGCAGCTACGCAAAAGCCGTGACGATCTCAACCGGCTCTCTAATATTCTTCACGAGCCGCTCGCACCGACAGGTGAGCCCCCTTTTAACGCGATTTCTGAAATCATAGGCTTCATCGGCAAAAACGCTTCTGCACCCCAGATCCCTCTAAACGGCTTGGAAGCAATCGGCAAAGACGCCCGATCCCATGCTTGCCGGACGCTCGATGCATATCTTAATGCAAGCCAACGCGCTGGTGTGATCGGGAAACACCCTTTCTGCGGCACCCGAGACCTCGATTTGCAACCCACGGACCTCGCCCGGCTAACGCAAGAGCTGGAACAGGCGCGCGAAGAAATTGACGGGTTGCTTGGCGAGATCTCAGAGCTTTCGAGCGCGATAAACCTTTCCACGCCGCGCTCTCTCTCCCAAATCGAAAAACTTGCTCGAGGGCTTGGGCTTCTCGACAAAGCACCCGCAGAAGCCGCTCGGATGCTGCCGGTCTTATTTAAAGCCTCAGAGCAAACACGCCTTCACGAAGGCTTGGCGGCAGGCGCTGCGTGGTTTGAAGCGTATAGCCAGGCAGCCAGTAAATTCTCCAATGCGGCATGGACGAGCGATGTCTCAACCCAACGCATCGCATTGGCGCAAGGCAAAGCGTCCTTCTTCTCTCGCATATTCGGCGGATATCGCCGCGCGTCAGCAGACCTCGCGGCGATGTTGAGCACCGCACTACCAGCGGATCCAGCAGGCCGATTAGCACTAGCGGATGAACTGATCGAGGTTCAATCGCGGCGTAAACACCTCGCCGAGGATGAGAGGTGGCTGCAAGACACCTTAGCGGATGAGTGGCGCGGCGAACGCACTGCATTTTCTGCGCTAGCACAAGCCGCCAACTGGATCGTATCAGTAAAAGAGGCCGGTGCCTTTGGCGAGGAAGCGGAGCTTGCAGCAGCACTTAGCTCTGCCGTCGAGCCGCAGAAAATAGCTGACGCACTGCTCACTTGCGTAGAATCATGCCGCGACGCACTCCAAGCGCCGATCACACGACTGAACCTGGACCTGGACGCAGCCGGCTTTGGCCAAAGCGTTGAGACCGCAGTGCTTGCAGATTTTTCGTCGGCTTTAGGCGAAATGTCATCAGACGTTTCACGGTATGGCGAGTGGGCCACGCTGATGCGAGCGCGCGCCGCGATACAGCAAAACGGTGGCGCGGCACTTCTGAACGCGCTTGAGACTGGGCGCTTGCAGCCTGATCAAGCAAAGACAGAGTTTATGTATGCGTGCGCCGAAGCGCGCTGGAATGCTGCGCGCAAAGCTAGGCCAGAGCTTAACGAATTGGCACAACTTGATCGGCACGATCTTGTCGAGACCTTTAAGGGCCTCGAAAAAGGACGAATTGAAACCGCCAAGAACCTCATCCTTTCACGCCATTTCGAACAGATGCCAAAAGGCACCATGGGCGAGATGGGGATTATCCGTGGGGAAATCGCGCGAAAACGCGGGCATAAACCAATCCGCTGGGTTATGAAAAACGCTGGCACGATGGTGCAGCGCATTAAGCCTGTTACACTAATGAGCCCTATCTCCGTCGCACAGTTCATTCCGCCCGGAAGCATCACCTTCGACCTTCTTGTGATTGACGAGGCCTCACAGATACGCCCCGAGGATGCGCTCGGCGTCATCGCGCGGGCGCGTCAGATCGTCGTCGTCGGAGATCAGAAGCAACTTCCGCCAACGTCATTCTTCGACCGCCTTACAGACGACTCGGAAGAAATCGAGGACGAAGATGAAATGCCCGTCGGCGCCTCGGCTGCTGACATGGAAAGCGTCTTGTCTTTGTGCGAAGCGCGCGGTTTGCGGCAGCGCATGCTTGAATGGCACTACCGCTCGCGGGACCCGTCCTTGATTCAAGTTTCAAACGCAGAGTTTTACGGCGACAGCCTCGTGCTCCCCCCGTCGCCGCTACAGCTCGACCCCGACTACGGGTTGAAATTCAATCGCGTCGCGGGGGTTTACGCGCGGGGTGGCACAGGCGTCGGACGACAAGGCACAAATCGTATCGAAGCCGAAGAGGTCGTAAAAGCCATAGCGAACCATGCACGCAGATGGCCTGAGCTGTCGCTGGGGGTCGTTACCTTCTCGAAAACTCAAGCTGACATGATGACCGAAGTTTTGGAACACGAAAGGCGCAAAGACAGCGTGCTCGACGCTTTCCTTCGCGAAGGTAAGTCGGAGGATGTTTTCGTCAAGAACATCGAGAACGTGCAAGGCGATGAAAGAGATGTGATTCTGATCTCAGTCGGCTACGGCCCTCAGGAAGCCAACGGCCGATTGAATGCAATGACCTTCGGCCCGGTCAACGGTGAGGGTGGGGAGCGACGATTAAACGTGCTGTTTTCGCGTGCACGCGTGCGCTGCGAGGTGTTTGCATCATTTGATCCCGGTGACATTGACCCAAGCCGCGTCAAACGCGACGGACCGCGCGTGCTCAAGCGCTTCCTCGATTTTGCCAAGACCGGCCTTATCGATGAACGCTCAGTGACGGGGTTAGGGGCGGACAGTCCGTTCGAGGAGGATGTTACATCCGTGATCCGTTCTCTCGGCTACCTCGCAGATCCACAAGTGGGAACATCCGGTTTTCGCATCGATATCGGCGTTCGGCACCCAGACCGTCCAGGGCAATATCTGATGGCAGTTGAATGTGACGGCGCGACATACCACAGCGCGCTGTGGGCCCGCGAGAGAGATCGGCTGCGGCAGGATATCCTGGAAAACCTTGGATGGACTTTCCACAGGATCTGGAGCACGGATTGGTTCCATCACCGCAAGCGCGAGATCGAACGCCTCAAGGTCGCCTTGGAGCATGCCCGCGCATCGTCCCAGCAAGGCATCCGCATTCGCGGCTCTAATGAGGGTGGCACATCACCGATCGCTCAGACCGAGAGCACGCCTGTAGTTGACATCGACATCGGTCACCTGGAAATGAAGGCGCCCCGCTATATTCGATCCAACGTGCAGGTTCGATCCAGCGTAGAGCCACATTTGGCGCCATTAGGGCAACTCGCCGGCCTGATTTCCAAGATCATCCAGATCGAGGGCCCTATCCACATAGATGAGCTCGCTCGGCGTGTGAGCGCTGCCTTCGGAAAATCTCGCACGGGTGCACGGATCACTGAGGCCGTCCTAAATGGAACCAAAGCCGCTATGCGCGAGGATACGTCACTCATCTTGGACGGATCGTTTATGATGACGACGAGACAAGCAGAAAATATTCCTGTCCGAGATCGTAGCGAGGAAAGCGGAAACCTTACGAAAGCCCTCTACTTGCCACCAATGGAGATCATGGCTGCCACAGATCAAATCCGCAACGAATGCGGCGAGATTTCAAACGATGATATGATCCGCGCCGTGGCACGTTTACTTGGATTCCAACGCGTCGGGCCAGATCTCTACGAGGCCATCGGCAACGCCTGCCCCGCACCAGCTGAAGTGTAAAACGACAAAGGTGAGCGATCTGGTTACGGAGTGAATCAAGCCGCAAAAGCAAAGTCTGTGAGGATAGTGATGCGTGGGCACAATCACTATCCTCACTGCCTACCACATCAAACTGAACCTCAAGCCTCTCCAATACGACTAGCAGGCCGTCCCAAACGAGAGCGTTGCAGGCTGAATAATGCTTAGCTGTTCCCGCCTTGAATTTGAGCCCACGTTACTCGACGTATCCGCCTATCTCGTATTTCAAGTCCTCAATACGTTGCATCGTCAAGCGAGCTTGACACCCAGAAATGTATGCATCGCTACCGCTCATGGTTGCGCCGAAGGACACAGCCAGTTCACACGTCATATCTCTGACTCCCAGCCACGCGCGCTGAGACTCGCGAAGTAGCTCTTCTTGGCCGCTATAGGCAGAGCCCTTGAAGCCAAGTTCGACTCTCTTCGCGCTCTGAATAGCCGCTTGATAGAAGCTATTTAGCAATCGATCCGCCTGATCAAAGGCTGCGGGGCCACAGCTTTTTTGATACACGTAAGATGACTCACCTTCGCCTTCTGCTGCATTCATACATCCATGGATCTGCTTTGAAACACATGCAGATATCCCGATGCCTTGCGGAACTTCACAAACGCTCATGTTAAGATGTTCAGATGCCTCGAAAGCGGCGGCTGAAAAGGGAAGACAAAAGAGAATTACCGCAGCAGCCGTGAATTTTTTCATCGAAAATACCTCGTAAAATTGACCTACGGGTGGTTTCGCGTGGGTTTAGGGCATTTTGGTGGCCCAGATGGCGCAATTCTATGCTCTCTTAGGTTCCTTATCGGCGCATCCCTAGGATGCTGCCGTTCCCCGTTTCCCGCCGCAAACGGGAGCGCGACCACATTATCAGCGTAGGGCCAGCGATGACCTTACTCCCACGGAGAGGCTTCATCCATGACAACCTGACCGAAGACGTTCTCACGGTGCCAGCGCAGGTTCTCGGGGTGCGGTAGGTGGTGCGGGTTTTCGGGCTTTAGCAACCGCCCGCTCGGCCGGATCAGCCGGTCGATGACATCGCCGGGCACTTTGTTGCGCGACACGAGGATCGTCTCGCGATCATCGGCAATCGAGATCAAACCGCGATCGAACATCCAGTGCAGCGTGCCTGAAAGCGCGAGACCGTTGCGCACAGAGTCGCTCCCGTCCCGCTCCACGGGGCGAATATGCGCGGCTTGAACTTCCGGACGCCCTCCACCGTTGCGCAGCTGCAGCCCCGAGATCGCACAGCGGTAGCCATAAGCCTCACGGACCTTTCGACTGAACGCAACATCGCGATATTTGCGCCGTGTCAGCCGCTCGATGACGGGGCGCTCGAAGATCAAAGCCTCATCCTGCAAGCCGTTCGGATGTGGATCGTAGCGCGTCGCTTCGCGCTCCTCGAGGTCTTGCGGAAGGCCAAGCCCCACGATCCGCGCGAAGTCGGCCTCTGGCAGACGACGCACCGCGCTTTGAACCAGACCACCGGACGCAGGGCCACCCGTCTCGGAGGTGAGAGCCGCCTCCAGCGGTCGCCCGTCGAGCAGCCGCGGCACGTCACTATCGAAGGCGAGATAACTGCCCGGCTCGATCAGCGCGAGATACCTACCCTCTGAGCCTGGTTTAGGAATAACCGACTTGATCTTAGCGACCGCGAAATAGCCGCGCGGCCCCGCCTTGACCGGTTCATAATAGACGATCCAGTCCCCAACCGCCTCCGTCATCGCCTTGAAATAGGCGCGCGGGAAATCGTAGACGACATCGAGCTCGTCGTCGTAGATCGAATCCGCTTTGTGCATGAGAACCAGTTTAACCATAACGCGAATGAAACACGTCCAGGGCGAAAGGCAAGAAGAATAGCGGTGATTGGGCAGACCTACGTGCCCCGGAGACTCATTCTGCGAGTCATTGAGGCCACGTTGAGCGCCGCGCCGCACGCATACAGCAAGAGGCGCCACACGGACCATGTAGCGCGCTAAAAACGCCCTCTGCGCATCCATCACACAAGCATACGGCCTCGCGCCGACACGCACTGCCTCGATACCTGCACGGCACTGCTTTCGCTTGTGATCGCGGTCGAAAAAGCCGACAAACTTGCTCAAAGCGCAAAGCAAGACCGCGACCGACAGCGCGGCGCAGAGGATAGCATGACCGACGAACAGAAAAAGAAGCTCGAGCAAAAGCTCTGGGACATCGCCAACACCCTTCGCGGCAAGATGGGGGCCGATGAGTTCCGTGACTACATCCTCGGTTTCATCTTCTACAAATACCTGTCCGAGCGGATGCATAGCTACGCGACCTCTTTGCTGGCCGACGAGGGGATCGACTTCGCCGCCATCAACGAGACCAGCGCGGAAGGCATCGAGATCCTGAGCGCCGTCAAAGACGCATCGGTCGAAGCCCTCGGTTATTTCCTCAAGCCCTCAGAGCTGTTCACCGCCATCGCCAAGCGCGGCGAGGATGGCGCGTTCATCCTTGGCGAGCTGACCACGATCCTGTCCAACATCGAACGCTCGACCATGGGCACGGATTCGGAGGATGACTTCGACCACCTGTTCGAGGATCTTGACCTCACCTCGACCAAGCTCGGCCGATCCGAGGAGGCCAAGAACGCGCTGATCGCGAAAGTCCTCACCCATCTCGATGCGATCGACTTCCGCCTCGATGAGGCGAAGGCCGACGTTCTGGGGGATGCTTACGAATATCTGATCGGTCAATTCGCCTCGGGCGCGGGCAAAAAGGCGGGCGAGTTTTACACGCCCCAACAGGTGTCCACCATCCTCGCGCGCATCGTCACCACCGGCAAGACGCGGCTCAAAACGGTCTATGATCCAACCTGCGGATCGGGGTCCCTGTTGCTGCGCGTGGCCCGCGAAGTCACTGATGTTGAGGATTTCTTCGGCCAAGAGATGAACCGCACCACCTATAACCTCGCGCGGATGAACATGATCTTGCACGGGGTGCATTACCGCAATTTCGACCTCAAGCAGGAAGACACGCTGGAACACCCCCAACACGAGGGGCGGCGGTTCGAGGCCATCGTTGCCAACCCGCCGTTCTCGGCCAAATGGTCGGCGCGGCCGCTGTTTTTGCAAGACGACCGCTTTGCGCAATATGGCAAGCTCGCGCCCTCCTCTAAAGCCGATTACGCGTTTGTCACCCATATGCTGTCGCATCTCGATGACAACGGCGCGATGGCCGTCGTGCTGCCGCATGGCGCGCTGTTCCGTGGCGGGGCCGAAGGCGCGATCCGCGAATTCATCATCGCGCAGAAAAACTGGCTCGACGCGGTGATTGGCCTGCCCGCGAATATCTTTTACGGCACCTCAATCCCGACCTGCATCATGGTGTTCAAAAAATGCCGCGAGGTGGATGACGTGCTGTTCATTGATGCCTCCACCTGTTTTGAGAAGGGCAAGAACGAAAACCGCCTGCGCGACGAGGATGTGGCGCGGATCGTTGACACCTATCGCGGCCGCAAGGAGGAAGCGAAGTTCAGCCACCGCGCCGCGCTGGCGGAGATTGTGGGGAATGATTACAACCTCAACATCCCGCGCTATGTCGATACGTTCGAGGCCGAAGACGCGATTGACCTGACGGCGGTGACGCGGGAGCTGGCCGCGATCGAGGCCGATATGGGCGATGCGGACGCACAAATCCGCGCCTTTTGCGCCGAGCTGGGGCTGGAGTCGCCGGTATGAGCGGGGCCGTTCCAAAGCTGCGGTTTGCGGGGTTTGAGGGGGCTTGGGAGACTAGACCAATTAAGTCGCGTCTAGAAAAAATTATCGACTACCGCGGGAAAGCGCCGCCTAAAGCCGAGACCGGAATACCGCTGATTACAGCGCGCAACGTGAGAATGGGTTATATCGATTTCACGACAGATGAATACATCGAGGCTAGTCTTTTTGAAACCTGGATGAACCGAGGGAAGGCGAGAGAGGGGGACGTGCTTTTTACCACAGAAGCGCCTCTAGGAAACGTTTGCATGTTTCCCACTGAAGGCCAGTTCGCGCTCGGGCAACGAATTATTACTCTGCGCGCGGATCAGGCACAACTTGAAGGTCGTTTTCTGTATCAATTCCTACTCGGCGAAAAGGGGCAGAACGAGGTAGCATTTAGATCGACAGGCAGCACGGCAAAAGGGATCAAATCGAAGGTCTTCGTCCAGATACCTTTCGCTGCCCCCTCCCTGCCCGAACAACAGAAAATCGCGGCGTTTTTGGGGGCGGTGGATGCGAAGCTGGCGGGGCTGGCGCGCAAAGAGGCGGCGTTGGTGCGGTTCAAGACGGGGCTGATGCAAAAGCTGTTCAGCCAAACCCTCCGCTTCACCCGCGACGACGGGTCCGCGTTTCCGGATTGGGAGGAGCGCCCGCTTAGTTCAGTGCTGCATGAGCACAAAGAAAAGAGCCAAGGCGACGAGCCCGTTTTCTCTGTCTCGGTGCATAAGGGGCTTGTCGATCAGATCGAG
>Ga0208645_1002667_pt1 | contig 13973 bp, 14 predicted proteins | sample VirMetDEL_Sep_01_FD_184519 | JGI IMG/M metagenome (GOLD analysis project Ga0208645, IMG submission 184519) | Aqueous microbial communities from the Delaware River and Bay under freshwater to marine salinity gradient to study organic matter... | ecosystem: Environmental > Aquatic > Marine >... | reverse complement strand
CTTGAAACCCCGGAAGTTCCATAATATCATCAATTGTGATGTCCAAAAAATCAGAAAATTTTGTGTACCCCCCTTCATAAAACTTCGTCACTAAACCGATGCTGACTCCCCGAACATCAAGAGCGTGAAACACGTGTAATAGGCGTTTAATTTGGATTTCATCATTAACTTTGTTTTCATTCAAAAGTATATCAACATGTGTCTCATTCCAGCGGTATTTTACGTCTGTTGGAAAATTGGGTTTCACCTTTTTAACCACATCGATGATTTCAGGAATTACATCACCACTCTTAATCACCTTGACTGCCGCCCCTTTTCCGAGACCATTTTCTTCCACAAATTTAGCATTTTTACCTGAAGTATGACGGACAGTATCCCCGTCAATAATGACTGGTTTGATAGTAATCCGTGGAACCAGAACACCAAATTTAGATGGATTCCATTCAATATCTTCGATTATTGTTTCAATTCCTTCGTTATTAACTTTAAAAGCAACACTATAATTAGGTCTTCCAGAAGTATATCTCAAATATTCTTCATCATCTGAAACTACAATTCCATCAATTTCATATGGAGAAGATTGTTTCATACTCATCAAAAGAGAGACTAATTTTTTCTGGTTGAGAGATTTTTCAATTCTGTGAGCCGCCGCTGTAAATCCTAATTCTTTCATTTGTTGAAATTGTGTTGACCACTTATCTCCATTCTTTTTGACAATCTCATAACCAACAAAATCAATGTCTTTGATTACTTTGATATCTGGTTTTTTAGAATTGACTACACTATTGACAGCTGTTCTTGCTTTTGGAAAAGTAACTTTAGCGTACTTCTTCTCAAAAGTCTTCTTTTTCATAACAAACTCTCCTCTGATACAAATATCTTGTTTCAATTTTGGGAGTTTTAAATAACCTCCTAAGAAAGAAATATCTTGACCAACTTCTCCGTCTCCTCGTGTGTAGATAGAGAGTTTTCCAGATTTTTTATAAACCAATAAACCCGAAATTCCGTCGAGTTTGTCACTAATAATATAAGGTCCAGTGTATTTTTCTAACCAGATTTCTAGTTTCCGAGTATCTGGCTTGATTTTATCCAAACTTCCCAACCAGACCGGAAGTCTGACTTTTTCAATATCTCCTCTGATGGGAGCCCCTGTCTTACCCAAAATCTTATTTTTTGGATTTAACTCACGGAGTCTATCTTCCAATAAATCATAAACATCATCGTCAATGACAGGTTCATCGTTGTAATATTTGTCAGAAGCGTAAACTAAAATTTTTTCAAGTTTGGGTTCATCTAATTTTTCCAAAAACTTTTCTGGATTCTTATTGATGGCTTTCAATAGTTTCTCCATTTTTATATCTTTTTATCTTCTTTCAAATTTCAATTTTACCTTCATAATATTTTTATATATCTTTCTAATATCTCTGTATTTATATATCTTTCTAATATTTCTGTATTTATATCTTTTTCTAATATCTCTGTATTTATATATCTTTCTATAATACTAAAATTGAAAATAGAAAAAGATATAATTAATTAAAAATGGCGGAAATGATAGTAGAAAGAATGGAAATTGATGAAGAATTTATTCCTATTAATCAAGAAGTAACAGATGTTATTGTATTATCTGACGGAAAATCTACCAGAACTTATATCGGATGTAATGATGTTGAATGTCCTTACAATGGAGTTAATTCTCCCATTCTTCGGTCCAATGCTTCTATCCTATTAACTGACGAAAACGGTGAATCTTATACACTTGATGAAAATCATTCTGGTGTTAACGGTCATTGTCCTCATGGAATAACTCATCGAGTGATAACCAAAAATTATCATAGTGGTTAATATATTAATTTATTATAATATATAATAAATTTACAAATTTATATACAAAAATGATAATATAAATATTAGAAATAAAAAAAATCAAATTATATGTCACAAATTGTAGATATTGAAAATTCTAAAGCTATTAAACAAATTGGTTTAGGGGGTTTTGGTAAAATTTATTTATGTAAAGACAGAAATGGAAACGAATTTGTTTCCAAACAAATTGATAATGAAAAAAGTTTTATCAATGAGGTTAATATCTATTCAGAACTTCTTGAAGAAACTAACTATTTTCCAAAATTTTACAATTATTTCAATGGAGATTTTAAGAAATGCATTTTCATTGAAAATTGTCAACAAGATTTGAAACAAATGATAGAGAATAAAGAAGATATCGCGACAGAGTTTTTTATTTTACATATGGCAGAAGCACTTCAAGTTTTACAAGAAAAAAACATAATTCACTGCGATTTGAAACCAGAAAATATTTTGTATGATTCCAATTCAGATTTATTTAAAATATGCGATTTTGGTATTTCTTGTTACAATAATAAAAAAACAAAAATGCTACCAGTTCAGACAGTTTATTACAGAGCACCTGAGGTTATTTTTAGGAGAAATTACAGCTTTTCTATAGATATCTGGTCTTTAGGATGTATCATTTACGAATTAGTTAATTATAAAATTCTACTGCAATATACTAAAGAAGAAGAATGTTTTCTAATGATGATGATAAGGTTTGGAATGCCGCCCAAGAAACTATTTCCAGAGCTCTATAGTAATAATATAAAATATGTAAATAATTTACCTGTTCTTTGTAATTGTGATAACATGGAAGATACATATATTATAGAAGATAATATTAAATTAAAAAATGATACTATCGATAAAACGATAAAGGGTTGTTTAAAGTGGAATCCAAAACTAAGATTGACTCCTAGAAAAATAATAGACCTTTTTAGCGAATTCAATCATTAATTTTTTTATAATAAAATTATAAAAAATACTATATTGATAATAAGTTTTAAAGAATCTACTAAAGAAAATGTACGATAAAGAAAATTCGAATGATATATTAAAAAGACATTTTGGATTGAAGGATTTAGTATCTCCCACTAAAAGAGATAAATTTGAAGACTCTAGTGATGATGAAGATGACAGGGAAGTAGTTTTTGACCCCCCACCTGAAATAAGTAGTGATTTATTGTCCCAAACACCTGTTATTAGATTAACAACACCTATTAGAAAAAGAGAATCTGTCAAGAAAAATCCAGAAAAAGAAGAATTAGAGATTCCTGAAATCAGAGATGAAGTTAATATTCCAACAATAAATATTCCAAAAAGAGTATCGCCTAGAATGTCACCAATCCCGTCACCTACTGCTTCAGTGATAGATATTTCAGATGAAGATGAAATAAATGAAAGAGTGAATGAATTAATTACAAATCCGGGTAAACCTAATTATGACAAGGAATCAAAAAAAATACAAGATATGTGTATCGAAGCTTTCCGTATTAAATACGAAAACTTGAAGATGAACTATCCGGATAGAAAAATAGAATTTCCAGAGGGAAGGAAAATTATGAGAATTCATACAACCTATCATTCTATTATTAAAAATATTTATGTTAATATGAATTTAGGTCAGATTCAACTTAGTTATATTCTTTCACTGATGGCTTTAGAATTCATTGCTATCAAAGCTTTTGGTATCCCAATGTCAGGTTTCACCAAAATGGAGTTAAAGAGAATGTATCGTCATAATCAATTGATGATTGAAATCGGTGAAAGTTTTTATTCTACTTCAGGTGGAAGCGGGGGAAAACCAGAACCATTAGAATGGAGAATATTTACATCTTTTGGATGGAGTATTGTTATCTTCTTAGGATTGAAATTCCTCTCTAAATATATTGGAGGTGAATCAATGACAGATGTTATCAGAACTGCTGTGGATAAGATTTTAGACAATCCAGTAACAATTGATAATATTGAAAATGGTACAGCAGCAGCTTCTTCAGGACAAGAATCAGATGGTTTAGAAGGAATTTTTGAAGGAATGATGGGTGGTGATGGCAAGGGTTTTGCTGAGATTTTAGCTAATATCGGGACTAATTTTACCGAAAAAATGGAGAATAAAGGTGGTAAAAAAGATAATAAATCCAAGAGAAGAGTTATTTTTGAAGAATGAGAGTATATCCGAAATCAAAAATATGAGAGTATATCCGAAATCAAAAATGATATAAATAAAATGAAATTATACTAAAAATGGACGAAGACTTTGAAGATAGAGATTTACTTGATGTCATCGAAACAGACGACCGTTTTAAAGATATGTACTCTAAAGAAAAGAAAACACCTCCCATAATGTGGTGGAATGAAAAAACTACTATTATTTCTAAAAGAGTGAAACAACTTAATAATAAAAAGAAAACTACTATTCCTGAAATAGTAGAGTCTGAAAATATTATTAAAAGTTATGATATTGCTATGAGAGAATTTGAACTCGGAAAACTTCCAAAATATTATTTAAAAAGGAGACTTCCAAACGGAACTTATGAGTTATGGTCTCATGATGATTTCGAATTCTATCCAAAATAATTTATATTTATATATAAATATATAAATATATAAATATGAATGAAATATTAATGAGCACAACTGAAACACATAGGAACCATATCATTGTTATAAGGCACCCAAGATAAAGATGTGATTCCAAATACAACAGGACACAGATGACATTTTGTTCCTTTAGGTATTAGAGGCATATTTTCAAGTTCTTGAAGAAATCTTTCATATTCTGCTGCTGATTTATAATTTCTATCCATCTTTTTCTTGTTGTTATAAATATAATAATTTAATTAAAAAAATCAAATTTAGTTATAATAATGAAAAATAGAAATGAAACATTATATATAATGAAAAGAAACAAAATGTCAGTTGTCTTTGATTTGAAAAAATTAGATAATGATATTTCTAACAAGATTGCCAAAATTTTAACATTTACACCAAAAAATAATCTTCAAAAATTTCAAAAATTTAGTAACTATACACCCAGTGAAGAAAAAATTAGAATGTATTATACCACAGAAGGAGTAACACATCTACCCTATTATTTTTCTTGTATGTTCTTCAAAAAGAAATTTAATTTGGATAAAACCTACGCTAATATTTATGAAGATCCAAATGGTAAATTTACTGGAAAATTATTAGATCGACAAAAAGAACCTTTCAAAGAAGCTATCAAGTATCTAAAACAACACAATACTGTCACCATCGCTTTGTATCCTGGATTTGGAAAAACTTTTATGGGAGTTATGTTAAGTTGGTATCTGAATAAATTAACTTGTGTCTTAGTCCATCGAGATAATGTTGGAAAGCAGTGGGTCAAGAGTTTCAAACAGTATTTTTCTGAATTTGGAGATGATGATGTTTGGTTTGTTGATAATAAATTGAAAAAGGATGCCAAAATTTTAGTGTGTATGGATGGGAGAACTGATAAGATTCCGCAAGAAATGAAAGATAGAATCGGTGTTTTGATTATCGACGAAGCACATTGTTTTTGTGCTCCATCAAAAGTAAAACCGCTACTTTCTTTTTCTCCGAAATATATAATCGCTGAGACTGCCACCCCAAAAAAGGATAATGGGATGGAGAAGGTAATACAGAGCATTTGCGGGACTCATTATATTCAAAAAATTAGTGATAAGCCATATCATTTTTTTATTATACAGACTAATCTAGAATATGAAATGGAAAATGTTAAGAATATTTTTCAAGAGTTAGTTTCAAAACAAACAACATCCAAAGAAAGAAATCAGATTATCTTAGATATTTTGAAAGAAAATCAACATTACAAGACTATTGTAGCTGGAAATCGAAAGGAACACTGTAAATTATTACATTCCTCATTAGAAGAGATGGGATTAGAATCTTCTGAACTTTACGGAACTATCAAAAATTACAAAACCAGAAACATTTTGTTGGGAACTGGTAGTAAGATGGGAGTTGGTTTTGATGAGGCAAATTTCTGTGATGATTATGATGGTCGTCCTTCAGATTTATTAATTATGCTGTACACTTTTGCCAGTTGGGCTCCTTTTGAACAAGTCAGAGGTCGCGGAATGAGAGCAGAAAAACCAAATGTAGTAATTTTCAACGACAAGCATCCGATTACTAAAAAACATATGACACAAATAAGAAAATGGGTCAGAGAGACTAATGGAATTATTATAGAGTTGAAACTCGACAAGATGGAGTCTTTCAATTTGGATGATTACAAATAATGTTCTTACTTTCTTATATATTCTCTTCTTCTCTTCTTCTCTTCTTCTTCATGATTATTATTTATAATGAAATATAAATAATTTATCTTTTTTCAACCATAGAACGAGTTTGCATTTTGTGAATTCTTTGTTTCAAATTTTTATTTTCTTCATTTAGCTTTCTATTACTTTCAATATTCTTTTTCATAAAATCTTTAAAAAATATATGATATTCTTCAAATGTTTTAATAATATTATCTGATTCAATCTGGTTAACTTTTTCTACCTTTTTCTCTTTCGTATCAATTACCATTCCAATAGCAATCATAATAAGAAAAAAAGCAGCCCAACTGATTTCAAATGTAAATTCCATCTTGTTTTTCTTAATAATATTGTAATATTATTTTCATTTTTGTTCACTTTTAAATATCATTACATGAAATGGTAATATATTTGAGTCGTTGGAGACATTGGTCGTTCTTTCGTAAAAAGTAAAAACATCGTCTTGGTCACAGTTATTCAATAAAAGATGACTTATATTTTCATCGTCATCTGGGTACCAATTCAAATTATTATTTTGAGAATTAATTTCGATAGTATGATTTATCATTCCACAAGTTTTTTCTTTATTGGTACATAATAATATTAAAACATCACCAAGTTCTGCTCTTAGAGATAATTTATTACCAATATTGTTAGATGGAAAAGATAAATATTGTTCACTTCCGACCATATTTGTTAAAATATAACCTCTTTTTTTCATAGCTTCAACAACTTCGGCAGATTTTTCCACATATTCTTGATCCATATTTTCCTCATCTACGGAACATATATAACCTTCTTCTTTTCTAACTTTCTTTTTGATTTTTTCAATACTATTATATTTTCTTAAAATTGTTTTAACTCCTTTATCCAAAAAATTATTTCTCAAGAAGAAAATATATTTACTATCTCTTTTTAAGTGATAATGATTTTTATTACCAGTAGTACTAAATACTAAAAATTCTGGATCAATAATATGATAAATATTTCTCATTTTTTCATCATACACATCTAAAATACAATCAGAATCCTCGTCATTCTTAAAATCCATTACAATAATTTCTTCATTTTTTAACGAAGTAAAAAAATCTTTACCAAAGAAATATTTTTTCCAACCAGAAAAATTAGCAATTTTAATATTAGAATTAGCTGAAATATCCCATTCTAAATGATATTTTAAATTAATATCTTTATTAATTTCTAACCATTCTCCCGTAGAATAATCTTTATCAAAATATTTTTTATATATTACGTAGAGAGTGATTACAAGAATGATAGAAGTTATATAATACTCAAACATTTTTGATATATAAAAAATTGGAATACTAAAAAAGAATGTCAAAATCTAGAAAAAAAGGTCAAAAATTACAACCTATTATAGAGGACGAATCTACCGAATCGGAAAATATAGTAGTAAGTGATGATGAAACATTATTAGAAGGAGATTATGAAATAGTTATAGAAGAAACAGACGATGAATCAACTTCTACTGAACAATCGAGTTCTTCTTTTTCTAGCGAACTTAGATTAGTAGAAAATATTATTTTGAAAGGTGAAAAATATAACATATATCAGAAAGCAATCAAAACAGAAACACCTGAAAAATTTATTTTTAAAATAGATGAAAATTTGTTAAGTGCTAAGATTAAAATTTCTAACAGTATGTCTATCGTGGAAAATTATGATTTTTTCTATACCAGAGGAATTAAAATCCAGCCTACAGATTTTGTTATGTTGTTCTATATAGCTAATAAGAATAGAGACAAAGAATACTTAATTGAAAATTTTAACATGTTCAAAGACTTATCGAATAAAAAAGAACCTTATTTTATAGAAGCTTTTGATGATTATGCTAAAAAATTTGAAAATTATTATAAATTTTTAATGGATAAGACTAAACAAGATTTTAAAAATTTTGAAAAATTTTATTCCAAGATAGATTCGTTAAAATCTTCTCAAGATATTAATAAGTTAACTGATTCTTTTACCGAAGATACAACAGAAATAGAGATTCTAATATCTGACGATAATTATCCTTTTAATATTGAAAACGGAAAGTTAATTTTTGATAATTTTGAAGTATCTGAAAAATTTCCATTTATCCGTCTTAATATTAAAGGAGAAATTTTATATAAAGTTTATACCCAAGCTAATAATAACGAAACATATATTGAAGAAAACGATGAACTGGAATTCCAAGATAATATTATTTATATTTTCTACAATATTGTTATTAATAACAAACTTTACAATAATAAGCTAACTATAAATTTAGAAACAAGCAAAATGTTGTTAGAATACCCAAGCGAAGGATTATCTATTATTAAAGAGAATATTACTAACTTTTTCCCTAGTATTAAATTCATTTCCACCGAAGAAAAAAATATGACAGGACAATTTGAAATTACATTTAAAAATTATAATGAAACCAAATTATATTATCTGACATTATTTGACCCAATTTTTTCAGAATTTCTTTTTATTAGAGAAGTAGCTACACCAAGGTCATTAAAAGAAAATCTAAAAATTTACTATGTTGGAACAGAAGAAACGAGAACTTATACAAACTATTCTATTTATTTTAATCTAAATAAGTTACAAGGTGATAATTATATTGTTAATTTTTCTTCTAAAAAACATTCTCCTCAATTAATCAAAGAGTTTATGGTTGTCTTGTCCAAATTAATAAGTCATTATAAAGACCAAGATTCTAGCAGTATGTTATATTATGATATTATTACTAAACCATACACCGGAATAGATGGAGAAGGTTTGGGAGGAAAAGAAGAAGATAGAATTATTTCAGAAAAACAAAAAGCTAAGAAAAAGATAGATTCATTAATTGTAAAAAATAAAAAATTATTTTCTAAAAACTTTTATGCAAGAAGTTGTACATGTCAAAAACAACCTATTATTGTACCAGAAGAAGATGTTGAAGATTGGAAAAAGTATACTTACGATGGAAAAAAGAGAAATGTAGTTTTATTCCCTCCTAAGGATTCAACTCATCGTGCAGCTAAACATTATTATACTTGTCCTGATGACGAATACCAGACTCTAACTTTGAGACAAAATCCGGATCCTTCTTCCGAATATCCATTAATTCCATGTTGTAATATCTCTAATTTCCCAGAAGATTTATATAGAGATTATGATGAAATTAGAAAAAATTCTAATAGATATTGGTTAATGAGAGAAGAGTACAGAGGAAAAGGAAAAGGAATTTTAAAAACCACAAAGGTTTTGAGTATTGATAGATTAGGTTATTTGCCAGATTTTGTGGAAAATACATTGAGAGAAATAGATAATAGAAGATTTATTAGAGAAGGTGTTGCTAAAAATAGTAAATCTTCTTTGCTTCACATTATGTTAAAAGTTTACCCAGATATTGAAAAAATGGTTTCTATTGAAAACGAAAAGACTAATACTGAATTCACAGATATTATGAGAAACTATAAAAAATATAATGAATTTGAAACTGTGAGTGAAAAAAATAATTATATTTTTAGATTAAGATTTGGTATTGCTAAAAGTTTTTTGATAAAACAAATTTCTTCACAAGAGACATATCAGTTTACCAAAGAAGAAGTTTTTGAAATGTTTGCTTCTTCAAAAAAGACATTAGAATCTGAATATTTTTATAAAGTACTTGAGCTAATATTTTGTGTTAATATATTTGTTTTTGTCTTTGATAAAGATAAAGAAAAAACCTATTTAGAAATTCCAAATAATAATAAATATCATGTTCGAGAAATAAGAGAAGATTTACCTTCTGTTATAGTTTTAAAACATTTGAGAAGAAATACCTTCAATGTCTATGAAGTAGTTAAGAGTGAAAAAGAAATGGAAGAAACAAAATCTTCTTATATTTTTTCTAATAAGTTTACAAAATATTTTAAAAATTATATATTAAATCGGTCTTATTTTACAGTTAATAGTAATAAAAAAGAAATTGTTGTCAGTGGAAAACAAGATTCGGAAATAATTGTTAGAAAGAATCCATTTAGCTATGTTAACTGGAACAAAATTTTGAAAGATTATTTAATAACTTCTCAGATGATTAATGCTAACGGAAGATGTTTTGCATTTACTTTTCAATACAAAAAAGATAAAGAAATGACTCTTTTTATAGAACCTACTTTCCCTTTTAATGTCAAAGAATCATATGAAACAGTAAAAGCTCCAAAGAAAGAAATAATCAAATTTTTCGGAGATAAATATTTAAAAGGAGAAGATGGTTTGTGGTTCCCGTTAAATGATTCTGAATATGGATTTTTTGTACCGTGCCAAGAATCATGCCAAGGAGGAAGAAAATGCAAAGAATATATTTTACTTTCTTGTAAGAATAATGTAGATAGAACTTATGAAAATATTAAAATATGTAAAAAGAATACAGTGATTTTCTTACAGTTAATTAGATGGTTATTTTTATTAGAAAATATAGATTACCAAGAATGGAGAGATAAGTATATTATTGAGGATAAAAAATTATCAGAAAATGTAATGTCGGAAAATTACTTAAATATTCCTTATCGTTTTCCTCAAACTATTAAAACGGTTGAAGAAGGTATTCAATATCTATCACAATATGTTTCTAGAATATTTAATAATGGAAAAATTTATTTATATCCTAAACTTTATCATTCGTTAGATAGAAATATGTTAAATTATTTAAAAAGATACGAAGGGTTAGAATTAATTAATAAAAGTGTAATTAGTAATATTTATAGAAATTTAGAAGATTATAAAATTCAAAAATTTAGTAAAATTATTTTAGGAGCAGAAAAATATAGAATATGGAAAAGTAAAACTTTACAAGAAGATACCAATAGAAACAATATTTACGAAGAAGAAGATATCTGTAAAGAATTTCCATTTATTTGGAGAAATAGTATTAATGGAGCTGTTTATTTTGTACAAAATAATAAAGAAAATTCTAAAATATGTTCTTTAATTAATTCACTTGTTTGGAGTATTGTTAAAGAGAATAGCGGATATAATCTAACTTTAACAAATATCTGGAATCTACTTTCTAAGATAAAAGACCAAATGATTGAAAAATATTTTGGTTGGAATTTAGAAAATCTTAGAGCATATGTGAAGGAAAAAACTTTGAAAGATATTTATTTTTTGACTGTTAAGGAATACCTCGATTTCTTACTACAAAACAGAATACCCTACCAAATAATGAAAGAGTATTCTTATATTATTTATTCAAAAGTTGGAAATAGAATTCTAGTAACAGAAAAATATATTATTGATAAGAGAAGTCCACTAGAATTATATAGATATAACGAAGGTGGATTTGCTTCATTATTAGATTTAGTATAAATAGAGAGATTAAATATATAAAAAATACAAATATTAATTTTAATATTTGTATTATAAAATGCTGACTTTAAGTGTTTTGAGAAACTTGAGAATAACATTTATTCTTCAATTCTTTTTCTTAGTCTATTCATTAGTTATTATTAGTATTTTTTATAATCAACTCAAGAAAGATACCAAAACAATTTCAGACAGTGAAGTTGACGGTACCGGAATAACAGCTTTTGTTGTTCTTGGTTTAGCTGTTCTCTTTTCATTTTATCAAGTTTATCATTCTTATTATTCCATGAAAGTAGTTATTTAAGTTACTCCGCGTAATCTAATTCATCTTTTGGAACTTCTTCAATTTCATCATAAACATCTTCTTCTTTTGGATCAAATCCATCATCATAATATTCACTTGTTCCAAAAGATTCATCTAGTGTAGATTCTGTACTTTCATCCCTGTTTTGATAAAAATCATTCAATAAAAATAAATACATGATAAAATCTTGTCTAAAATCATAAAACAATTTCTTGGAAAAAAGTTTCTTAAAAATATTAACTGAACTAGCCTGATTCAATACTTTTTCAAAATCTTCCTCAAAGTTTTTCTGAATTTCTTCAAAAGTAAATTCTTTTTCTTCAAAATAAAGATATGCTAGAACTAATAAATCTTTGTTAAGTTGGTAAATTTTCTTAATCCCCATCAATTCTCTTGATATTGTAACACTATTAGAAATACCAAATTTTTCAAAAGTTTCTAAGATAGTCTTGAATGTTTTCTCTTCGTCTGTTTGCTGACTTCTAAATTTTCTCCTATCTAAGAATTGTCCTGTTTTCTTTTCATCTTTTTTTTTATAATATACATCGGCTTGCAAATAACTCATTTTATTATATTCTTTCTTTTTCTTTTCTCTTTTCTCTCTATTCTTTCTTTTTCTTTTCTCTTTTCTCTCTATTCTTTCTTTTTCTTTTCTCTCTATATATTATTTGAGAAAAAGAAAAATGATTAGTTATTATAAATGTTTTTATAACAAAAATGACAGATTTTAAAAGTTCGGAAAGTATGAAAAAAGCATTAAAATTCTATAGCTTGCCAAACGATACCTGTTCTTGCAGAGATGAGAATGAAGATAGTACTAAGATTGCTAAACATTTTCGAAAATATTATAATGAACTAAAAAAAGGAAAAAACGGAGCAGAAATATTAACAGAATTTGGTATTTTAAAAACATGTTGTCGGTTAAAATATCAGCTTCTAGCTGTTGAACCAATGATAGACCGGTCAAGTGAAAGATTTGTTGACATGACCAAAAAAAGAATGCAAAAATTAAATACTAGGATTTTAGAACCATCTATTCCTCCTCCTGACTTTCCTTCTTTCTTTTAATATTATATATATATATAATATTACTATTTGAAAACATCATTATACATTTGTATCCATTTTCCTCTTCCTCCTTCTGCTAATTCCCACCAAACCCATTCGAAATCTTCTGTTTGTGAATCTGGAGGTTTTTCTAATTTTTTAATAGTAGAATGGAAATCTCCGTTTTCATCACGATAATAACATCCCTCATAAAAAGCTTCTTCCCTTTTTCTTTTCGTAGGAGGGGATAAGTTGTATGGAATATTGATAACACCTTTCAAGAATCCTTCCATCATATATTTATTTTATTTTCTTATTATTTTGTCAATTTTGTTCTCTTTTCTATATATTTCTTAATTTTGTTCTCTTTATATCACAGTATTATAATAATTAAACCATATATTTGTCATAGAATTCACATGCTTTGGGATATAAAAAATTATGCCAGTAATCATAATCTACTTTAACTTTCTGGTAAAACATCTTTTTTTCTTCTATCGAGTATACACAAAATATCATCCATTTCCTTCCTGTTATTACTCCATTTCCAATAATCTGGTCATACTGAGACTTCCAAATATGTTTTATTTCATCTTCTTTAGCATCTCCTTTTTCTCTTCGTTCCAGAAAATTTTTAATAGGTCCATACATTTTTGCTGGGCATTTAATTTCAATTCCAACATCGTCGTTAATAATTCCATCTAAAGAAGCACCAAAACGAGGGTCTTTTTTCCAAATAGCAAATCCGGTCTCTTTAATTTCTACTCCAAGTTTTTTGGCCAAAGCGTCTCTGACTAAGGGTTCGTACTGATTTCCTAAATCCATTCTTTTTTTGGCTTCATCGGAAAAATCTTCTTTCAAAAGACCTCGAAAACATTTTCCCAAATCTTCATGTGACAGAGTACAGTAGGGTGCATGACCAACAATTTTACCAATATTTGACATGGTAATTCTACCTTTTCTCATATAAAGCCAATCTTTGCTTCCTTGAGTGACATCAACCAAATAATAACATCCGCAATCTTTCATTTTACTAAATTTTATTAGTTATGGTATCATTTCTTTTTTTCAGTTTGATATAGAATATAGCAAAATTGAAAAATAAAAAAAAGATATAGTAATAAATCACCTGATATGGATAGAAACAAGTATCTTGT
>Ga0208645_1002665_pt1 | contig 13975 bp, 24 predicted proteins | sample VirMetDEL_Sep_01_FD_184519 | JGI IMG/M metagenome (GOLD analysis project Ga0208645, IMG submission 184519) | Aqueous microbial communities from the Delaware River and Bay under freshwater to marine salinity gradient to study organic matter... | ecosystem: Environmental > Aquatic > Marine >... | reverse complement strand
ACTGCTGCACCACTTCCAGCACCATCAAGATATACTGCTTTTGTATCTCCAGGAGGTATAGTTACATTAGCTCCAGACCCTTGACTTATTATAATATTTTGTGATCCACTTGTACCATTTTCTATAAATTGCATACGCTTCATATCATTAGGTGCTATTGTAATTGTACAAGCACTATCTAATGTACCAGTGTATTTAAGATACATGGCTCTCGCACCATTATTTGATCCTGAACCATCACTAGCTCCATCTGCTACTGTACTTGTATGAGTATCAGCATTTGTCGTTATGGCTTCTGTGCCAAAACCAAGTGCTTCACCAATCAGTTCTAGGTTTGTGTTAGTGACTGTACCCCATGTACCACTAGCATCACCAGTAGCCATTTCGTTAAGTCTAAGGTTATTGACGTATGAACTAGCCATTTATTTAACTCCTAATCTATTCTTATTATTCCTGAAGTCCCTGCTGCTGGTAACACAATTTCAAATGTACCTCCTGCGACTGTGAAATCTCCACCAAATGCTAAAACTGCTATTGCTTTATCACCATTTGTATCATTGTATATTAAAGCACCATTTGCAGTAAAACTTGCAGAAGTCCATGTGGGATTAGCACAATCAAAGTGAGCAGTTGTTCCTGTTGTTGTAACTGCTTTACTAGTTAGTGTTTCACCACCTGCAGTATAACCAGTTCCACTTATTTCATTTGATGTTGAGTAAGCAGTCGTTCCAGCTCCTAAACTAGCTGAACTTGTGTACAGTGCTATTTTCAGTGTGTCTTCTATTAAGTCGTGTCCTTCATCTAATAATTCAACTTTAAAAGATGTACACATTGCTTGTGATATTGACATTTATTTTCTCCTTATATTCCTGCGTTATACTCTGCTGTGTAATTTCTTCCCATCTCCTGCTGAAACAATGCTATAGCTTCATCAAACTGAGCTTTGTACAAGTTTAGCGTTTCTGCAGCCTTAAGAAAAGCAGAAGTTTCATAAAGTGATGCAGCAAGCAAAACATTCTCTGCATTATCACCGATCCAAGAGTTTGCATTTGACGAAGATAAACCTGTTTCTGGAGCAGCAAAATCAACCTGAAATGCTAAAGTAGCACTTGGTGTAGGACCTAATGTAACCACAATACCACTAGTTCCTGCACTTTTAGTTGAGTACATAGTTGGCTGTCCTGTTGTCGAGGAGTTAGGATGCATATCTCTTAAATAACTGTCAACTCTATGATCTAAAAAAGATACATTACTACTACTATCAGTTATAGAAACTTGTCTAATCATCCTTGCATTTGCAACTGTATAATCGTCTGTACCTACAACTAAAGTGCCTGTTGTTATCTGTCTAAAGCAAGGCAAACTTGGCAATCTTTGAAATATCATTGATTCTGCTTGTGCTATTATATCATTAATAGAATTAGATAGCTCTGTGCTATCATCTTCCATAAAGTTTTGTATCTGTGAAACTAAGCTAGTATAATTCATTTATTGACCCCATGTACTTTCGCCCCAGTCACCACCACCAAATCCTAGCTCACCTATGTTGATACTAACAGATCCAATTGCACCAGTTCCAGCCAATCCACTTTCTGTGAGAGATGCTTTAGGTATTTCTGTGCCAATAGCACCAGTTCCTGCTAGACCAGTTTCTAGTAGTGCAATCCTGACAGAAGCACCATCTGTAACACCAATGCCACCCAATGTAGCAGTACCACTTACACCAGTTACATCCCTTTTGCCAGTAGGCTCAATAGAACCTATAGCACCAGTTCCAGCAACACCAGTTTCTGTTAAGGTTGATTTAAAGTTAAGAGTTCCTAATGCTCCAGTGCCACTAACTCCAGTAACATCTTGAGAATGATCTAATCTTATTGTAAATGTGCCTATAGCACCTAAACCTTTAATGCCAATGCCTTTTTGTGCATTTTCAATTTTACTTGCAAAAATATCTGTATTGAATCCAACTACAAAACTAACATTCTCTGGATCATTGTCTGGTCTTGGTTGGAATAATGCAGTTGCATCAATAACATTTTTGGCTGGTGTTAGTTGTGGATGTTTAGGATCAAACTCGCTTGGTTCAACTCTAAAATTATCATAAGTGGTTTTTAAGTCTGTATAATTGACCTTAAAGCCACTTATGTCGCTTATTGCTTTTGATTTTTTTCCACTTGCGTATCTTGCCATTATGTTAAGTTCAATGCTGTTGGTTGTACTCTTAGACTTACACCATCATTATCGCTTTGTGCTGCAAAACTAAATGCTCTCTCATACATCTCATTTAATAGCTGAAACTTTTCTGGTGCATATTTCATAGATAGTTTTGATGCTAATCCTGCACAAATGGTGTCACTCCATCTATAAGGTATATCTGTGTCTTGATTTGAAGCATTTACATCCTCTTGCTGGTTCATTGCCCAATATACTAGAGATAATGTAGAGGTGTTAGGAACTGACCAGAAGTATATAACAGGTGTGTATTGCCTATCTATCATATATTGACTTGGCTTACCAGCATTTGTTTTATCTGGTATTTGATTATATTCTTGTATTGTGACTCTATTAATAATTTGGTCTACACCAGATGTACTATCTCTTATGACTGCATCTAATATATCTATAGTGCCTACTGGCAGAGTATAGTTAGTTGTGCCATTGACAAGTGTCAAAGTGTTTTGTGTTACAGTCCAGTAATTAATACCACGATTTGCAAATTCTGAGAATAATAAATTAATGCTTCTTCTTGCAGATCGTGCATGATCGCCAGTTCTTGTCTGTGGATCAATCCCACATCTCTCAAATGATTCTGCTATAATTTCCTCAACATTAGGTCTAAATGCTACTGTTCCAGATGTTGCCATTGTTTTACCTTATGCAAAAAAGATGTTTGCTAATACAACTGTTGCGACTGTATATCCAACAGTCAAACCACTAGAAAATAAAAGTCCCTCATCTGGAATTGTATTATCTATAGTTGTATTATCAGTCCCAAGTGTTTGTGCTTTAAAAATAATTGTACCACTTTCAGGTGTTCCATTGTGAAAGTTGACCAAACCTGCTGTTCCTGCAGATACAATAGAATAACCTTTCATTCTAGTTCGATTACCACCTGCTACTGCACTTGCACATAATGAGCCAGAACCTACTGTAATGTTTGCTGCATATTGAGCAGAACATTCTACAGCACTAACTGTTAAAAATAATTTAGTTCCTGCTACTGCTTCTGCTGAGCCTGTTGATGTTATAACTTCAGTCATAGCATTACCAAAAACATCTGTACCAGTTATTGTGCAAGTCTTAGCATTATCACCAGTACCACTAGTTGTTACAGTCACATTTCTAGCACCCCCACCCAAAAAGGTAGTTTCTGCCATTGTTGCTGAAGTGTTTGGTCTTGCTGCAGTTACAAGCCTATCTGGGTCTGCTGCATTTTCATCAGCAATAAATCCGACTTGTACGTCACTTTGAATGCTCATTTAATTCTCCTTATGAAAGTGGGGGAAATTAATCCCCCATTAAATTATGCAATCTGCACATACTCAATGATGAAAGTAAATGATCCAGCAGTTGTCGCATCAACTGTGTTCGTTATATTACAGAAAATAGTTCTTTCAGCAGAGGTGTATTGAGCAGACACTGGAGCAGTTGTTGCACTCTGTGTTGTTGCAACGAGTGTAGTTGTGGTTACATTTCCTACAACGACAGTTGTTCCACCATCAAGAATCTCATCAGTTACTGCTGCAACAATTTGAGCACCAGAAGACGATGTTCCAACTTCATATCCAATATCACCAGTTCCAATAACTGGAGCAGTGGCACAAAATATTTTTATGTCAGTAATTATTGTGTTAGCTGGTTGGGTAAACTGACCAATAGCTGGACTATCCCCTGCAGTAGTGTTTACAGTCACACCAGTTGCAAAGCCAACGTGCTTTACATATTTGTTTGTTACAATACCTGTTGAAGCAATAGAAGCAACATCAGTATATGCACCTGTTGTAGCATTTTTAGAAACAACTTTAAATCCGTTTTCAGAGCGGACTGCTCCTGTAAATGTAGTATTAGCCATATCAATCTCCTTGTCTTGGCAAGTGTCTGCTTTCGCAGTCAAGGTTTATGTTTAGGAGAGGAGTTATCCCCTCTCCTATATTAGTTTTTATGCAGCACCTTCTGTACCAAAGACTCCACGCCAGTCAGTAAAACCGAAAGAATATCTTTCTCTTACTTTGTAACGTACATTTCCTGTTTCAAAATCACCTTCCATGCCTTTTTTCATAGGACTTCTTTGGAACATTTTTAATCCATCAGGAACATCAGTCTTAATAAAGAATGCATCTGAATCTGTAAGACGTCTCATTACATGATATCCTTGAGGTAGATAACCACCTGATTTGATAGCATTTAAATCGTTGTCTGCAGTTCCAGTTCTTAACTGACTTTCAAGCAATCTTTCTGCAACGAAAGAATATGCAGTAGGAATAATTAACATTGTTCCTTGTGCTGCGATCCTAAGACCACGATCATCTTTCATATCAGCAATATTAATCAGAATACTTTCTAATGAAGTTTCAGATAAATCTGCTGCAGTTGCCAAAGTATTACTTTGATTTCCATTTTGAGTCGGATGGGCTGTACTTAATAAAGATACACCATCACCACCAGTTGTACTTGTCGAGTTATTTAAAACATTTGCTGCTTTGATTTCTTTAGTAGAAGCCATAGATCTAGCAAGTGCCTTTGTATAACGTGAAGCAAGAGATCCATAAAGACCATCCTCCTCAGCTTCTTCTGTAACAGAAAATGCTAAAGCGATAGTTTCATGTTGATATCTTGAAGTAAACTGTTGAGATGCTGAGTCATAAGAAACTCCAGATCCTTCATCTTTAGTTGGAGCAATACCAAAACCTGTTAGCAATACATCTTCTTCAAATGCTTTTTGAGAAGTGTTGCTTTCAAATACTGGTGTGTACTCTGGTGGATACGATGCGTATTCTAAGCCGAACAAGGTGTTTAATCCTGGCTCAAGCAGTTTAGCGAATTGTGCTCTATTCATTGCCATTTATAAATCTCCCTATATTCCAGCACTATCTTTGAGCAGATGCTCATTGATAAGTACTTCCATTATTGCATTTGCACCAAAGGCATTATCTGCAGTTTCATAAAGACCAAGAATTTTACAACTGGCAGTTCCTGCTGCCATAGTTCCTGATAATTCAAAACCCGATTGACCTGTAGTAGTAGAACCAGCACCAGCAACAAGGTCACAACAGTTTCCTATGTTTGTCTGTGCAGTAGTTCCTGCGGATTGTGCTTTAAACACTGTATATGGATCATCGTACACATATGCAATTATATCAGTTGCAACTGTGCCTGATGGCCAATATTGTGAATAAACATAAGAGCCATCTGCTGCAGTATATGATACTCCTGCGAAAACACCTATATTATTAACCTCTGTTGCAGTGTGAGGTGTAATAACCCCAGCTGCAATGATTATGACTACATCTCCTGTGAAGATGTTTTCAGCTAATCCTGAAGCAATAGTATATTTATTAGCACGAGAGTAACCATTACCACTTAGATGACGGATGGGTGCTAACCCAAAAGCAGCATCAACATTTGCCATTTTTTCTTCCTTCTAAGTTTGGTTAATCTTCCATGGCAGACATTTGCCTACCACCACTCACTGAACTCTTTCTGTCTTGAAAGATTGGTTGTCCAGTTTTTCGTCCTAACGCATCAAGGTCTCCTGCGAGTGATTCGTTTTGCTCCACGCTCTTGTTAGAATAATAAGCCTTCATTTGCTTATGTTTTTCTTCAGGCATTTCACAGAGCAACATTCCTTCAATCCCAATACAACCTTCCCACTGTCCATGATTAATAGTCGGAAACAACTTACTTTTCACAGTACTAGCAGGGCGAGCTTCCCACCCTTCGCGCATTCTTTTAAATACGTTGTCAGGTGTGTCCTTCCCCTGAATCGAGGTAGCAACCCATCGTTGAACAAATCCAGATCTTGGCTCTGGTGCATCCAACAATGCTGGTGGTGTCCAATTAGTTTGAGGTCTTGACTCCTCATCTCGAACACTTTCTCTTACTTCACTCGCACGAACATTTCTTTTCTCAGTCATGATTAACTCCTTTGACTTTTCTGTATTTCAGAAGCATATTTTTTAAGACCTGCCTCATCATTAATTCCAAGCTCTCTCGCCATTCGTAACTGATCCTGTGTCATGCGAACTCTGTTACCTTTATAAGTAGAGCCACCTGCAGTTGGTGATACTGGTTGTCTGCTTTTTACTCTGGTCTTAGTCTGGTCACTCCCTGATATTAACTCGGGAAACATTTTTTGTAAACGATTATTTAAATTAATGTAATAATCTTCTGAATTCTTATCGTGTCCCTCTAAATCAAGTTGTACATCTATTGCTCTTGCTGCAGCAGTTTCTCTTTCATATCCTTTAGAGTTAAACCAATTATTTTTCTGCCACCAGTCCATAGCTTTTGGTGGAGCTGGATTTGTAGCAGTTTGCTGAGCACGACCAACTGTTGGTGAAACTGCCTGAGTTTGCTGCATTTGTTTCTGAAGTTCAGACATCCTAATTGCAGCACGCATATCAGCTAACTGCTCAGAGAAATTTACTTGAGCATCAGTGTCACCTTCTTCAAATGCTTTGTGTAATGCTTTTTTAGTTAAATCATAATTATTCTGAAATTCATTCTGTGCTTGAGTTTCAGAGCCTTTTTCAAGACGATCAAGTCTAGCTTTAAGTTGAGCAGTTTCCTCTTGAGCTCTTTTTGTTTCAAGCTCTGCTGATCTTCTTTGTTCAGTAATTTTATTTATTCTTGCCTGAACTCTTTTGCTAAGGTCAATATCAGGAACTTGTTCTTTAGAATCCTCTTTTGATTCTACTTGTTCTGTTTGTTCTTCAGCAATCTCGATCTCGAAATCATCACCAGACTTTTTCTTGGTTTCTTCGATCTCTTTATTTATTTCATCCAATACTGGATTCTTTTCTTCTTCCATGGTTGCGTCTCCAAGTTATTCGCTAATTATAAATATGCTGTTACTTCTACACCTTCAGGCAAGATAGATGTTATCTCGTCATCGTTGAGTAAAAGAAACCTCACACCATTGATTACTAATTTTTGACCAGCATATTTTCCATATGTAACTCTGTCCCCAGCTTTAGGTATGACAGATTGCTTCCATCTATCACCAGTGTTTCTATCTCGATATGCTAATTCTCCAACTCCAGCAACTTGACCATGAGCAGTTAAATATGCTTCATTGTCTTTAGCTTGTGTCGGTAACAATATGCCACCTTTAGTCTGTTGCTTGATTTGATTTGGTTGTATAAGTATTTTCCAACCCATAGGAACAGGCAACTGATGTTGCCCGATTGTAGATTTAGACTCTTCGTCAGTATAAATCTTTGCTACTTCATGTTGATGAGGCATGTCTATTCATCTCCTTCGTCTAGTTTGTTTAATGTTTCATCGATAATGGCACAAGCATCTTCTAATCCTTGAGCTATACCAACGTCTTTTTGATATAATTGAAAATCAGATATTCGACCTTCAATCATCTTCTCTGCTATTGCAGATTTCTTCTCCCTCAGATTTAGCTTTATCTTCTTCAGGAGTTCTATTGTGTTCATCTAGCTTTACCTCTCCTGTCATTGATACGCCAGTTACATAGACTTGTACGTCTTTACTATTTTTTTCCATATTTCTTAATCTTTTTTTTGCCTTTAATTTTCTTAATTTTTGGCTTAACCATCTTTGATTTACCATATTTCATTTTTCTACCTCCTTTAGATATTAATGATGAGAATTGCGTTCTATTCATTTTAAGTAATTCCTATCAATTAGTAAATATTATTCTTCAGGCAACTGGCTTAATGCACCTTTTGTTGCTATACCACCAACACTTAAAAACTTTATTATATCACCTAATGTACCAACATTTTGAGGTTCTGGATCGTTAGACAATGGACCCTCACGCATCTCGCTATAAATTTTTGTATCTTTTGGAAGATTTAAAAACTGATCGACATCTGGTTTATAAGTTACTATGTCTCCTCTGTATGTAGATGGTAAAACCTCAACTAAAGATTTATCATATCCTAAATTTTTCAATGCTCTGTTTCTGTGACGACCTTCATGAAATCTTGCCTGTAGCAATTTATTATCTATATTTTCTAAACCAAGCTCTGGGACTCCAGAGCCTGTTGCATCTCCTAATAATATTTTATTTCTTATAAGATCTTCTATTTCTTTGACATTTTTATTTACAAGACCCATAGAATAATCATAGCCAAACTTTCTCTCAACAGAATTAAGAGGAGCATCATCAGGCAATGGTGCTGCAATCTTTCTAAAATCAGCAGGATTAATTAAACCCATAGCAGTTTCTCCTGATTGAGCTCTTTTAAGACCACTGTATAAATCTTTTGCTTCAATCATATCAAAAAACTCTGGAGCTTTTTCCTCAAGACTTTTAGCTTTTTCACCAGCTTCTTCTATTAAAGACTCTGGATCTTTACCAGCAGAATACTTTGGTGGCTTAGAAAAACGATCTATAAGATTAGGTTGCATCTTACGAGCAAGACTCTCAAACCAGCTTGTTAACATAGGCGATAATATTTTTGATGATGCTGCCATTATTTAGCGACTTTTGTTAAATCTTCTATTAATATATCTGTAATGTTCTCTTTAAAAAAATCAGTTCCTGTTGCTTCATAGTGTTTATCATAATGAATAGAATCAATAAGATTCCCTATCTCTTCTAACATTTTATCATTTGCTTTTAAAAAATCTCCATCGAAATCTTTTAAATATGATTTAGCATCTGGCATCATTAGATTATCCATTACACCACTATCTAGCCATTCAAAAAGTTTTTTTGAAGAGGAGAAATATTTTTTTAATTTGAGTGGATTTAATTCTTCAATATCGTTAGGAAAGTCTTTTTTTATTGATTCAATGATTTTAGAATTATCAACTGGAATAGCTTTATCAGTAATTTTCTTAACAGGAATTTCACTTAATGCTCCTGCGACTAATGGTGCTGCTGCGATAGTTGTCATCGCTTTTCTTTTACTCATATCAACTGGTGCATCTGATACAGCTTTATTACCTATATTTTTTAAGAGTCCTCTTAATTGTTTAGTCATGATTTTAGTTACTGGGAATGCTTCAACTGCACTTAGACCAAGACCGACTGTTGGAGCAATATAATCTATTGGCTTTTCTGCAGCTTGAAACTGATCGACTGCTTCATCAACACCATAAACTAATCCAGCAGGAGTAAAATCTAAGACTCCCAAGCTCTGACCAATATCATCCATATCTGTACGACCTGTAAAATCTCTTGCAAATCTTAGAGCATTAGCATCTGACATACCTAATCCTGACAATGCTCCTGTTAAATATTTAGTTGATGTATCTCTTAGTGTATCATCGCTGAACTTATAACTTCGATCAGAAGCTGCAGTTGGTAACTGATTTAACATCTCCATTTCAGCCATTAGACTTGACCACCACTTAATTCTTTAACTAATATATTTAGAGTTTCTGTAAAACCTTTATCCAGTTTCTTTGCTGCAGTGGCAAACTTTTTAGGACTTACTTCATCAGAAGTTAATCCTCTGCGTTCAAGGAAACTCTTTGCTGCTCTTATTTCTGCATTTGCAACCTTTTTTACTTTTGCACTAGCCATATCACCATGCCTTACAAGACCAATATCTTGCCTTTGTTTTTGGTCCAGGAGTATCACAATTATGTCTTGCTCTAAAATTGCTCCTGCGACCTTTTTGATTCTTTTTAATTCTCATATTAGGATCACCAAATGTAACTCGTTTAACCTTATCTCCATCGCTTACATAAACAACAGACTTCTTTTTACCATAAGAAGTTTCACCTTTACCAATGCGTCTAGGTTTATTAAGTGTAACCTTTTTGCCTTTAAATGTTGCCATTAAGCATTAGCCACTTTCTTAGCTGTTGCTGATAAATCTTTTTTATGCACTAAAAACTTACTTGATGCTGTATGAGTTTTACCAGACATAACTCTGCCTTTTGCATCTTTATGTGTAGCACCTTTATGCTCTTTACCATTCTTAAAATAATGTTTTACACCTTTTGCCATTTTGCACTCCTATGCTTTTTTTGTTTTCTTTTTTCCTTTTAGTAGATCTGCGTCTGCTTTTCTTGCACCACCTTTACCAGTGACAAAAGATTTAACTCTGCCCATAGCCCAAGCATTGGCTGATGTCTTTGGTCTACTTCCTGATGAATAATATGCACCAAGTCCTCTTTTGTATACCTTATCTAATTTTTCTTTTGAGAAACGACTCGCTCCAGGAATGCCTGCATATTTGCCACCTTTTTTCTTTTTAGTTTCTGCCATTATGATTTGCTCCTTTTTTTACTTATTCTGTCCATCATAGCAGGTGTTAACTTGCCCTCGCGATATAGTTTTGCAGTCCTTTTAATTTCTTTTTCCCTTGCCTTTGGATTCTTTGCACCAGCAACATATTTCTTTGGTACACCTTTTTTAGTCTTAGGAACTTTTTTAAACTTTCTTTTTGACACTTTTCTTTGCCCTTTTAAATGCTGATGCTTTTGGTGCACCTTTCGCACCTTTTTTACGCATCTTCTCTTTTGATCCTGCTTTTATTCTTTTACGTTTAGCATGTATGTTTGCATATAATGACATTATGCTTTCCTAGTCTTTTTCTTTTTCTTTTTTAGACTAGCAAGTTTTTTAAGATCTGCTCCAGTAATTTTTTTCTTATTACCAGCCATTGCTGCCAACTTCTTTTGCTTTGGGGAATATTTACTAAATGGCATAATTACATACTAACTTTCGGACCACCATGACCAAGTATCTCGTCCATGATACCACGCATGTCGCCACTATCAACTTTCATTACTTTAACTTTAACATCACCATCCATATGTTCTTCTTCAGATTCTTCTTCCTCTGGCATAATCATTTCTTGATGACATAATAATAAAAAGTTTACAACCTGCTGATCAGTTAGTTCTAGTCCAGGAGCATCATGAGGAAAGCCCATCTTCTCCATAAACAATGCTGCATTGTCTTCCATATTCTCTACATTGATTTCTGCCATTTGAATCTCCTTTTAAAAATTTGACCAAGAGCATAGCAAACTCCTTCGCCAATCGTTTTAAGTATTTTAACAGGTTTATTATTTCTGCCTTTTTTACCTTTTGATAAGTCATAAGCCATTTGATAAGCCCAAGCCAATGCTAATGGTTTTACAATCTTATATGTTAAACCTTTTTTTCTAATTTGTTTAGCTAAAAATTTCCCCCAAAGCTCATATCCTCTATAAACTGCTGGATCAACACGTTTACCATATATCTGATCATATTTGTATATATATGTTTTCATATCACCCATTTCATATAATGCTGTGCATATGTATGTTCCACCACCACCACCAGTTCCAGAACTTTGTGCATCGTCAGCATAACTTTGATTACTAACACTTACACCAGTAGAACCAGTAGATTCTGGATCTGATGTATCCACTCCTTCTGTTGGTGAAAAATTAGTAATGCCAGTATAACTTGCACCTTTACCACCACCAAGACCTGTAACACCACTTGTAGTATCAATGCCACTAAACATATCGTCTACTTGTTGTTGGGTCATAACATCAGCCACTTGCCCAGTTGTATTTATACCACCGAGTCCAGCATCAGGATCAGTTTTACCAAATGGAGTTAAACCTTGTATGGATACAGTATTTGGCGTATAGCCTGACATTGGGTTTAGTCCAACATTGTAAGCAGTCATCTTGCCATATTGCATACCAAAGTTCTGAGCTTCTCTTGTAGATACTTTGTTATCTTTGTTAGTGTCAGCAATACCTCTGGCAGTGTCCAGCGATGTAGTTCCTAAGCCCATGATTCCTTTGGCTGTATCTGTAAGTCCTATATTCTGACCAAGTGCTTGTTGTGCTGCTTTTTCTGCATTATAAGAAGTATATGCATTCATCACTTGTGCAGGAACACCGAAAGGTGTAAATCCTAACATTGTATTCATCACTTGACCTCTGGTTACATCGAGTGGTCCTAGTGAAAAAGCTGGATTAGTTCTATCAAAACCAGATTTAAGAGAACCATATGCTTCTTTACTTAAACTGCCAAGAGCTCCTATATTTGCATTTGTCGCCATAAATACCTCTTATGTTGATGGAGCATTCGTTGGTGTTATTCTATCCATTGGATTGAATGTTCTGTCTTGCCCCATAGATTGTGGCATCATTGTTGGTCTTGGCATTGGCATCTGATTACCTGCAGGAACTCCTGATAATGCTCCCATGCCTCTATCTTCTCTGGATTTTGCAACTTGAGCTTGTAAAAATGCAGCCATATCTTTATCTGACATTGCACCTAATGCTCCCATGCCTCCAGCACTTGCAGCACCTTCTACTGCTCCACTAAAAGCACTTGGATTAACAGGACTAGTTTTCATTCTTGATATTTCATCCATTGCTTGTTCAGGTGTCATTCCCATAGAAACTAAATCCTTCATAGTTTCAAGATCAGCTATTGATTCTTTGATTGCAGCAATCTCTAATTCAGAAGTTGCTCCTGCTCCAGGACTTCTCATTCCAGGGGAAAGTCCTTTGTCAATATTCTCTAATAACATTTTCATCTCCATATCAGAAGTTGCTCCTGCTCCTGATGCCATTTTTAAATTTTCATTCATCATTGACATCTCTTTATCAGAAGTTGCTCCTTTTCCTAAAAGAGTTTGCATCTGTTGCATTATTTCTTCTTTACTAGCCATTTTTAATTATCTCCTGTTGCATTTTAATTTGATTTTTTTCTCGCTCTAGTTGTAGTTCTAATTCAAGTTTTTTAACTTTCGCTTCAAGGTCTGCTGCAAGTTTTGCTTGTTCAATTTGCAGATCTTGCTTAGCTTCTGCTTCGTTGATTGCAAGTTTTTGTTGAGCTTTGGCTTGATCTGCTTGAATCTGTGCTTGTGTCCTTGCTTGAAGTGCTTGTGCTTCAAGTGCTGCGAGTTGTTGTGCATATTGTAATGGATTCTGTTGTTGCTGCTGCTGTGCTAATGCAGCCAATGGTTTAATTGCAGCCATCTGAGGAGATTGTGCTACAACCTCTGCTGCTCTCTGACTTATTTGCATGTCGAGTTCTGGACTTATATTCTCAAACTTAAATTTAGGATCAAGCAGATTTGGCAATGGTGCTAATGAAACTCCTATACTTGCCTGCATTCTCTGGCGATATAATAATGCTATATGCTCAGCAACGTGTGCAATTAATATTGGTTGCATAGCTTTTGCTCCAGGATTCCCTGCAAGCGATGGGTCTGAAAGAAACTGTAAATGAACTGCGATATGAGATTCATGATCCTGCTCAGGAAAAGCTCTTATTGGTTTACCATACATCGTGCTAAGGTTTTCATCTATTGGATCGAGTCTTGCTGCTTCTTCTGGAGCTTTTAATATCTCATCAACATTATTTATTCTTATAGCTTCATACATTCTTTTGTATGCTTCATATTGATCATGTAGCTGAGGTGCTGCTTGGCTCATCTGTAATATTGCCTGAGCTTGTGCGATTCTTTGTGCAGTGCTAAATATGTTCGGATCACTAACAGGAATAATGTCTATACGATCATCAAAGTCTGCAGCATATATTATTCCTGTTGCACCAGCCATAGAGAAATTACCAGACTCAGGTAAGTAAATTGCATTTAATTTTGATAATAATTTAAACTCTTGACCTTGTGAATAATGCAATCTTTTGTGTATAGCTGAAAATGATTTACTGCCTTGTTCAATTAAAGCAACAGTTGAACCGACAGGTGCATTTGGATTTGCATCTCCGACGTTTAGATCTGCAGTGCTTGCGAATCTGCGACCAGCATCAGCTATTGCATTCATTAAATTAAACAATGTACCAC
>Ga0208645_1002664_pt1 | contig 13976 bp, 31 predicted proteins | sample VirMetDEL_Sep_01_FD_184519 | JGI IMG/M metagenome (GOLD analysis project Ga0208645, IMG submission 184519) | Aqueous microbial communities from the Delaware River and Bay under freshwater to marine salinity gradient to study organic matter... | ecosystem: Environmental > Aquatic > Marine >... | reverse complement strand
TATCTTTGCCTATTCTTATATTGGGTTACTCTGTTTTCTCTGACGACCCTGACATTCGTAATAAATTAGATTTATTTTTTCAGTATTTTAAAGATTTACCTTATTGGTATCAAGCTATTTTTATTGGAGTGGTTTCTGCGATCTATGGACTTAAAGGTGCAGACATCATGCGTAAGAAATAGTATAGTGTCCAAATGGACAAATTAAAAGTTGATGCTGTTATATGTAGTTTAGAAATTCAAGTTGAAGTCCATAATTCTGATTCAGGAAATTATGTTAATTTTCGTTTTATTGACACATATCCTCATTTTACTAAAGTAAATGAAATGATTTCAGAACTTGAAAAACGAAGTGATGTTGATTTAATTAATTACGAATACACCTACACAAAAGTAAATTCTAAAACAAATTTAAAATATTATGATGTAACTATAAACTAGGGCAGTAAAGAGAGAGCAAAACTACCCTAGCTATTTTAGGCTCAAAGATATTTATGGTCGTTTATATAAACCATAATTAAAAACACCTAAAATTCTTTTAACAAGCCACCAAGTCTCCCTGATGGCTCTATCTACTAGACTCATATATGGGGAGCAAATCAATATATCGTTAGTAGAATTCATTAAACCTTATTGTTCAAAGCTAAATCTCTTTTTAACTCTGATTGTTTTAAGCTGACATATCTATCTATATTGGTATATCTATATCTAGCTTTAATTAATTCTTTTTCAGCTTCAGCATATTGTTGAACTATATTTTTATAATCAGGGTCTATTCTTGCTTCATGCTCTGCCTCACTCATAGTCTTAACTAATTTTTTATGTTTAATCACACATGAAGAAAAAACTGCTTTTCTACCCTCATCTAAAATAATAGTTTTCTTTTGCCATTCAGCCCAATCATTAGAGGCATCTTCTAATTTTTTATATAATTGATCGCTTAAATTCATATCAATATAACTCCTAATACAAATCCTACTACAAAGCAAATCCATTCTCGTCTATAATGTAGTTCTAACACTTTTAAATCTGATTTTGATTTTCCAAAAATTAACATAATTATCTCCTTAGGGAAAAAGTAGCATTTCTTCTGCTTCTTGTTCTAATTGTTTTATTTGTTGTTTAAAGCTATGATTTTCTTTTTCAAGAGCATCTATCTTTTTATGTAAGTTTTTATTCTCCAAATACAAAGCCTGTATTTCCTCTAGCTTAATAGCGAAATCTTTTTTTAAGTTATAGAAATCGCTAATAAGTTTGTCTTGAGTTTTAGATAATTCAGACATTAAAATGGAATTTCATCGTCCATATCACTCATCTTCTCAACAGGCATAGCATGATCTGGTGCTGATGGTTGAGCCTGAGTCATTTGTTGCTCAGTATATCTAGGCATAGTTTGACCTACAGGCTTAAATCCATCTACATTCGGTTGAGGTTGATATGGTTTTACCATTACTAAAGAAAATACTAATTCAGTATTACCTTTATCGTATTGGTGTGGATTTTGTATTTCCTGAGTCTTAGCCATATATTTTAAAATATATCCTTTTTGAAAATAAGGTTTTACTTCAGGAAGATTACTCCAATCGTTAATTTCTGAAAGTGAGAATTTTCTTTTAGTCAAGCTACAAGTATATTTAACTTTACTTGCATCAGCACTATATTCATATTTAGGTGCTTGTTTTCCTGTTGGTTTAATTCTTACACTTAGGCCACAGAATGGCATATCATAGTTACTTTTTTGATACATTTGTTTTACCTTTTTTTAGTTGATTATATTTTCGTACTGACTCGTTAAACATTAACTCGGATTTATGACAACTTAATAATCCAAGAAATGCTTTTAAGTGTTCCTTTTTATATAAGATATGTCTAGCCTCGAAGTCGCCACTATCTTTAGGCAATCGAACTATATACATCTTATTGATCTTCTTTCCTGTTTGTTCTTCATAGGCCAACTTATATCCATGTAATTGATGAACCATATTTAGAAACAAACCCTTAGAAGTTTTTATATCTATGAGCCAAAGGTTATTGTCAGGGTCTTTAGCAATTAAATCTAAAGTTCCACAGAACCCTCGTTCAGAATATAAAACTTTTTCGGACTCAATAACTTTTAGTTTATGTTTTGTCCAAAACTTTTTAAACTTCTCAAAGCAACCTAATATTACAGGGTCACTTGGGTCAGTAAATTTTTCTCCTTTAAGCCACATCTCGCAAAACTTATGAACCATAGAGCCTATATTTAAAATATTATCTCCTTGTTTCTTTGCATTAGATTTAGCATTAGTAACTATCTTCTGTATCTGGTCTATAGGAATACCCTCTCGTTCCATTTCAGTTTTGATAGCATTTACTTGTTGGCTAATCTTCCAATTCTCTAACATTGGACTCGCTAACTTTCCAAGTAGTGTACTCATACCAACTACATATTCGTTGTTATGAATATAGACGTGTTTTTCTTCATTGAACTCAATCGTATGACCATGTTCTGTTTTATGAATTGCCATTATTCTCTCCCTTATATTGTTGTTTATTTTCTGCATTTGAAACACATATTCTATTATATTCTGGTAAATAGTATTCTGTAGTTTCTTTCTTAGCTTTACTTCTACTTAGTATTCTATTCATGGCTTTGATGCGTTTGCTTTTCCATGAATCTTTCTTTGAACGGATATACATTTATTCCTCTCTTTTTTTTTATTAATAATAATTCTCTATTTAATATCGGTTTTACCCAATAATCAATAGTTACATTAAAATATTGTGTTAAAGCTAATAACCTAATTGGATTCGCTAGATTCTGGCCTCTTTCATACTTTTGCACTTGTTGAAATGTAACGCCTATTGCCTTAGCAACTCTAGTTTGGGTTAGCTTATTAACCAATCTTATTTTCTTTAATTGTAACCCTATAATATTGGTAACAATTTTATCGTTATGGTCATCACTAATATTCCATTCTTCTAATAGATTATTAATTGAGATATTGATTTCTTCTACTGTGTTATTTGTTTTCATGTTTTCTCCTTTAATTTAAGACTTGATGGTTTCTACCTTGCATACATTTTCTATAAATATCTGCATATTGAGTTTCGGCTTTTGGACTTATTACCCAGAAACCAATATTACTAAAAAAGGTAGTGTTAGTTTTTGCTAGATGCTGACAATGTAAAATATCATTTGAAATCTCACTAGCATTAGATGTTTCAAATTTTGCTTTGCCTTTGGTATCTACAATCGGAGTATATGTACTGCAACTTTGTAATAGGGTGGCAAGTAGCCCACATAAAAGTATTGTTTTTTTCATATCGTTTTCCTTTTTTTTACTCTCTATAAAATTGGCTGATGATACTTCAAGTGATGAAGTTTAAAAGCCAAATTCTTCTGCTGTTCCTTGTTCTTTAACAACTTTTGTAACAAATCTTTCTCCATTTGTTTCTTCTTGTCTAGTTGTTCTTGAACCTTGAACATTTGTTTTGGGTTCATTGTTTTTCTCCAAATGACTTACTTGCTTTTGCAAATAAGTATCTACAGGATTAATCATATTAACTTCTTCCTGTAAATTCTGTAACTCCTCTAAGGTAGTTTGAGGGTTAATTATTCTTTGTAGTCTTTTAGACATTTCTTTTGTAAAAGTTGAGTTAGTTGGTATTCTCATTATTTTTTTCTCCAATATATTTCTGGTTTAGAAGAACCATAACTATACAGTAAAGTATAAATTCTGGTTTTAGTTTTGTATTGATGAATCCATGTAGTTGTCATTATATACTCCCCCCTGATAATTGTATTAAGCAACCTAACATGATTGCAGTTAAACAGAAAGCTGAAAAAATAAAACCTAAAGTGTAGTATGCTATTTTTTTCATTATGCCCCCTCTTTTATAATTCCAAGTTTTTGTAATCTATCAACATTAACTTTTATATCTTTACTTTCAATTGGTTTAACTTCTTCATCTTGTAACCAATTTATTTCAAAATCAATATCATTAGACATTGCATAATACTTATCTTTAAAATCATTTGAAAAATAATTAGTAAAACAAGTTCTATGTTCTACTTTTTCTAATTGTTCCATAAGGTCTTTAAGTTCCTCTAACAATTTTATTTTTTCTTTTAATGTTGGTTCGTTCATTCTCTCTCCTTGTTTGTTGTTAGTTAATTTATTTAACATACGATTAATCTACTAAATGGGTTGTAAATTGCAAATGTTATTTTTGGCGTAAAATATAGCTTATTTAAGCAATTTTAAATTATTTTTCGCATATTAGTTTTATTTCTTGTTTTTAAAACAAATCAGATATAAAAAACGAATCAATTAAAGATATGATTATAAATAAAAAATATGTTAGAGAGAATTGTCGAAAGACTAAGTATTTATTTTCATATCAAATACTAATAACTTGGTAACAAGTTCGGCTGACTCAGAGTCCTCTCTCTACTTTGGGTCGGCCACTAACAGGGAGAATAGAGATGAAGCAACTAGATATATTTGATACAGATTACGAGTCTTGTAATTACACCAAGACTAGCCAAGAAGCATTAGCCACAATAAAGCCTAAGATTAAAACTAAAAGAGAACAAGTTTATGATCTTATAAAATTAAACGCACTAACTAATTATGAAATATCAGATGAGTTAGATATGCCTTTAAGTTCTGTAACTGCTAGATGCCGAGAATTACAAGTTTTGAATTTGGTTGAGGACTCTGGTACAAGAAGAAAAACTAAATATGGAAAACAAGCAATCGTATGGCAAAGAAGAAAGTAGCATCAGCTAAAGAAAAAAAACACTTAGAGTTAGTTGCTAGTTTAAATTGTTTAATTTGTCAGCAACCAGCTATCTGTCATCACATAAGAAATCGTGGAGATGGTAAAGGTAATATTGGTTTTGGTAATAGAGCAAATCACTATGAAGTTATACCTTTGTGTCCAAGTCATCATGTTGGTGCTTTTAGTATTCATAACACCAAAAGACAATTTGAGGCTATGTATGGAACTGAGGCAGAATTATTACAAAGGACTCTAAAAGAAATTAAAAGTTTAGAACAAGTAAATGATTTTTTTAACCTAAAAGGAGAGAACAATGGCTGAAATGAGAGATGAACATTTTGAGGTTGTATCTAGTAATCGTGCTAGAGAATATGAGAAACAAAAAAAGACCACAAATATAATTAAGACTCTGTTAAATAGATATTCAAAAAAACAATTAATCGAGATGATCGAGAAAGAGAGCAAAAATGCAAAGTAGAAAGTCAGGATATTTTCTAGTTTATAGAGATGTTTGGAAACACCCTGTATTTAAAAATTTAATAGAGTCAGCTATTTGGCTTTACATGATTAGTTCTGCTAGTCACAAAGATAAGACAGCTAGATATTTAGATAACGAAATATTTATAAAACGAGGAGAGTTAATATTTCCTTTAAGAAAAAATGCTAAGATTTGGAATATACCTTATACAGCTATGCGAACTTTCATTTTAAGGTTGAAAAGACGAGGAATGATAAACCATCGACTCACCACATTGAAACCAACGAATGATTTTAAGTTTAGCAAAATAACTATAATTTCCGTGCTTAATTACGACAAGTTCCAATATGTTGAGCCTGTGGATAACCAACGACTCACCAACGACTCCGCGTATCTAATAAATAATACTAATACACTAATATCTAATATACAGGATAAGAAAAAAGATATTAGGTCTAGCAAGGAAGATTATAAGAAAATTGGGGAATGGGGAGAATATACTATCTTGCTGAAAGACTCTAAAAAGTATTTAAAACATAAATGGAAAGATGAGCCTCTCAAAGAATACCAATGAGTGCGATATTAAGAATATTTAAGTATGTAAGAAAAAGATTGATTAATCTGTCTATTGAAAATAAAAGGTTAAAGATGCAACTTGAATTTTATAAGGCCATAGTAGAAAGCGATAATAATAAAAAGCACTAAATGGTCAGAAAAAAGTCAAAATTTAGACACATTTCAATTTCTAACAAGAAATACTACTTTTATGAGATTAAGTGGTACGACATTCTTGGAGATTCTGGCCATGCTGGAACTAAAGAATTTGACAATATGAAACCAGCCCTAATGACAACTACAGGATATGTCTATTCTAAAGATAACAAACATTTAAAAACATTTGCTAGTTATGATGAGAATGAGGAGTCTTTTAGCGATAGAAATGTTTTTCCTATTGGTTGCATAAAAGAAATGAAAAAATTGGAGATATAATGAAAATAGAAAACGCAGATATAAATACTATAAAACCTTATGAGAACAATCCTAGAAAATTAAAAGACTCAGCTATTGAAAAGGTGGCTATGTCTTTAAAAGAATATGGCTTTAGACAGCCTATTGTAGTTGATAAAGATAGAATTATTGTTGTAGGCCATACTAGATACCGAGCCTCAAAAAAATTAGGTTTTAAAGAAGTACCAATTACTATTGCTGACAATCTTACACCTGAACAGATAAACGCATATAGAATAGCTGATAATAGAACTGCTGAAGAATCCGAGTGGGATAGTGAATTACTTAAAATGGAAATAAAAGATTTAGAGGCAAAAGATTTTAAATTAGACTTATTAGGTTTTAATGAAGATCAACTTAATGATATGTTATTCGAGGAAAAACAAGGTTTAACTGATGAAGATGAAGTTCCTGAAGCACCTGAAGAACCTATATCTAAACTAGGAGATATTTGGAAACTAGGTAATCATAGGCTTATGTGTGGGGATAGTACAAATTTAACGGATGTTGATAAACTTATGAATGGAGTATATCCTGATCTAATACATACTGACCCTCCTTATGGAATGAACGCAGTATCAAAAAGTGGTGTTTTATCTAAAAATTATAAAAAAGATATTTTGGGAGATGATAATAATGAAATTGCAAAAGACTCTTTTAAATTAATATATGGTTTATATCCTAACGCAAAGCAAATTTGGTGGGGTGCAAATTATTATTGTTCTGTTTTACCTGACAGTGAATGTTGGCTTGTATGGGATAAAAACAATGGACAATCCGATCAAACCGATTGTGAGTTAGCATGGGGTAATTTTAGATCTGTTGTTAGACAATTTACTCAATCATCAGAGAAAAAAAATAGAGTACACCCAACTCAAAAACCAGTATCATTAATGGAATGGATTATTAAAAGATTTAATTTAACATCTAAAACAATAGCTGATTATTTTGGTGGTTCAGGAAGTACATTAATTGCTGGAGAAAAACATAATTTAGATTGTTTTATTATGGAGTTTGACCCTATATACTGTGATATTATAATTAAGAGATGGGAGAATTTTACAGGGAAAAAGGCAGAGTTAGAAAATGGACAAAATTAAGGCAAATAAGACAGAAAAAAGACAAGGTGCTGGAAGACCCAAGATAGTGGTCGATATAGAAATATTAAAGAATTTAGCCTCTATTGGCTGTCCAGACTATGAAATTGCTAGTGTATTAAATATATCAGCTAAAACACTTAAAAGAAATTATGCAGATATTGTAGAGCAGTTTAAAGAAAAGGGTAAAGCTAGTTTAAGAAAGAAGATGTGGGATAAGGCAGTTAAAAAAGATAATACCCATATGCAAATTTGGTTAAGTAAAAACTATCTAGGAATGAAAGATAGAACCCAAACTGAAACTATTAATGAGCCTTTACCATTAATTATAGATGCTAAAGCAGAAGATGTAGATGGCTAAACAAAAATTCACGCACTTCATACCAAGAGATAAACCACCAAAAAGAGGTGCTGGAAAACATAAGAAGAACAAAAACAAACATGAAAAACGACAACAAAAACAAACTAGATACAAAGGACAAGGAAGATAATATGAGTGAAGTAATCGGAGAGAATACATTTTTAAAACTAAGACAACAAAAAGATCAAATGAAAGCTGAGTTAGAGCAAGTAAAAATACAAAGAGATATTGCTTTAAGAAGACAAAAGAAACTTGAAGATGCTGTAAAAGATTTAAGAAAGTTGGTAGAGAGTGGAACAGAAGCGAAGTAACTTTTATCCTAATGGAGAGATCATAGATTATTCTCTACCTCAATCATTCCAGAAAAGTTTAAAAGCAGAGGCTTGTGGTAACTGTGGATTATACTCTAACAAAAGATCATTCTGTGGTCGTTGGGGTGCTAAAGCTGTAAAAGATAATTACATATGCCACGAATGGAGAAAAAGGTTCTTTAAGAGATAGTTTTGTGATATTTATGCCTCATGGCTAAATACAAAAATAAAACTGTTAAACTTAACAAACCCATGCGTGGAGATGTTAAGAAGTTTAAAGTATTCGTAAAGAATCGTAAGACAGGCAGAGTAGTCAAAGTTAATTTTGGCGATAAAAAGCTATCTATTAAAAAGAATATTCCAGCTAGAAAAAGATCATTTATGGCAAGATTTAGACCAATACTTGCTAAGGCTAAAAGATCAGGCAAACAACTTAATACAACTCCTGTTTATTGGGCAGTTAAATCATGGCAAAAAGGGTTTAAGATATGAGAGATATTAAAGTTTTAGAGTCGTTTAAAAAACACGCAGAAAAGAAGTTAAAAGAAATGAACTTATTTAGATATTTAAAAAAAGAAGTAGAGGCTAATGCTAATGGCACTAGAGAATATGTAATTAAAAAAGGTATTAACAAAGGCAAGGTTGCTAAATAATTATGGGTAGTACAATGAATTATTATTTTACAGGAATATTGATAGTTTTGTTTTGCTTATTAGCATTTATAAAACCAGCATATCCTGACGAAACACAAAATAATACATCTGGCTCAAACACTATGATTGATGGTGGTTATACATCTAACGCTACTACAACTTATCAATCAGGCTCATCATCAAATACTACAACAAACTCTACATCAAACTCTAATATTAAATCTGCACCACCAACAGCATCAGCACCATCATTCTCTGCTCAAAGCCAAGATGTTTGTGCAACAGGAGTATCAGTAGGTATTCAAACATTTGGTACAGGCTTTTCAGGTGGTAAAACAAACAGAGATATGAACTGTGAAAGAATTAAATTAGCAAAAGTATTATATGACTTTGGAATGAAAGTAGGCTCAGTTGCTTTACTATGCCAAGACGAAAGAGTCTTTGAGGCCATGATTAACGCTGGTACACCTTGCCCTGTAGATGGAAAGATAGGTAAAGATGCTTTAGCAATATGGAATAAGTATGACCATGAAAGACCAGATTACGAAACTTATGTAAAACGAATTAAGAAAAGAGAAAAGATAGACAAGAAATTAAACAAAGAAGAAGCTGAAACATTAGAGTTACATACAAAATGATTTGGTTAATAATTTTTATAGGAGTAATGGCATATGCAGTATATCGTATCAATCGTTTTGTTGATGATATTAACCCTTACAACTTCAAAAGCAGAAACAACAAATAATTTAGTTTCACAAGATTTTACAAGTGGTTGGTCAGGAACAAACATAGATACTACACATGGTAGTGGAGTTATAGCTGGAGTTAATAATGAATATGTAGAATCCGATAGTGTTTCTTTGAATGATTCTAATGTAAATAAAGGTTCATTAAACAATGGCTTTGAAATAACAGGCTCATCTAAAATATGGTTTTGGAATAGTAATTCACAATCAGTTACACAATCTATCAAAGTAACAGATGATAATGGAAATCTAACTACACAGAATAGAACCATATCAGGAAGTTGTGCTACATTTAATGGTTGTACATATCAAGATATGACAGACACAATGATCTTTGGAAAGAATACAGTACAAGATTATGATGTTGTTTTAAGATATGATTTTTCTGTTCCTAACACTACAGGACACTATGGGGCTGATCTTAAAGAGCCTAGTCTAGTTGTAAATTATAATTATGTTCCTGATATTAATGAAACTGTAGAACAAGAATTAATAAATTTATTTACTGATTTTGAACCAGAAGAAGATATTAAAATTGAAGAACAATTCACATTTGAGATATTTGAAGAACCTACAATGGAAGTAATGGAAGAACCTACTATGGAAGAATTTATCGAAATTGTTTCTATTGCTGATGAGCAACCTGAAACTATGGAAACAGAACCAGAGATTATGGAAGAAATTATTGCAGAAGAAAAGCCTGAAGAAGAAGTAATAACAGAAGAAATTATACAAGAAGCTAAAGAGGAGATGCCAGAAGAAATTGTAGAGGAAGCACCAGAGCAAATGGCAGAAGAAAAAGAAGAAGAAATTATTGAAGAAACTACAGAAGAAGCACCTAAAAAAGAAGTTAAAACAAAGGTAGCAGATAAAAAAACAAAGAAACCTAAGATAGATAATATTATGGCCAAAGTAGATGCTCAAATTAAAGATAGTGCTAAAAACTTACAGATTAAAAACATTATAAAACTAGATGCTATGAAAAGCGATCAGGTTTCACTTACAGATTACAATAATGTGGAGTTTTACAAGCCTAAAGATATTTATTTGAATCAGATCGAGATATTTGATAATAGGTCTATATATGCCAATGTTGATTTAGTGAAATATACTGCTAATGATATAATGGAAGTTAAGATAAAAAAACTAAATGAAATTAAGTCTAAAAAAAGACTATTACTTTTAGAATTACAGGAGTTAAAAAATGGTTAAAAAAATACAAGACAATCTTACAAACATAGTTGTAATACTAGGTCTTATTGCTTCTATTGGTGCTGGATTTACTAAATTTGCTAAGATGGAATCTACAATCGAACAATTATCTAATCAAACTGCACCAGATTTATCTGGTATAGAAAACAATGGATTTGCAATATTAGATATTAATAAGGAGATAGCTTTAATACAAAAAGAATTAGAAACTCATGGTCATAACAACGATCATTCACATGACAATTCTTCTATTAAAATATTACAAAAAGAAATAGAAGTTTTAAAGTTAGAGATTGAAGAATTAAAAGAAGCATCTAAAAACCCATTAAGCTAATGAAGTTTGTTTTAGCTTATACTATCTGCTCAGCAATTACAGGATATTGCAATACTCCATTAGTACACCCTGTAGAATATAATAGCTGGACAGAATGTACTAAAGCTGGTGCTGTAATAACAATAAAAGTAACTAACGAATTTCAGGAAAAATTTAATAAGGAAAAAATGTATATTTCTTATTTCTGTAATGAAAATAACTCTAACAAAACCACAACTTAAAGTATCATCTAGTAAAGCAAGATTTAGAGTTCTTATAAGTGGTCGTAGATTTGGCAAGACTTATCTGGCTGTAACTGAGATGATGAAATATGCCTGTCAGCCTAATAGAAGAATCTGGTATGTAGCACCTACATTTAAAATGGCCAAAGAGATTGTATGGGGAACTCTTAAAGAGATGCTTAATCAATTTAATTGGATAGAGGACATAAACGAAACTACAATGACAATAACTATTAGAAAAACTAATAGTCAAATATCATTAAAGGGTGCTGATAACTATGATTCACTTAGAGGTACAGGATTAGACTTTTTAATCTTAGATGAGTTTGCAGATATAGATAAGCGTACTTGGTACGAGGTACTTCGTGCTAGTATTTCTGATCGTCTTGGCCATGTACTATTTTGTGGTACTCCAAAAGGTTATGGAAATTGGTCATACGAACTTTATCTTAAAGGTAAGCAAGATAACGATTGGGCTTCTTATCAATTCACAACTATTCAAGGTGGGATAGTATCTGCTGAAGAAATAGAACAAGCTAAACAAGATATTGATATTAGAACTTTTAGACAAGAGTTTGAGGGTACATTTGAGAACTATGCTGGTAGTGTTTATTATAACTTCCACCCTGTAGATAATGTTGTTAAACGAGAGATAGATTGGGAAAAGCCTTTGCATATTGGCATGGACTTTAATGTGGATCCCATGTCGGCTTGTGTTGGGCAAATAGAAAAAGATAAAGTTTATTTTGTAGATGAAGTAATCATTTATGGAAGTAATACTGATGAAATGGTGCAAGAACTTAGAGATAGATATGGAACTAAAATGCAAATATTTATATATCCTGACCCAGCATCTAAACAACGAAAGACATCTGCTGGTGGGAGAACTGATTTATCTATTTTACAAAACGCTGGATTTAAAGTTAAGGTTAAACATAAACACCCAGCAATAAGAGATCGAGTCAATGCTGTGAATAGTAGGCTCAAAGATTCTAATGGCGAAAGACATATTTTTGTTTCACATTCTTGCAAAACGCTGATAAAAGGGTTACAAAGACAAATATACAAGGAGAATACAAATATTCCTGACAAGGAAGATGGATTCGATCATATGAATGACGCACTAGGTTATATGATTGATTATTTAAAACCATTAACTACTCAGGCAAGATTTAATGCTCCAACAAGATGGACAATGAAGTAATTTATGGCATACACTAGAGATCAAGCATTAGACACCCACAAAGACTACTCCGAAACAATTAATAATTGGGAGTATTATATTAGATCATACAATGGTGGCTATGACTATATGATTGGCCAATACCTAAACAGATATAATTTAGAATTAGATAACGAGTTTAATCAAAGACTAGCTAACACTCCATGCGATAATCATTGTAAAAATATTATTCAAATTTATTCATCATTTTTATTTAGAGTTAGACCAAGTAGAGATTTTGGTTCTATGCAAGATGAACCATCATTACAAAACTTTTTAAAAGATGCTGATTTAGAGGGTAACAATTTAAACGCAGTAATCAAACAAGCACAAAACTATGCTTCTATTTATGGTCATTGTTTCATGGTATTAGACAAACCTAATATTACTACTAACACTAGAGCAGAAGAATTAGATCAAGATATTAGACCATACTTATCAATCGTTACTCCAGAGAATGTTTTAGATTGGAACTTTGAAAGACAAGTTAATGGTAAGTACGAACTTAACTATTTAAAAATCAGAGAAGAAGTAGATCGTAATGGTGGAACATACATGAGAATTTGGTATCCTGATAGAATAGATACTATCTACATGGAAGAACGAGAAGAACCTAGATTAATTGATAGTGTTCCAAATATGATTGGTAAAATACCAGCAGTAATTTTATATAATTCTAAATCACACAAAAGAGGAATAGGTCAATCAGATTTAACAGATATAGCTGATCTTCAAAAATCTATTTATAACGAATACTCTGAGATGGAACAATTAATTAGATTAACTAACCACCCATCATTAGTTAAAACTCCAAGTGTAAATGCTAGTGCTGGTGCTGGTGCAGTTATTGAAATGCCTGACGAATTAGAACCAAACTTAAAACCATATTTACTACAACCATCTGGCCAGAACTTACAAGCTATTATGGAGTCTATAAATAACAAAGTAGATTCTATAAATAGAATTGCACACACAGGAGCAGTTAGAACACAAAAGACAGGAATAACATCTGGTGTTGCACTACAAACAGAATTTGAATTATTAAATGCTAGACTATCAGAAAAAGCTGACAACTTACAAATAGCAGAAGAACAACTATTTAGATTATATGCTTTATTCCAAGACACTACATTTGATGGAGAAATAAATTATCCTGATTCATTTAACATTAGAGATTATGCAAGTGATCTTATGTACTTCCAACAAGCTAAAGCACTTGATATTGGTTCATCTACATTTGCAAAAGAAGTTGATAAAGAAATTGCTAGAGCAGTTGTTGATGATGATGAGAAGTTAAACGAAATCTTTGATGAGATTGATGCACAAGCAGAAGTAGGTCAGTTCACTCAAGACGAACCAGAACAAGTAGATCAAGAAGTAGAGCAAGAACAGATATAATGAATGTCGGATATAGTAAAAGATGCAACACTTTATCGAATCAAGCAAATAGAACTTGCTGAAGCAGAATACTATAAATCACTTATCACAACATTAGACAGAATAGAACGAGAAGTAGTTTCTACTGCCTCAAAATTACCTTTAACAGATGGCAAGTTAATTGAACTAC